>Ga0207655_1002148_pt1 | contig 16446 bp, 11 predicted proteins | sample KBSM44metaG_FD_184398 | JGI IMG/M metagenome (GOLD analysis project Ga0207655, IMG submission 184398) | Miscanthus rhizosphere microbial communities from Kellogg Biological Station, Michigan, USA - KBS M4-4 metaG (SPAdes) (version 2) | ecosystem: Host-associated > Plants > Roots > Rhizosphere >...
GGTCGACGTGCAGGTGGTACGACACGTTCGCGTGGCCGAGCTGGCGACGCACCTCGAGCGCACGGCCGAAACCGTCGGCGGTGCGCATCTTGGCGACGAGGTCGGCGGGGATCGGCTCGCCGTCGGCATTCGCAGTGAACGATGCGAGGACCTCGGCATCCCACGCCCATTCCTCCAGCAGCTGGCTGGGCGCCTCGACGAAGTCCCACTCGGTCGCGACACCGGAGAAGCGCACGAACCGCTGCGCGCCGCCGAGGATGTCGTGCACCAGGTGGCCGAACTCGTGGAAGAAGGTGACGACCTCGTCGTGCGTCATGAGACCGCGCGCGAAGTTGCACAGCAACACCGCCTCGGGCAGCACGCGCCCAGTGACCCCCGGGGCGAGCGGGAAGCACGCGGCGTGGTTGTACTTGCCGTCGCGCGGATGCAGGTCGAGATGGATGCGGCCGAGACGCTCGCCATCGCGAACGACGTCGTACGAGCGCACGTCATCGTGCCAGGTGGCGATCTGCACCGGGACGTACTCGACGTCGAGCAGACGTGCGGTCGTGTCGAGCACCCCGGGGAGGACCCGGTCGAACGTGAAGTAGGAACGCACGAGCTGCGCATCGACGTCGTGGCGCTCGCGGCGCAGGGTGCTGAGCAGGTAGAAGAAGTCGGCGATCGTCACCTCGGTGGCGGTGGGGTCGTCCTGACGGAGGCGCTCGAGCAGTACCGGATACTCCGCCGTGGCCGCCGGGGCGGACGCGTCGTCGAGTCGCGCGAGGAACTCGGCGATCGCCGCGCTGCCGCCGCCGGGCCGTCCCGCACCGATCATGCGGGTCTCGGTCTCGTAGTCCGCCCAATCGCCGTAGCCGAGGAGCCGCGCCCGCTCGGCGCGCACCGCGAGGATCTCGGCCAGCACCGCGTCGTTCGCCGGCCACGCCAGGTCGTTGTACGCGGCGACCAGCGCGGTGCGAGTGGCCCGATCCGTGGCGTATTCCCGGACCGGCATGAGGTCGGGATACTCCGTCGTGAGCACGACGAGCCCGTCGTCCTCGACGGGGTGGGCGTCGAGGAAATCCTGTGGAAGTCCGGCAAGCGCATCGGGTGCGACGCGGATCTCGCGGCGGCCGTCGCGGATGTTGCGGGAGAACTCCAGGCTGAGCTCGGTGTCGCGATCGGTGAGCACCCGCACGCGCTCGCGGTCGGCTTCCGGCAACGCCACCCCGCCGCGGCGGAAGTCGCGACGCAGGTGATCGAGCAGGCGACGCTGGTCGGCGTCGAGGGCACCACCGTCGCGGTCACCGAGGTCGGCGAAGGCTGCGAAAAGCCGTCCGTCGAGCAGCCGGGATGCCGAGAGAGCCTCCAGCGTCTGCACCTGCTCCTCCGCGATGGCGCGGACGGCGGCATCCGGGTGCGCCTCGCTCAGCAGGTAGGCCTCGCTCGTCGCCTGGCGCAGCGCCAGGTCGGCATCGTTCCAGAGGTCGAGCCGCGCCGCGGCATCCAGGTCGTCCGACGCGGCGATGAGACGGGCGTCGATGTCGGCGACGAGGGCGACGGCCGTCGTCGGCCGCTCGGACGCGAAGGCCGCCCATCCGTCGGCGTCGGCAGGGAAGGCGAGAGGCTCGATCGAAGGCATGCCCCGAGCCTACGACCGCCCGCGGACAGGGCCGCCGCCCCACACCGCCCGCCGCCGCTCCGGCGCCGCTCGGGAGCCACTCGGGAGCCACTCGGGAGCCACTGGGGAGCCGCTCAGCGCCGCCCGAGCACGAGGTCGGCGAGATTCGGCCGGAAGTGACGGGCGACATACGTGACGGCCTCGTCGACGCCGAAGGCCCGTGTCGAGTTGCCCACCCGCACCCACAGTTCCGTGCTGCCGCCCTGGGTGACGAACACGGGCTCCTGGGCGCGCGGACAGCGAAGGGCGCAGACGGTGCGGCCATCGATCTGCGCGAAGCGGATCCGGGGCATCGTCGCCGCGTTCTTGCCGAGGCTCGAGGTCAGCATGTCGCGCAGCCACAGTTCGAAACGGTCGGCATCCGGCGTCCGCAGCGTCGCGAAATCGCGGTCCAGACCATGGACGCGGCCGTCGTCGTCCACCCCGATCAAGAGAGTGCCGCCGGAGCTGTTGAGGAAGGCGGCGACCGTCTTGGCGATCACCTGCTCCATGCGCGCGTCCTTTTTGTCGTCGCGGACGTTCCAGCGCGCGGTCTCCTTGAACTCCACGCGGTCGCTCTCGCCCTTGTGCAGGAGCGCGGCGATGTCGATCCCACCCTCCCGCCGCACGATGGCGGCGACACCCGACACCAGGAAGGACAGCCCCAGGCTGCTCCCCGCGGCCAGCAGCAGCGAGGTCGGCATCCACAGCCCGAGGCCGACATAGAACCAGCCCGCGAAGAAGAGTCCGAGGCTCACGCCGAGCAGCGAGACGATCGTCATGACCGACAGCGGGAGCGACAGTCGCGCTCCGAAGAGGCGACGCAGCACCCACGCGATCACGAACGACACCAGCAGGGCGAGTGGGAGGGCCCCGGCGAAGTCGACGAGCATCTGGCTGCGCGGCACGGCGTTCACCTCGGATGTATTCGAGTCGGGTGGGGGCGGATTCAGCGCAAGGCGCCGACGCTGGCCAGCGCGAGGCGGATGAGGGTCGCGCGACCGCCCTCCATGTCCGCGGCCAGCGCGTCGGATGATGCTTCCTCAGGGGTCATCCAGGTGACCTCGAGAGCGTCCTGACGCGGCTGGCACGTACCGGTCACGGGGATGACGAAGGCCAGCGACACCGCGTGCTGACGCTCGTCGTGGAAAGCGCTGACCCCGGGCATGGGGAAGTATTCGGCGACGGTGAAGGGCACCGGCTGCGGCGGCAACTGCGGAAACGCCATGGGTCCGAGGTCGTTCTCGAGATGGCGGAAGAGCGCATCGCGCACCGTTTCGCCGTAGCGGACCCGTCCCGACACGATCGTGTGCGTGATCTCGCCGAGCGGGGTCGCCCGCAGGAGCACCCCCACCTGGGTCACCGCCCCGACGCCGTCCGTGCGCACCGGGACCGCTTCGACGTACAGGATGGGCAGGCGGCGACGAGCTTCGGCGAGCTCGATATCGGTGAGCCAGCCGGGGTTCGCCGCGTTTCCCGGCGCGGGAGATCCGAACGAGCCGTCCCCCATCGGGTGACCCGGGCGGCCGGCGCCAGCTCCGAGACCGCGCAACGGATCGCGAGGGGTCCCGTCGTCGTCGCGTTCGTTCGGATCGGGGTCGGGAGTGCGAACGGCCATGCCTCATGTATACCCGCACCTCCGTCCGCGTCGCGTCCACGACCCCGCGGTGGATGTCGCCGGCGCCTGCGAAGATGGGCGCATGAGCACGATCGCGATCGACGACGACGCCGTCCTCTGGTCGGCGCCGGCGGACGAGCGCGCGGGCCGGCCCCTCCTGCTCCTCCTGCACGGCTACGGCTCCGACGAACGCGACCTGTTCGGGCTGGCACCGTTTCTCCCGGACACGTTCGTGCTGGCCGCCGTCCGCGCACCGCTCGCCCCGCCCTTTCCCGCACCGGGGTGGTCGTGGTACCCCATCGAGGGTCTCGACGGGCGCCCCACCGGAGCCGTCACCGCCGCAGCCGATGCCCTGATCACGTGGCTGGATGACGTGACGGATGCCGCGACGGCGACACCCGTCGGCATCCTCGGGTTCTCCCAGGGCGCCGCGGTCGCCCTCCAGGCCCTGCGGCTGCAGCCGGAGCGCTTCGCCTTCGTGGTGAACCTGGCGGGCTACGTCGATCCGACGCCGCTGCCCACCGATCCGCTACTTGCCGAGCGGCGTCCGCCGGTGTTCTGGGGACGTGGAGCGCGCGACGAGGTCATCCCTCCGGCAGCGGTCGCGCACACCGTGCAGTGGCTGCCGGAGCACGCCGAGCTGAGCGGACGGGTCTACACCGGCCTGACCCACAGCGTGTCGCAGGAGGAGCTCGACGACGTGCGCGTGTTCCTCGAGAAACAGCTGGCGTCCGCCGCGGGCTGACGACGTCTGGCTGCCGGGGAGGACGTGCGTTAGGCTGGCACCGTTCCTGTCCCGAGTGTGAGGAAGACCGTTGAAGGGTTTCGACGCCGCGCTGTGATTCCGCGCTGAGCTGTCGATCCCTCCGTCCCTCCTCGGACACCGGGGTATCCGACGCGTCGGCGCATCTCTTTCCGCGCCGGCCGTCGACCCTTCCTGCCTGACGGGAACGGTGTCGTGCGCGCCCGCGCCCCGACACCTTCAGGAGGCACTCATGCCCCACTCCTCTCCCGCGGTCGTGCTCGACCGCATCACCTTCACCTGGCCCGACGGCACCGCGGCACTGAACGAGGTCTCCGGCGCCTTCGCCGACGTGCGAACCGGACTCATCGGCCGCAACGGTGCCGGGAAATCGACACTGCTCGGGCTCATCTCCGGCGCGCTGACTCCGGCATCCGGCACCATCGTCCGCAGCGGAACCGTCGATGTGATGCCGCAGCGGCTCGAGTCCGACGCACGCGTCGCCACGCTGCTCGGCATCCACGCATCGCTGGATGCCGTGCGGGCCATTGCGGCCGGCGACGTCGACCAGCGCCACTTCGACGCCGTGGGCGACGACTGGGACGTCGAGGCGCGCGCCACCGCTGCCCTCGCCGAGGCCGGCCTTCCGCCGGACGCCCTCGATCGACGCGTCGGCACCCTCTCCGGCGGAGAGGCCGTGCTCGCGGCGCTCGTCGGTGTGAAGCTGCGCGCCGCCCCGATCGCGCTGCTGGACGAACCGACCAACAACCTCGACCGCGATGCGCGGGCGCGCGTGTACGACCTCGTCCGCAGTTGGCGCGGCACGCTCATCGTGGTCAGCCACGACACCGCCCTCCTTGAGCAGATGGACGAGACGGCGGAGCTGTACGGCAACGCGCTCACCACCTTCGGCGGCCCCTACTCGGCCTGGCGTCTCGCGCACGAGGAGGAGCAAGCGGCAGCCCGCCAGGCCGAATCCGCCGCACGCCAGCAGGTGCGCCGGGAGAGGCGCGACCGCATCCATCAGGAACAGGTGCTGGCGACCCGCGCGGCGATCGGACGCAAGGCGTCCGCTGAGAAACGCGAGCCGAAGATCATCATGGGTGGCAAGAAACGCGCCGCACAGGTGTCGGCGGGGCGGCTGCGCGTCGAGGCGCGCGACAAGGAGACCGAGGCGAGAGTCGCACTGGATGCCGCGGAGCGACGTGTCCGCGACGACGAGTCGGTGCACATCGACCTGCCCGACCCGGGTGTCGCGGGAGGCAGGCGGATCGCGACGATCGGCGACGGCGGACGGTCCTGGACCGTGCAGGGTCCTGAGCGGGTTGCCCTGATCGGACCCAACGGTGCGGGCAAAACGACCCTGCTCGAGCGGCTGGTCGGCGACGCGGACCGCGATGGCGTGCACAACTCCGCCTCGATCGCGCGGGATGCGGGTGCGGTGGCTACTCCGGACGTTCTGAGGCGGAGTTGTGCACACGCAACCGCCCACACGGACCGCATCGGATACCTGTCGCAGCGCATCGACCACCTCGACGACGCCGCATCGCCGCTCGAGAATCTCCGGCGCGCGGCGCCGGGCATCGGTGATGTCGAGTTGCGCAACCGCCTCGCGCGGTTTCTGCTGCGCGGGGATGCGGTGCTGCGCCCGGTGTCGGCGCTGTCCGGCGGCGAGCGCTTCCGGCTGGCGCTGGCGTGCTTGGTGATGGCCGACCCGCCGCCGCAGCTCTTGGTGCTCGACGAGCCGACCAACAACCTCGACCTCGACACGGTCGATCAGTTGGTTGCGGCGCTGGCGGCTTTCCGCGGCGCGGTGCTGGTCGTGAGCCACGACGACGGTTTCCTCGCGCGGATCGGGCCGGACCTCGTTCTGGAACTTCGCGAGGGGGTGCTGACCGAGATGACGCTCGGCTGAGTGGATGCGGGCGCCGCGACATCCGCGGCGGCGCTTTGGCCCTTCCCGTTGCGTGTTCAGTCCTCGCGGGCGCGGGTGACGCGGAATCGCGGGATCCCGCGACCCGGGCCCGACGGGCCGTCCCCGAGACTGAACACGGAACGACCGGGGAACGACCTGCGGCTGCCCCGCTCCTCCCCGCGCGTTCGCCCGTCGCGAGCAGCAGCGCGCGTGTCGGAGGTGCGCGGGATGATGGAGCGATGGCCGATGTTCTGGAGCGGTTCGGTCCTGCGACCCAGGACTGGTTCCGTGGCGCCTTCGCGCAGCCCACCAGCGCCCAGGCGGGCGCGTGGGAGGCCATCTCGGCCGGCAAGCACGCGCTCGTGGTCGCGCCGACCGGGTCGGGCAAGACCCTGTCGGCGTTCCTCTGGGCGATCGACCGGGTCTTCCGCGAGAAGGCCGCATCCGCACCCGACGACGCGTCGCGCGAGCCTTCACACCCGAAGAGCCCGCAGCCCAAGAGCACCAAGAAGGATGCCGCGGGCACCCGTATCCTCTACATCTCGCCCCTAAAGGCCCTCGGCGTCGACGTCGAGCGGAACCTCCGCTCGCCGCTCGTGGGTATCGGTCAGGCCGCGCGGCGGCTCGGCATCCCGCTGCCCGAGGTCACCGTGGGCGTACGTTCCGGCGACACCCCCGCGGCGGATCGGCGCAAGCTCGTCACCGCGCCGCCGGACATCCTGATCACGACGCCCGAATCGCTCTACCTCATGCTCACGTCGCAAGCGGCGGAAACGTTGCGCGATGTCCACACCGTCATCGTCGACGAAGTGCACGCGGTCGCCGCCACCAAGCGCGGCGCACACCTGGCGGTGAGCCTGGAGCGTCTCGACGCGCTGCGACGCCGAGACGATCCCGATCGCGCCACCGCTCAGCGTGTCGGACTGTCGGCCACGGTCCGTCCGATCGACGAGGTGGCGCGCTTCCTCGGCGGCTCGGCACCCGTCGAGATCGTCGCCCCCCGTGCGTCGAAGGCGTTCGACCTGCGGGTCGTGGTCCCCATGTCCGACATGCTGAATCCTCCGCCGCCGCCCGAGCGGGCAACCGATGCACCGGACAGCGCCGGGAAGGAAGGGATGGATGCCGGCGACGGCGACTGGTTCGCCCCCTCACAGCCCGCCGAGGTCACCGGATCGGTCTGGCCGCACGTGGAGGAAGCCATCGTCGACCGGGTGCTCGCCCACCGCTCGACCATCGTGTTCGCCAACTCGCGGCGGCTCGCCGAGCGGCTGACGGGGCGCCTCAACGAGATCTACGCCGAACGAATCGGCCTCGATCTTCCCGATGCGACCGTGCCCGCCGCCACGATGGCACAGGCCGGGGCGAGCGCCGGCGCTCCGCCCGAGTTGGCGAAGGCCCACCACGGGTCGGTGTCGAAGGAGCAGCGCGCGCAGGTCGAAGACGAGCTCAAACGCGGCATCCTGCGGTGCGTCGTGGCGACCAGCTCGCTGGAACTGGGCATCGATATGGGCGAGGTCGATCTCGTCATCCAGGTCGAGGCTCCCCCGTCGGCGGCGTCGGGCCTTCAGCGGGTCGGACGCGCGGGCCACCAGGTCGGCGAGGTCAGTCGCGCCGCGCTCTTCCCGAAGCATCGTGGCGACGTGCTGCACACCGCCGTCGTCACCGAACGAATGCTGGCGGGTCAGATCGAAGCGATCAGCGTGCCGCAGAATCCGCTCGACATCCTCGCGCAGCAGACCATCGCGGCGTGCGCCGTCGGCCCGGTCGACGTCGAGGGGTGGTTCGAGACCGTGCGGCGGTCCGCGCCGTTTCGCACCCTGCCGCGCTCGGCGTACGAGGCGACGCTCGATCTGCTCGCGGGCAAATACCCCTCCGACGAGTTCGCGGAGCTGCGCCCACGGGTCGTCTGGGATCGCGATCACGGCACCCTGACCGCGCGCCCCGGCGCGCAGCGCGTCGCCGTCACCAGCGGCGGGACCATCCCCGACCGCGGACTGTTCGGCGTGTTCGTCGCCGGCGAGACGCGCAACGCCCGCGTCGGCGAACTCGACGAGGAGATGGTCTACGAGTCGCGCGTCAACGATGTGTTCACCCTCGGCACGACCAGCTGGCGCATCGTCGAGATCACGCACGACCGTGTCAACGTGCTCCCCGCCTTCGGTCAGCCGGGCAAGCTGCCGTTCTGGCACGGTGACGGTCTCGGCCGGCCTGCGGAACTCGGCGAGGCACTCGGGCGCTTCTCCCGCGAGGTCGCCGCGGCGGGCGCGGAGAAGGCGACCTCACGACTTCGCGAGTCCGGTCTCGACGACAACGCGATCCGAAACCTGCTCGCATACCTCGACGAGCAGAAGGAGGCGACGGGCAGCATCCCGACCGATCGCACGCTGACCGTCGAACGGTCGCGCGACGAAGTCGGCGACTGGCGCATCATCCTGCATTCCCCCTACGGCATGCACGTGCACGCCCCCTGGGCGCTGGCGGTCAACGCGCGCATCCGGGAGCGCCTCGGCGTCGAGGGGTCTGCGGTGGCGAGCGACGACGGCATCATCGCACGCGTGCCGGATGCCGAGAGCGAGCCGCCCGGCGCCGAGCTGTTCGTCTTCGAGCCCGATGAGCTCGAGCAGCTCGTGACTGCGGAAGTCGGCGGGTCGGCACTGTTCGCCTCGCGTTTCCGCGAGTGCGCGGCCCGCGCCCTGCTCCTGCCGCGTCTCAACCCCCACAAGCGCTCGCCCCTGTGGCAACAACGGCAGAAGTCGGCCCAGCTCCTGGAGGTCGCGAAGAACCACCCGACCTTCCCGATCATCCTCGAAACGCTCCGGGAAGTGCTGCAGGACGTCTACGACCTGCCCGCACTGCTGCGCATCGCCCGCTCGATCGGCGACCGGCGGATCCGGCTCGTCGAGACCACGACGAGCCAGCCATCCCCCTTCGCCCGCGACCTGCTCTTCGGATATGTCGGCGCGTTCATGTACGAAGGCGACTCGCCCCTCGCCGAGCGACGCGCCGCCGCGCTCTCGGTCGACCCGGCGCTGTTGGGCGAGCTGCTCGGCAAAGTCGAGATGCGCGAACTCCTGGATCCCGAGGTCATCGCGCAGTTCGAGCGCGAAGCGCAACGGCTGGATCCCCCGCGTCGCGCACGCGGCGTCGAGGGCGTCGCCGATCTGCTCCGGCTGCTCGGCCCCCTCGATGCCGCGGAGGTCGCTCTGCGTCTGCAGGCGTCGGAGACGACAGCGGCGGCGGCGACAGCGGAGCCAGCGCCCGGCGAAAACCCGGCGGAGCCCGGTGCCACATCCACCCACGCCGACGTCGCAACGGCGGCGGCCCTGCTCGACGAGTTGATCGATGGCCGACGGGCGATCCGTGTGACCGTCGGCGGTGCCGAACGGGTCGCGGCGATCGAGGATGCCGGCAGGCTTCGAGATGCCCTCGGCGCGGCGCTGCCCGTCGGCATCCCCCTCGCCTTCCTCGAGCCCGTCACCGACCCGCTCGCCGACCTCGTCGCGCGTCACGCCCGCACCCACGGCCCGTTCCGTACCGCCGACGTCGCACGGCGGCTCGGAATCGGCACGGCGGTCGCCCGGCAGACGCTGCAGCGGCTGGAGTCGCAGGGGCGCATCTCGAGCGGCTTCTTCTTGGCCGAGGGCGCTCCGGCGTCGGAGACCGGCGCCGATCACACTCCCGCCGATGACCTGGAGTGGTGCGACAGCGAGGTGCTGCGACGCTTGCGCCTGCGCTCGCTCGCCGCCATCCGTGGCACCGTCGAACCGGTATCCCCCGCGTCCTACGCCCGGTTCCTTCCGGCGTGGCAGCACGTCGCCGGCTCGGCGGGCGGGCGCCCGCTGGACGGCGTGGACGGCGTGCTCGCGGTGATCGAGCAACTCGCCGGGATGCCGCTCCCCGCGAGCGCCTGGGAGTCGCTGGTGCTGCCGTCGCGGGTCAGTGACTACACGCCCGCGATGCTCGACGAGCTCACCTCGACGGGTGAGGTCGTGTGGTCGGGGCACGGTTCGCTCCCCGGGCGCGACGGCTGGATCGCTCTTCATCCGATCGACACGGTGGCCCTCACCCTCGCCCCGCCCGACCGCCCCGACGATGCCGATCCTCCGACGGATCTGGAGCAGCGGATTCTCGACGCCCTCGGCGGCGGCGGAGCGTTCTTCGCCGGGCAACTCGCGGGAATGACGCAGGCGACGAGCGAGCAGGCCGTCGTCGACGCGCTCTGGAACCTTACGTGGACCGGCCGGGTGACCAACGACACGTTCGCGCCGGTGCGCGGCCTCCTCGGCGGCGGGTCGCAGGCTCACCGCACGGTGCGTCGCGCCCCGCGGGCGCGGATGTTCCGTGGCACATCGATCGCCGCCACGGCCCCGCGGGCGGCTCCGCCCCGTCCGCCGCTGGTGGGCGGGCGCTGGTCCCTCCTGCCGGAGCCCTCCCCCGATGGGGCGCTCCGCGCCACCGCTGCCGCAAGCCTGCTCCTCGAGCGCTACGGAGTGGTCACCCGCGGCGCGGTGCAGTCGGAGGGGATGCCGGGCGGCTTCGCCCAGGCCTACCGCGTGCTCGCCGGTTTCGAGGATGCCGGCCACAGTCGCCGTGGCTACTTCATCGAGAAGCTCGGCGCCGCTCAGTTCGCGACATCCGCCACGGTCGATCGCCTGCGCGAGTACTCCGCTCTGCCCGACCCCGCGCCGCTGCGGGCCGTGACCCTCGCCGCCACCGACCCCGCGAATCCGTATGGTGCCGCGCTCGCGTGGCCCGCGCTCGACGGCGTCGCGCACCGCCCCGGCCGCAAGGCGGGCGGGCTCGTCACGCTCGTCGACGGAGAGCTCGTGCTCTATCTCGAGCGCGGAGGGCGATCGGCGCTGGTGTTCAGCGACGACGACGGCGTGCTGGCGGCTGCGGCTGCGAGCCTCGTCGACACCGCCCGGCGCCGACGGCTCGACACCCTCACCGTGGAGCAGGTCTCCGGCGCGTTCGTGTACGGCACTCCCGCCGGTCGCGCCCTGCAGAGCGCCGGGTTCGTCGAGTCCAGCCGTGGCTTGACCCTTCGGCGGCAGCGATGAGGGCGCGCGTCGGCTCCGCAGATTCCTGCGTACTCCGCACGCTTCGCGGCATCCGCTGCGGAGTATGCGGCACTCTGCGGAGTTCGAGGGCCGGCGCCGAAGCGGGTGAGGGGCGCGATGCCCGAGGGTGACACCGTGTTCCGCACCGCGCGGAAGCTGCACGAAGCCCTGGCCGGCGAAGAGGTGACGCACTTCGACCTGCGTGTACCCCGTTATGCGACCGCCGATCTGACCGGCGAAACCGTGCACGAGGTCGTGCCGCGCGGCAAGCATCTGCTGATGCGCATCGGCGCCTTCACCCTGCATTCGCACCTGAAGATGGAGGGCCGCTGGCTGGTTTTCCGCCGGGGCGAGCGGTGGCGGGCGCCCGCGTTCCAGGCGCGCGCGATCGTCGGCACGGCGCAGGTGGATGCGGTGGGCTTCGAGATCGCGATGGTCGATCTCGTGCCCACGAGCGAGGAGGGCGAGCTCGTCGGCCATCTCGGGCCCGACCTCCTCGGCCCCGACTGGGATCCGGCGGAGGCGGCGCGGCGGATCCTCGCCGATTCGCGCCCGGTGCACGTCGCGATTCTGGATCAGCGCAACCTGGCCGGGCTCGGCAACGAATACGCCAACGAGTTGCTGTTCGTGCGCGGCATCCTGCCCACCGCGCCCGCGTCCGAGGTGGATGCCGCGGGTCTGGTCGACACGGCGGCGCGCATGATCCGCGCCAACCGCGACCGTCCCTCGCGGACCTTCACCGGCGATACCCGGCCCGGACGCCAGAACTGGGTCTATCGCCGAGAGCGCAAGCCCTGCCTGCGTTGCGGGACGCAGATCCGACGTACCGAGCTCGGCGCATCAGAGACCAGCGAGCGCATCGTCTTCTGGTGCCCCGTCTGCCAGAGCTGACCGGCGGTCCGCGCCGCCGTGCGGCAGACCTGCGCGGTCTCCGAGTTCGGGGACAGCGGTCAGCGACCGAGGTAGCGCCCCGGACGGTGGTTGAGCGCGAGTACGAGATTCAGCAGCACGGCGCCCGCGGCGCTCATCAGCACGTTGGTCCACGGCACGACGAGCAGCGCGAGCGCGACGATGATCACGTCGAAGATCATCATCGTCCAGCCGGCGCGGAAGCCCGTGCGGTCCTGGATCTCCAGGCCGATGATGTTGATGCCGCCGACGCTGGAGCGGTGGCGGAAGAGGATGAGCACGCCGACCCCGGCGAGCAGGTTGCCGGCGAGGGTGCCGTAGAGGGGTTCCAGCCCGCCGATCGGGAACAGCAGGTCGTGCAGCGGCGCGAACGCCGAGACGAGCGCGACGGAGACGACCGTGCGGAGGGTGAAGTCCCAGCCGCGCCGCCACACCGCCAGCAGCGCGAACGGCACGTTGATGACGGCGAACAGCACTCCGAACGGCCATCCGGTGGCGTACCCGAGCAGCAGCGACAGTCCCGCCGTCCCGCCCGTGACGGCGTGCGCGGCGTGCAGAAGGTGCAGCCCGAGCGAGACCAGGAACGTCCCGGTGAGGATGCCGAGGATGTCTTCGCCGACGGAGTGGTCTTGGCTCTTGGCCTCGAAGACGAGGGTAGGACCGGTCGTGGGGTCTGCCTCGGGGGGTGTGGTCACGGCATCCATCTTCGCAAGCGCCGAGAGTCACGGCGTGACAGATCGCGCCGTGGGAATGATCCGGGCCCCCTCGCCGTTGCGAATAACAGGAGGGATTCGTGGGCAAGAACTACATCGATATCGAAGACGACCGCGGGCAGACGCTGCGTTACCGCAAGCACGTCAACGGGCGCGGCCTGATCGCCAACGGCGCGAAGGTGCACGCATCCGCGCTCGTCGAGGCGGGCGCCTACATCGAGCCCGGCGCACAGATCGCCGCGGGAGCCTACATCGGGCGCGGCGTGTGGATCGAGCCGGATGCGGTGATCGGCCCCGACGCGCAGATCGCCCCCCACGCGCACATCGGCTCGGGAGCGGCCATTGGGCCGCGGGCGAAGATCGGCGTACGCACGGTCGTCGGCGCGCACGCGCGAGTCGCGGGCGGTTCTCTCATCGGCGACGACGAACAGATCGCCGACGGCGAGCGCGTCGCAACCGACCAGCGCGGACTGCGCCTCGCCGCCTGAGACCGAGGCTCACGACGGCCGGGGCTCCGCCACGGCCTCGCGAGCGCCCGGCTACGCTGGCCTTCATGGCAGGACGAACGGGCGGGACCGGCGGAAAGTCGGCGCGAGGCGCCGGGGGTCCCCGGCGAAGCCCGGGAGCATCCCGCAGCGGGACGAAGAAGAAACCGTCTTCGGCCGGCTCGAAGATCGCTCGCGCCGGGGCATCTGCGCCGTCTGAACCCGTGGCCGTGCCCGCGCGCCCCGGACCGTTCCGACTGGGCGCGATCGAGGGCGCCACGCCCGGCAAGTGGATCGACGTCTGGCGGGAGCGGATGCCGCGCGTCGCACTCGAGCTCCTGCCGCTGACCGTCGCCGATCAGCGCGACGCGCTGGCCACGGCATCCGTCGACGCGGCGATCGTGCGCCTGCCGATCGATCGCACCGGCCTGCACGTGATCGAGCTGTACGAAGAGGTGCCGGTCGTCGTCTGCGCGGCGCAGTCGCATCTCACCGTCGCCGAAGAGCTCGGTTACGACGATCTCGCCGGCGAAGTCATCATCACTCCGTGGCATCCTCCTCTGCGCGTCGAGGTGCCCGGTACGTCGGCGCCGCGCTTCACCCCGCCGGAGAGCGTCGGCGATGCGATCGCGATCGCCGCATCCGGCGTCGGCGTCGTGATCGTGCCGATGTCACTGGCGCGATTGCACCACCGCAAGGATGCCGACTTCCGCCCGCTCGTCGGCGGCCCCACCTCCACGGTGGCGCTCGCCTGGCCGGCGTCGGCGGACGGCGCGAACGATCCGCTCGTCGACGCGTTCATCGGCATCGTGCGCGGGCGCACCACCAACTCGTCCCGCTGAGTCGGAGTCGCGTCGGCGTTCTGGCGCCGGGACGATCGGGGTGTCACGAAAGCTCGCGCGGCGGCATCCCCACCTAGACTTTCGACATGGCTCCGCTCGTCTACGTGTGCGCGCGTCCCCAGCAGGGCGCGGCGGCCGCCGAGTACGAGTCCTTCCGGCTCGCGATGCACCTCGACGAGAACGAGCTGGAGCGGTGGGACCTCGTGCGCGAACCGTGGCCGTCCGATGCCGACTCCCGCTGGCGCGGCGCCGTCGTCGGCGGGAGCCCTTTCAACGTCACCGATCCCGAGACGGCGAAGACCGACGCGCAACGCCGGCTGGAAAGCGACCTCGCCCGGCTCGCCGAAGCCGCCGCATCCGGCCAGACGGCCGCGTTGTTCACCTGCTACGGCATCGGCGTCGCCACTCGCGCTCTCGGCGGCGAAGTGACTCGGGCCTACCCGGAAGACACCGGTCCCACCGTCGTGACCCTCACCGATGAGGCCGACCGCGACCGGCTGTTCACCGGCCTCGCGCCCTCGTTCTCGGCGCTGACGGCACACAAGGAGGGCACCGCGCGGATGCCGGAGGGCGCCGTGCTGCTCGCCACCAACGATGCCTGTCCCGTGCAGGCGTACCGACTCGGCGACAACCTCTACGCGACCCAGTTCCACCCCGAACCGACTGGCCGCGCCTTCACGGAACGGATGGCGGTGTACCGCGACGACGGCTACTTCGCGGCGAACGACTACGACCGGATCGCCGGGCGCGTGCTCGCCGCGTCGCTGACCGAACCGGTGCGGATTCTCCGCGCGTTCTCGCGGACGTTCTAGGCGGGGCCGCGCCGAGTCTCACGCGCGGGTCGGCCCTCAGTCGCCAATCGCTCCGGCCACGACGCGGCGGCGCAGCGCCGCGGCGACGGCCGCGATGAGGATCACCGCGGCGACGATGAAGGCAGCCGCCGCGACCGCGGGGGCCTGGGGCTCACCGGTGGTTCGGGCGACCCCGATCCACACGAGCCCCCACGTCATGGCGAGGGCGGGAGCGATGCGACCGCCGGTGCCGAACGCGACCGCGATGCCCACCAGCGCGACGACGACGAGGACGAGGACTCCCCAGAGCTGCTGGCTGTCGGCGTCCATGGGCGGAACGACATCGAACGCGAGCCATGCCGTGACGTTGGCCACGGTGGCGAGGCTCACCCAGCCCAGGTGGGTGCCGACGGTGCCGTCCATGAGCACGCGATCCGCCCACCCTTCGGCGGGGGAGAGGACGAGTCGCCGCATCGTCATGCCGAGCGCCGCGAGCAGCAGGACGATCGCCGCCACGGTGAGCGGGAGCGTGAGGAACTGCGCGGCGAGCAGCCATCCGCCGTTGAGCGCCGCCGTCGCGGCGATCCACCAGCCCGCGCGCCGCTGACGCTCGCATGAGCGCTGCGCCGGAAGCGCCTGCCACACGGTGTACGCGAGCATGAGCAGATAGACGATCGACCAGATCGAGAAGGCCGTCGTCGCCGGTGCGAGCACGGTCGAGTCGGCATCCAGCGCCCCGCCCTGCAGGTCACGCACAGTGGTGCCGCCGAACAGGCCCGTGCCGACCATCGCGGCGATGATCATGAACACCACCGACGAGATCACCGCGACCTGTCGCGCGATGTCGGCGCCTCGGCCTGCGATGTGCGGGCCGGTGCGGGAGCTGCTGCGGGAGCTGTGCATGCTCCTCACGCTAGGGATGGATGACCGCCGGCTACAGGCCCTTGACACGTGCCGACCCCCGGCGCGCAGGTGGCGTGGGTCGGGTGCGACCGGTGGGTGGGGCGGGCGGGTGCGACCAGTGCGACGAATCGGGGGCGTGTTCTGTCGTCTGCCGCGGGCGCAACCCGCCGATCCAGCCACCGATTCCGCTCGACCCGCACATCGGTGGCCCAAAGCGCTGGCTTCGGCCCTCGGATGCCGCAGGACACTCCACCGAGTCGCGGCGCCCACCGCGGCATCCTGAGCCGACCCCGGCCCCGACCCCGACTCGCTCAATCGACGCGGAGATACTCCGCGTGGCCGCGGGACGGGGCAGGCCCGCGGTCGACGACTGGGCCGACGATCGCCGCCGAGTCGGGTGACAGCGCGAGAGGCCCGGCATCCACGGGTCCTTCGTGCGCCGTCGATGTCGTGAGCCAGAGCTCGCGCCCGTCGAGCGGGACCGTCCACGCCTCCGCCGACAGGTTCACGTACACCGTGGCACCGTCGCGGTGCAGCATCCACCGCCCCGGCCCCACGCTCTCGGCCCCGTGCCCGCGGCGATCGGGGTCGGTCAGCTCGGGATGCGCACGACGCAGCCTCGACAGCGCACGGTACAGCGACAGCAACCGCGCATGCGCGCGCGACTCCGCCTCCGCCCAGTCGAGCTTCGACCGCTCGAAAGTCGCGGGATCGTTCGGGTCGGGCACGAGCGATTCATCCCAGCCCATCCGGGCGAACTCCGCCGTGCGGCCCTTGCGCGTCGCCTCGGCCAGCTCCGGCTCGGGATGCGAGGTGAAGAACTGCCACG
>Ga0207655_1002149_pt1 | contig 16441 bp, 10 predicted proteins | sample KBSM44metaG_FD_184398 | JGI IMG/M metagenome (GOLD analysis project Ga0207655, IMG submission 184398) | Miscanthus rhizosphere microbial communities from Kellogg Biological Station, Michigan, USA - KBS M4-4 metaG (SPAdes) (version 2) | ecosystem: Host-associated > Plants > Roots > Rhizosphere >...
CCCGAACTCAGAAGTGAAACGATGCATCGCCGATGGTAGTGTGGGGTTTCCCCATGTGAGAGTAGGTCATCGTCAAGATTAAATTCCGAAACCCCTATCTGCGTATGCAGGTAGGGGTTTTGTTTTGCCCGCAGGAAAGTTCGTACAGCAACATCGGAACGGTCCCGGCTGTCACGGTCTGCCGACAGTGCTAAGGTTCGGCCCTAGCTTTTGTATTTTCCCAAGGAAGCCTTTATGCCGGACGCTACGTCCCTCAGTGCTGGTTTTATGGTGGTTCACGGCAACCGCCTGGACGAGCTGCGCAGCCTGGTGGTCAGTTGGATGCGGCGCTACCCGCTGGCTCCCTTGGAAAATGAAATCGCCCTGGTGCAGAGCAACGGCATCGCCCAATGGCTGAAGCTGGCACTGGCCGAAGACCCTGAAGATGACGACATGGGCGGCTGCGGAATCGCTGCCGCCATCGATGTGCAGTTGCCAGGCAGCTTCATGTGGCAGCTCTATCGCATGGTGCTGGGACGTGACGAAATCCCGGCCAAGTCCCTGCTCGATAAAGCCCCGCTGACCTGGCGCCTGATGCGTCTGCTGCCACAGTTGATCAACCAACCGCACTTCGAACCCCTGCAGCGCTTCCTTACGAATGACACCGACTTACGCAAACGCTATCAATTGGCGGAGCGGCTGGCCGATCTATTCGACCAATATCAGGTGTACAGGGCGGACTGGCTCGAAGACTGGGCAGAAGGCCGTCACCAATTACGAAATGGCAGAGGCGAAGCCAAAGCCCTGACTCCGGCCAACTGCTGGCAAGCAGAGCTGTGGCGTGCGCTGTTGCTGGATGTCGGTGCACAAGGCATGGCGCAAAGCCGCGCGGGTGTCCACCAACGCTTTATCGAGCGTATCAATAGTCTCGACAGCGCGCCCAGTGGATTGCCTTCCAGGGTGATTGTTTTCGGGATTTCTTCACTGCCAGCTCAAGCCTTGGAAGCACTTGCCGGGCTGGCTCGATTCAGTCAGGTCTTGCTGTGCGTACACAACCCATGTCGCCACCATTGGGCGGACATCGTCGCCGATAAAGACCTGTTGCGGCATCAATACAAACGCCAGGCTCGCAAGCGTGGCATGCCGGTTGTGCTTGATCCGCAAACGCTCCATCAACATGCCCACCCGCTATTGGCGGCGTGGGGCAAGCAGGGGCGGGACTACATCAATCTGCTCGACAGTTACGACGATCCCAACAGCTATCGCTCGGCATTTCGCGATGGGCGCATCGACCTTTTCAGCGATAACCAGCCTCAGAGCATGCTCAATCAGTTGCAGGACGACATCCTGGAATTGCGCCCCCTGAACGAAACTCGCGAGAGTTGGCCTGCAGTCGATCTGACAAAGGACGAATCGATCCGTTTTCACATCGCCCATAGTGCTCAACGCGAAGTGGAGATTCTCCACGATCAGTTGCTCGCACGATTCAGTGCTGATCCAGACTTAAGGCCTCGCGACGTGATCGTGATGGTTCCAGACATCGACAGTTACGCCCCCCACATCCGCGCTGTCTTTGGTCAGCTTGATCGCCACGATCCACGCTTCATTCCCTTCACGCTCGCGGACCAAGGCCAGCGCGGCAGGGACCCGCTACTGATCGCTGTCGAGCATCTGCTCAAGCTGCCTGACAGTCGTTTCCCCGTCAGTGAAATTCTCGATCTGCTGGACGTTCCGGCATTACGCGCTCGGTTTGGCGTAGAGGAACGTGACCTGCCGACCTTGCACCGCTGGATCGAAGGCGCAGGTATCCGTTGGGGGATGAATGCCGAGCAGCGTGCGGGTCTGGGCCTGCCGGAAGAACTGGAGCAAAACAGTTGGCGTTTCGGCTTGCGACGGATGTTGCTTGGTTATGCCGTGGGCAGCGCCAGTGCCTGCGAGGGTATTGAACCCTACGACGAGATCGGTGGCCTGGATGCTGCGCTCATAGGTCCTTTGGTCGCACTGCTGGATGCACTGGAGATTGCCCACCAGGAGCTCACCCAACCTGCGTCGCCCAAACTCTGGGGCATCCGCTTGCAAGCACTGGTGCAGTTGTTCTTCCAGGCCAGTAACGAACATGACGACTATTTATTGGCTCAACTCGAAGAGTTGCGCGAGACCTGGCTTGAGACCTGCGAGTCAGTAGGCTTGCAGGACGAGTTACCACTGACCGTAGTCCGTGAAGCCTGGCTGGCTGGCCTCGACCAAGGTCGCTTGTCTCAGCGCTTTCTCGCCGGTGCCGTCAACTTCTGTACCCTGATGCCCATGCGAGCGATCCCGTTCAAACTGGTCTGCCTGCTGGGCATGAATGACGGCGATTACCCTCGCGCGCAGCCGCCACTGGACTTCGACCTGATGGGCAGCGACTACCGGCCCGGCGATCGTTCGCGGCGTGAAGATGACCGCTATCTGTTACTGGAAGCTTTGTTGTCGGCGCGGGACCAACTCTATATCAGCTGGGTCGGCCGCAGTATTCGGGACAACAGTGAGCGCCCGGCTTCGGTATTGATAAGACAGCTACGTGATCATCTCGCCAGCGGTTGGCGATTGCACGATGACAAGGCTGATCTGCTTGAGTCCATGACTCAGGAACATCCGCTGCAAGCCTTCAGTGCACGCTACTTCCATGAAGGCGATGATTTGTTCAGCTACGCCAGCGAGTGGCAGGTACTTCATCAGTCCAGCGGTTTGACGCCTGCCATCGAGGTTCTTGAGCCCTATATTCAGGACGAGCCGCTGAGCCTGGGTCAGTTGCAGGATTTTCTGCGCAATCCCGTACGGCATTTCTTCAGTCAGCGACTCAAAGTGTTCTTCGAGGCTGCCGAAGCGCCTTTGGCGGATGAAGAGCCATTTGTACTCGACGCGCTGCAACGCTATAGCCTCAGCGACAGCTTGCTCGAAGCAGCGCTCGGGCAATTGGACCAAATCGATCAGGTACTGGAAGCACAGGCGAAACGTCTGCAGAACAGCGGGCTCTTGCCCATGGCTGGTTTTGGCGAATGTTTGCAGCGAGAGTTGATCGAGCCACTGCCGGATCTGTTGCAGCGCTATCAGCAGCTCCTGGCGTTATGGCCGACCCCGCTCACCAGCGCGTTGCCCGTGAGTCTGGAACTGCATGGGCTGCGCCTGGAGGGCTGGCTCAGTGGCCTGCATCAACGCGCGGACGGTGGCTTGCTGTCGGTCACCACGATTCCCAATAGCATCGGCTCACTCAAGACCCGCAAATGGCATCGTCTGACACGACCATGGATCAATCACCTGGTTGCCTGTGCCAGCGGGATGTCGATGACCACCGCGTTGGTGGCCAGCGACGACAGTCTGTTACTGGCTCCGTTGGCGAAGGATGCAGCACTTGATGCCTTGGGTAATCTGTTGCTGGCCTGGCAAACGGGCATGCGCCAGCCGTTGCCGATTGCCGTAAAAACAGCCTTCGCCTGGCTGGCTCAAACCGATCCGGTCAAGGCTGACGCCGCCGCCCGCAAGGCCTATGAAGGCGATGGCCAGACCACTGATGGTGAGCGCCGCGAAAGCCCGGCACTCGCTCGGCAATACGCCGACTACGATGTCCTGATTGCCGACGAGACCTTCCCCGATTGGTGCGACGCTTTGTATCGGCCGCTGCTTGAGGCTCCCTGGCGTTCATTGACCAGCGAGGAGGCGCGCTCATGACCACGAAAACACCGCTGGCCCTGGCATTCCCCCTGCGTGGAAGCCAACTGATCGAAGCCAGTGCCGGGACGGGCAAGACCTTCACCATTTCTGCGCTGTACTTGCGTCTGGTCCTTGGTCATGGCGACGAGTCGAGTGGTTTTGGCCGTGAATTACTGCCGCCGCAAATCCTCGTGGTGACCTTCACCGATGCCGCGACCAAAGAACTGCGCGAACGTATTCGTACGCGACTGGCTGAAGCTGCGCGTTTTTTCCGCGATGAGACACCGGCACCGGATGGCCTGATTGCGGAGTTGCGCGAGCAATACCTCCCTGAGCAGTGGCCCGGCTGTGCAAATCGCCTGGACATCGCCGCCCAGTGGATGGATGAAGCGGCGGTATCGACCATCCACAGTTGGTGCCAGCGCATGCTGCGCGAACATGCATTCGACAGTGGCAGCCTGTTCACCCAGACCCTGGAAACCGATCACAGTGATTTGCTTGGCGAAGTCCTGCGCGACTACTGGCGACTGTTCTGCTATCCGATGCAAGGCGATGCGCTGAATTGGGTTCGCGGCAACTGGGGTGGCCCGGCAGCGTTGTTGCCGCGAGTGCGTGGATTGTTCGCCAGCGAGCGTGACAGCGTTGAAGGTAAAGAACCTGCCGAGTTGATCGCCGAGTGCCTGGAGGAACGACGGGCCGCGTTGCTCGAGCTCAAGATGCCCTGGCGCCAATGGGCCGATGAGCTGCTTGCCATCTGTCATCAGGGCGTCGCGAGCAAAAGCGTCGATGGTCGCAAGATGCAGGCGCGCTACTTCGAACCCTGGTTCGAAAAGCTCCGGGCCTGGGCCGAAGACGAATCTCTGGAGCAACTGGACATTGGCACCGGCTTCACTCGCCTGACTCCCGATGGCATGGCTGAAGCCTGGAAAGGTGAAGCTCCCCGTCATCCCGGTCTCGATGCGATGCCCGGCCTCAAGGCCAGTCTCGATGGCTTGCCGACCCCCGATGCCGCCGTGCTGCAACATGCCGCCCACTGGGTCGGTGTTAGGTTCGAGGAAGAAAAGCGTCGTCGCGCGGAAATGGGTTTCGATGACATGCTGCTGCGTCTCGATGCAGCGTTGCAGTCCGATGGCGGTGAGCGTCTGGCGACCTTGATCCGCGAACAGTTCCCGGTTGCGCTGATCGACGAGTTTCAGGACACCGACCCGGTGCAGTACCGAATCTTCGAGAGCATTTATCGCATCGAAGACAACAACCCTGAATCCGGCCTGTTCCTGATCGGCGACCCGAAGCAGGCGATCTATGCCTTTCGCGGTGCCGATATCTATACCTATCTGCGCGCCCGGCAAGCCACCACTGGCCGCCTGCATACCCTGGGCACAAATTTCCGTTCCAGTCATGGCATGGTCAACGCGGTGAACCATGTGTTCCAGCGCGCAGAATCTCGCGAGCAGGGGCGCGGCGCGTTCCTGTTCCGGGAGAAGAGTGGCGAGAACCCGGTACCGTTTCTGCCCGTGGAGTCCCAAGGGCGCAAAGAAGTCCTGCACATTGAGGGGCAGGTTGTGCCTGCCCTGAACATCTGGCATTTGTCCTCTGACCAGCCACTGTCTGGCGTGGTGTATCGACAACAATTGGCCGCCGCCTGCGCCAGTGAGATCACTGCGTTGCTCAATGGCGGTCAGCAGGGGCGTGCGGGCTTCATACAGGATGGTAAGGGTCTCAGAGGCCTGCTGCCGGCGGATATCGCGATTCTGGTGCGCGACGGCAAAGAGGCCCAGGCCGTGCGCGGCGAACTTTCCGCTCGCGGTGTGCGCAGTGTTTACCTGTCAGACAAGGACTCGGTATTCGCCGCGCAGGAGGCCCATGATCTGCTGACGTGGCTCAAGGCCTGTGCCGAGCCGGATGTCGAACGTCCCCTGCGTGCCGCGCTGGCCTGCATCACGCTGAACCTTTCACTGGCTGAACTGGAGCGACTGAATCAGGACGAACTGGCCTGGGAAGCACGGGTCATGCAGTTCCGCGGTTATCGCGAGCTCTGGCGCAAACAGGGCGTGCTGCCCATGTTGCGGCGATTGCTACATGATTTTCAGCTGCCCCAGGCGTTGATCGCGCGCAGCGATGGTGAGCGGATATTGACCAACCTGCTGCACTTGTCCGAGTTGCTGCAGCAGGCCGCCGCTGAACTCGATGGCGAGCAAGCTCTGATCCGTCATTTGTCCGAGCATCTGGCGTTGTCTGGTCAGGCTGGCGAAGAACAGATCCTGCGCCTGGAAAGCGACGAGCAACTGGTCAAGGTCGTGACCATCCACAAATCCAAAGGGCTTGAATATCCGTTGGTGTTCTTGCCGTTCATTTGCTCGGCAAAACCGGTGGATGGCAGTCGTCTGCCGTTGTATTACCACGATGCCACGGGTAAGGCACAGGTGAGCTTGAAGCCGACAGCCGAGTTGATCGCCCAAGCCGACGATGAACGTTTGGCTGAAGACCTTCGTTTGCTCTATGTGGCCCTGACCCGGGCACAACATGCGTGCTGGCTGGGTGTGACTGATCTCAAGCGCGGCAATAACAACGGCTCGGTCCTGCACCTTTCGGCATTGGGTTATCTGCTGGGCGGTGGTGCGCCATTGGCTGAGTCGGCAGGGCTGCGTCGTTGGCTGGAAGACCTGCAGCAAGACTGTGCGGCGCTGAACTACGGTGAAATGCCTGACGCGACCGCCGAGCATTACCATCCGCCACGCAATGAAGCGACGTTGTTGGCCCCGCTGATACCCCGGCGCAAGGCCAGTGAAAACTGGTGGATCGCTTCTTACAGCGCCCTACGCATTGGTGACAGTCTGAGCGTGGGCAGTGACGAAGCACCGGAGAGCGCGCAAGCACAAAAGCTCTTTGATGACGAACGCCTTGATCCTGAAGCGCCACGAGAAGTCGCCGCTGGCGGCGCAGATATCCATCGATTCCCTCGTGGTCCGAACCCTGGCACTTTTCTTCATGGATTGCTCGAATGGGCCGGTGACGAAGGTTTTGCCGCTGCACCGCAAACCGTGGAAGACGCGATCGCCCGTCGCTGCAACCGCCGTGGCTGGGAAGGCTGGATCACCACGCTGAGCGGCTGGCTGCAGCACTTGCTCAAATCCCCATTGCACATCGGTGGCGGGCAGGCGCCGGTGGTGTTCGAGCAACTGACTCAATACCGGGTCGAGATGGAGTTCTGGTTCGCCAGTCATAAAGTCGATGTACTCAAGCTCGATGAGCTTGTGCGTCAATACACCCATCACGGCGTGGCCCGGGTGGCCGCCGAACCGGTGCTGCTCAATGGCATGTTCAAAGGCTTCATCGACCTGACGTTCGAGCATGAAGGCCGTTACTACGTCGCTGACTACAAATCCAACTGGCTGGGCGTCGATGACGCGGCCTATACCGAGCAGGCCATGGAGCAGTCGATTCTCGATAACCGTTACGACCTGCAATACGTACTGTACCTGCTCGCCCTGCATCGCCAGCTTAAGGCTCGGCTGGTCGATTACGATTACGACCGGCATGTCGGTGGAGCGTTGTATCTGTTTCTTCGCGGTACTCGAGCGGCCAGCCAGGGTGTGTATTTTTCCCGTCCGCCACGGGAGCTGATCGAGCGCCTGGACCGGTTGTTCCAAGGCAAGCCAGAGCCCAAGGCCGAACCCGCCTGGGAACAGGGAGTATTGCTATGAGTCGCACTTTCGCCGATTTGCTGCCTACGCCGTTGGCGGCCGAAAGTCTGGCGGACCTGGCCCCGTTGAGCCGCGCAGATGACTTGTTGCTGCTGCTCACGCGCTGGGTCGAACACGGCTGGCTGCGGGCGCTGGACAAGGCCTTCGTCGCGTTTCTCCACGAGCTCGCTCCCGACGATGATCCGCTGGTGCTGCTGGCCGCCGCGTTGATCAGTCACCAACTGGGTCACGGTCATGTCTGCCTGGATCTGTTCGAAACACTGAAAGAGCCGGATTTTGCCCTGTCGCTGCCGCCGGAGGGTGATGTGCAAAGCGGGGCGATGTTGCTGCCGTCGCAATTGCTTGAGGCGCTGGACGGTGCCCATTGGTGCAAGGTCCTGGCGTCCAGTCGTCTGGTGGCTCTGGCCGTCGATGGGCGTGAGGCTGCGCAACACCGGCCGTTGGTGCTGTCGGGCAAGCGCCTGTACCTGCGCCGCTACTGGGCTTACGAACGGCGCATCGACCACGCGCTGCGCCAGCGCCTGGCGGCACACGAAGCAACGCCGGGTGATTTGCCCCAACGCCTGACCGCTCTGTTCGGTCCAGCCAGGTCTGATGAAGTGATCGACTGGCAGAAGCTCGCGTGTGCCCTGGCTACCCGAAGTGCATTCAGCATCGTCACCGGCGGCCCGGGAACCGGCAAGACCACCACGGTTGTGCGCTTGCTTGCATTGCTCCAGGCACCCGCAGTGGAGGCCGGTAAACCGTTGCGTATTCGTCTCGCGGCACCCACCGGCAAAGCTGCCGCACGATTGACCGAGTCCATCAGCCAGCAGGTTCAAACCCTGAAAGTGCCTGAAACGGTGCGCGAGAAGATCCCGTCGGATGTGACCACCGTGCACCGTTTGCTCGGCAGTCGTCCCGGTACCCGGCATTTCCGTCACCACGCGGGTAATCGCTTGCCGCTGGATGTATTGGTGGTGGACGAAGCCTCGATGATCGACCTGGAAATGATGGCCAACCTGCTCGATGCGTTGCCGCCCCATGCCCGTCTGGTGCTGCTCGGTGACAAGGACCAACTGGCGTCGGTAGAGGCCGGTGCCGTACTGGGCGATCTGTGTCGTGATGCCGAAGCCGGTTGGTACAGCCCGCAGACCCGCCAGTGGCTGGAGGCGGTCAGCGGTGAGCGCCTCGATGCCAGCGGTTTGCGGGAAGACACCCAAGGCGCGCATCCACTGGCCCAGCAAGTCGTGATGCTGCGCCACTCACGGCGCTTCGGCGAGGGTAGCGGCATTGGTCAGTTGGCCCGTTGGGTCAACCAACAGCATCCCGAGGACGCGCGCAAGTTATTGGCCGCTGCAGGTCATGACGACGTATTTTCCCTGCCCCTCAAGGGTGAGCAGGACCGGGCGCTGGAGCGCTTGTTGCTCGAGGGCCATGGCGGGGGGCCGCAAGGTTATCGGCATTACCTGAGTCTTTTGCGCAGCCAGCGACCATCGCTCGACCGCCCGCTCGACGATCCATGCTGGGCTGATTGGGCTCGCGTGGTGCTGCAGGCCTTCGACGCTTTCCAGCTGTTGTGTGCCGTACGCAAAGGGCCTTGGGGCGTGGAAGGTTTGAATCAGCGCGTGACCGACGCGCTGCTCAAGGCACGGCTGATCGACAGCGACCATCAGTGGTACGAAGGTCGGCCCGTGCTGATGACCCGCAACGACTATGGCCTGGGTTTGATGAACGGTGACATTGGCATTGCCCTCAAGCTGCCGGAGCGTGAAGGCCCGGAGGCCGGGCGGCACGTGCTGCGTGTGGCCTTCCCGCGTAATGACGGGCAGGGCGGTGTGCGCTTTGTCCTGCCAAGCCGACTCAACGATGTCGACACGGTGTATGCCATGACCGTGCACAAATCCCAAGGCTCGGAATTTGCCCATACGGCGTTGATTCTGCCGGATGCTTTGAATCCTGTGCTTACCAAGGAACTGATCTATACCGGGATAACCCGGGCCAAAGACTGGTTCACCCTGATTGAGCCTCGAGCCGGCGTATTCGAAGAGGCCGTGAGGCGCAAGGTCAAGCGCTTGAGCGGGTTAATGCTGGAGCTGGAAGAAGGTACCTGGCCGAGCCATTGAGGGGCGGTGGCAGACGCCGGAATCTGTCCGATGTGCCGTGGCGCGTCGCCTCGCTGGTGTTTCGGTGCTGTGCTATCGTTGCGGCATCATTTTGTTGCGATCGTAGAGAATTCCTGCATGAAGTTGGCTGTCTGGGCGACAGGGCGCGTCGTTGGCTGCAAACAAGTGCTGCTTGCCGGCCTCCTCTGTTTGTTGACGGGCGTTGCCTGTGCTGAGTCGGAAACTATCGTGAGCAAAGCCGACCAACGTGCCAGGTCGGTCACTCAGGTCGTACTCGGGATCCTCAGTTATGCCCGATGGCCTGTTGAGCCCCAACAACTGCGCCTGTGCGTGGTCGGCCCCACTGAATACACCGACGACCTGGTCAAAGGCACCACACAAGCCACGGGTCGACCGGTTACTGTACGACGGTTGCTGGCTGATAATCCGGTCATCGCCAGTGAATGCGATGCGGTGTACATCGGCAAGCTGACCGGCGATGAACGCAGTCGGCTATTCGCCTCGTTGACGGGACGCCCGGTGGTGAGCATCAGCGAAGGCGGCGATCAATGCACTGTCGGCAGTCTGTTCTGTCTGCGGGTCGGTGATGAGCAGGTGTCCTTCGAGGTCAACCTCGACTCGGTCGCCCGCAGCGGTGTGCGCATTCACCCCAGTGTGCTGCAACTGTCGCGCCGCAAGCCGGCGGCGCCATGAGTCTATTCAAACCTCGCATACGCCCGACCCTGGGGTCGGTTATCGGCCGTGGACATTTGATCGTCGCCCTGGTGGGTGTGGCCATGGCCAGTGTTTCACTGACCCTGCTGGGAGTTCTGGCTTTGCGGGTCTATGCCGATCACAACCTGCATCTGATTGCCCGTTCGATCAACTACACCGTGGAAGCCGCGGTGGTGTTCAACGACAAGTCCGCCGCCACCGAAGCGCTGGCATTGATCGCCTCCACTGAAGAAGTGGCTGATGCACAAGTGATGGACGAGCAAGGCGAGTTGCTCGCACGTTGGCAACGACCGGAAACGGGGTGGCTCTCCGATCTTGAAATGCAGATCGCCCGAACGATTCTGGAAAAACCCATCAGCATGCCGATCACTCATCAAGGTCGGGAAATCGGCAGCATCTTGCTCATCGGTCACGGCGGCAGCCTGATGCGCTTTTTGCTCAGCGGTCTGGTGGGAATCGTCTTGTGTACCGCTGTCAGTGCCTGGGTAGCGCTTTATCTGGCGCGTCGGCAATTGCGAGGAATCACTGGCCCATTGCGCAGCCTGGCTGCCGTGGCTCACGCCGCCCGTAGCGAGCGTGCTTTCGACCGGCGCGTACCGCCCGCCGACATTGCCGAACTCGACAACCTGGGCAACGACTTCAATGCTTTGCTCGACGAGCTCGAGTCCTGGCAGACCCATCTGCAAAGCGAAAACGAAACCCTGGCCCACCAGGCCAGCCATGACAGCCTTACCGGGTTGCCGAATCGGGCGTTTTTCGAAGGCCGCCTGATGCGCGCCTTGCGCAATGCGGGCAAGCTGGATGAGGGAGTGGCCGTACTGTTTCTCGACAGCGACCGGTTCAAGGAGATCAACGACAACTTCGGTCACGCTGCCGGTGATGCGGTGCTGATCGCCGTGGCGACCCGGGTTCGTGCGCAGTTGCGTGAAGAGGATCTGGTTGCGCGTCTGGGCGGCGATGAGTTTGCCGTGCTGTTGACGCCGCTGCACAAGATAGAAGACGCCGAACGGATTGCCGACAAAATCATTGCCAGTATGGACGCGCCAATCCTGTTGCCGGGCGGTACCCAGGTGTTGACTTCACTCAGCATCGGCATCGCCGTGTACCCGGATCATGGGCTTACGCCCGGTGCGCTGCTCGATGCTGCAGATGCCGCGATGTATCAGGCCAAACGCCTTTCCCGAGGCGCTCACCACACGGCAGGGTCGGAGCACTCTGTCGTCCATCTTCAAACCAGGAGCTAATTTTTGTGTTCACATTCACTCAGCGTTCTCTGCGATTTTTTACGATTAGCTTATTCATGACCTTGCTGGCATTGACCGGTTGCCAGACGACACCGCAGAAAGGACTGACCCCGGCGCAGATCGCTGTACTCAAGCAGCAAGGTTTCGAGATGACGGATGAGGGCTGGGCCTTCGGCCTGTCCGGCAAAGTGCTGTTCGGTAGCGATGTCGAACACCTCAACCCCGCCAGTACCCAGATCGTCGAACGCATTGGCAAGGCGTTGTTGGGCGTGGGAATCGAGCGGGTGAGGATTGACGGCCATACCGATGCCTCGGGCGAGGAATCCTATAACGAACAACTTTCCCTGCGTCGCGCGAAAAGCGTTGAAGCGGTATTGGCCGCTGTCGGCATAAAAGAACAAAACATCCAGCTACGCGGCCTGGGCAGCAGCAAGCCCGTCGCCTCCAACGCCACCGCGGCCGGGCGCACCGAGAACCGCCGGGTGTCGATCGTGGTGAGTGCCGATTAATCGGCGAACACCATCTCCCGACTTTCCCCCATCAACAGCGCCTGATTCTGCTCGGTGACGGTACGGATGTAATCCCACAACAAGGTAATCCGCTTGAGCTTGCGCAGGTCCTCCCGGCAGTACATCCAGAACTGCCGGGTGATGGTGATCTCTTGTGGTAACACCGGCAGCAATCGCGGATCCTGAGCCGCTAAAAAGCACGGCAGAATCGCCAGTGACCGTCCTTGCTGCGCCGCCACGAACTGCGCGATCACACTGGTGCTGCGCAGATTGGCACTGGCACCGGGCAGCACATTCGCCAGGTACAGCAGCTCCGAGCTGAACGCCAGATCGTCCACATAACTGATGAATTGATGCTTGCTCAAATCTGCCGGGCGGCGGATCGGTGAGTGCTTGTCCAGATAATCCTGGGTCGCGTACAGCTGCAATCGATAGTCACAGAGTTTGCAGCAGACATAAGGGCCGTGTTCCGGCCGCTCCAGCGCAATGACGATGTCTGCCTCGCGCTTGGACAGGCTGATGAAGTGCGGCAGCGGCAGGATGTCCACCGAGATCGCCGGGTAGGCGTCGACGAAATGGCTCAGCTGCGGGGTGATGAAAAAGCTGCCGAACCCTTCGGTACAGCCCATGCGCACATGCCCGGACAACGCGACGCCTGAGCCCGAGACCTGCTCGCAAGCCATGTGCAGAGTGCTTTCGATCGATTCGGCGTAACCCAGCAGGCGCTGGCCTTCAGCGGTCAGGACGAAGCCGTTGGTGCGGGACTTCTCGAACAACAGCGTACCCAACGAGGCCTCCAGCGAACTGATGCGTCGCGACACAGTGGTGTAGTCCACCGCCAGGCGCTTGGCCGCAGTGCTGGCCTTGCGAGTACGGGCAACTTCAAGGAAAAACTTGAGGTCATCCCAGTTCAACGAGCCTAAAGACGTGATGTTTTTTTGCATGATGGACCGGCTTTTATGTGCGTTCTTATTAGAAGTTTGCACATCTATACTCCAAAAACAGTCCGACAACCAAATCGCGACACACGCCTCATCTCAAGGCGACTTTCTCGCCTTGGCTCCCAAGATAGCTCTCTAAATAAGAACAACGTCCCGGAGACCCGACATGAACGCATCGCTAGAAACCACCGTACAAAAGGTCAAGTTATTGATCGATGGCGAGTGGGTCGAATCCCAGACCACCGAATGGCACGACATCGTCAATCCGGCGACCCAGCAAGTGCTGGCCAAAGTCCCTTTCGCGACCGCTGCTGAAGTCGATGCCGCCATCAGCGCCGCTCATCGCGCCTTTCAGACCTGGAAGCTGACGCCAGTCGGCGCGCGGATGCGCATCATGCTCAAGCTTCAGGCGCTGATTCGCGAGCACTCCAAGCGTATTGCCGTAGTGCTCAGCAATGAGCAGGGTAAAACCATCGCCGACGCTGAGGGCGATATCTTCCGTGGCCTGGAAGTGGTCGAGCACGCCTGCTCCATTGGCAGCCTGCAAATGGGCGAGTTCGCCGAGAACGTCGCAGGCGGTGTCGACACCTACACCCTGCGTCAGCCGATCGGCGTCTGCGCCGGCATTACCCCGTTCAACTTCCCGGCGATGATTCCGCTGTGGATGTTCCCGATGGCCATCGCCTGCGGCAACACCTTCGTGCTCAAGCCTTCCGAGCAGGATCCGATGTCGACCATGCTGTTGGTGGAGCTGGCGATTGAAGCCGGCATTCCGCCGGGTGTGCTCAACGTCGTTCATGGTGGCAAGGATGTGGTCGATGCGCTTTGCACCCACAAGGACATCAAGGCTGTTTCGTTCGTCGGTTCGACCGCGGTCGGCACGCATGTCTACGAGCTGGCCGGTAAACACGGCAAGCGCGTGCAATCGATGATGGGGGCCAAGAACCACGCCGTTGTGCTGCCCGATGCCAACCGCGAGCAAGCGCTTAATGCACTGGTCGGCGCCGGTTTCGGTGCGGCCGGGCAACGCTGCATGGCCACCTCGGTGGTGGTGCTGGTGGGCGCGGCCAAACAATGGCTGCCGGATCTCAAGGCGCTGGCGCAGAAACTCAAGGTCAATGCCGGCAGCGAGCCAGGCACTGATGTTGGTCCGGTGATTTCCAAACGGGCCAAGGCACGGATTCTCGAGCTGATCGAAAGCGGGATCAAGGAAGGCGCCAAGCTGGAGCTGGACGGTCGCGACATCACTGTTCCGGGCTACGAGCAGGGCAACTTTGTCGGCCCGACCCTGTTCTCTGGCGTAACCCCTGAGATGCAGATCTACACCCAGGAAATTTTCGGCCCGGTGCTGGTAGTGCTGGAAGTCGACACCCTCGATGAGGCCATCGCCCTGGTCAACGCCAACCCGTTCGGCAACGGCACGGGTCTGTTCACCCAGAGCGGTGCGGCGGCGCGTAAATTCCAGTCGGAAATCGACGTTGGCCAGGTCGGCATTAACATCCCGATCCCGGTGCCGGTACCGTTCTTCAGCTTCACCGGTTCCCGTGGTTCGAAGCTCGGCGACCTCGGTCCGTATGGCAAGCAAGTGGTGCAGTTCTACACTCAAACCAAGACCGTCACTGCACGTTGGTTCGATGACGACAGCATCAACCACGGTGTGAACACCACCATCCATTTGCGCTAAGGAGCCGGACATGAAAATCGCTTTTATCGGTCTCGGCAACATGGGCGCGCCGATGGCGCGCAACCTGATCAAGGCTGGCCATTCGCTGAACCTGTTTGACCTCAATCAAACCGTGCTGGCCGAACTGGCTCAACTCGGCGGCACCATCAGCACTTCACCGAAGGAAGCGTCGAAAGACGCGCAACTGGTGATCACCATGTTGCCGGCAGCGGCCCATGTGCGCAGTGTCTGGCTGGGTGAAGACGGTGTGCTGGCGGGAATCGCCAAAGGCGTGCCAGCGGTGGATTGCAGCACCATCGATCCGCAGACGGCGCGAGATGTTGCCGCGGCGGCCGCAAAGCAGGACGTGGCCATGGCCGATGCCCCGGTTTCCGGTGGCACTGGCGGTGCAGCGGCCGGGACGCTGACCTTCATGGTCGGCGCCACGCCTGAACTGTTCGCCACTCTGCAACCGGTGCTGGCGCAGATGGGCCGCAACATCGTCCATTGCGGCGAAGTCGGCACCGGGCAAATCGCCAAGATCTGCAACAACCTGCTGCTGGGGATTTCCATGGTTGGTGTCAGCGAAGCCATGGCGCTGGGCAGCGCCCTGGGTATCGACACAACCGTGCTGGCGGGCGTCATCAACAGTTCAACCGGGCGTTGCTGGAGTTCGGAGATGTACAACCCGTGGCCGGGCATCGTCGAAACAGCGCCGGCCTCGCGCGGTTATACCGGCGGTTTCGGTGCTGAACTGATGCTCAAGGATCTGGGGCTGGCTACTGAGGCGGCACGTCAGGCGCACCAACCGGTCGTGCTCGGCGCGGTGGCCCAGCAGTTGTATCAGGCGATGAGCCTGCGTGGGGAAGGGGGCAAGGACTTCTCGGCGATCATCAACAGCTATCGCAAACCCCAATAAGGGGATTGTGGTGAGGGAGCAAGCTCCCTCGCCACAGGATTCATGCATGCCTTTTTACCGAGAGACCACGTCGGGTGGTCTCTCGGTTTTTTGCATCAGGCAAACACGAAATACTTGCGCACGGTTTCAACCACTTCCCATGTGCCTTTCATCCCCGGTTCGATGACGAAGATGTCACCGGCGCGCAGGTGGATCGGCGCCATGCCTTCCGGGGTGATGATGCAGTAGCCTTCCTGGAAGTGGCAGTATTCCCACTTCACGTATTCCACATACCATTTGCCCGGCGTGCAGATCCAGGTGCCCATGATCTTGCTGCCATCTTCGCTGGTGTACGCGTTGAGGTTGACGGTGTGCGGATCGCCTTCGAGCTTTTCCCATTTGCAGGCGTCGAGTACGGGCAACGGGTGAGTGTCGCGAAGAACGGTAATCGGTGCGGTCATGTGGACTCCGGGCCTTGGAATATAGAAAGTGGTACTGAAGAACTGAAGTCGCACCCTATAGCGCCCATGCTCCGCTCAGTTGTCTGTATTCGACATCGAGCTGTCCAGAAACGCGCAAACGCTCAAAGATTTTCCGGCGGGCAAAAACCTGCCCCTCAGGGCAGAGTCAAGGCGTTCAGCAAGGCCTGGGCATAACGGGGCAGTACGGTGAAGTCCCGGGCGCACAGCAACAGTTTGCGGCGAGCCCACGGCTCTTCCAGTACGACGCTTTTGAGCGGCGTTTCAGCCGGCCAGCGTTCGACCGCCGCCAAGGGCACGATCGCCAGCCCGGCACCCCGGGCGACCATGCGCATCACGCCCTCGAAACCATCGGCGCGGATGCGGACCTGCATCCGCAAGCTGCTGTGCAGGGCCTGTTCTTCCAGGTAAATGGCCAAGGCGCTGTTGGCGTTCAGGCCGACGTAGTCGTGGTGCAAAGTGGCGCTGAAATTTAGCGGTCCGGTGTCGGCCAAGGGGTGATCACGCGGCAGGAT
>Ga0207655_1002150_pt1 | contig 16440 bp, 17 predicted proteins | sample KBSM44metaG_FD_184398 | JGI IMG/M metagenome (GOLD analysis project Ga0207655, IMG submission 184398) | Miscanthus rhizosphere microbial communities from Kellogg Biological Station, Michigan, USA - KBS M4-4 metaG (SPAdes) (version 2) | ecosystem: Host-associated > Plants > Roots > Rhizosphere >...
GCGCTCGGCCGCGATGTTGTAGGCCACCCAGTGCGACACGCCGAGGCCGGCCGCGCCGTCTGGATCGAGCACCAGCACGGCGACCGATTTCGTCTTGGCCGGCAGGTTGCTCCACGCCACGGGCAGCGAGACGTTCCTGCCGCCGCAGTCGCCCGCGCCGGCGTGGTCGGACGGAATGACGCCGTTGTCGCCGAAAGCGCTCGACGTGACTCTCATCCCCGTGAAGGCCTTGCCGGTGCCGGGCGACATGCCCGTGCAGCCCGCCACGAGGCCGGTGAACGCGAGGGCCGCGATCGAGAGTGCAAGAGGATTGTTGTTGCGCATTTCTTTTCTCCTGGAGGGTTGTCTTCACCCGGCCCGGCCGAGCCACACGCTGCCGTCCGCTCTTTCGTGCACCGCCAGCGGCGTGAGCCGCGCACCGCGGCAGGGACCGCCGACGCACTTGCCGGTGTCGGGCTCGAAGATGGCGCCGTGCCGCGCGCACATCAGAAAGCGGCCTGAACTCTCCAGCACCTGGCCCTCGAAATCAAGCGGGCCGCCCGCGTGAGGGCATTGGTTGAGATAGCCGTGCACGCTGCCTTGCCAGCGCACGGCGAAGGCCTGGGTGCCGCCGGGCGCGGTGAACAGGGCGGCGGGGCCGTTGTCGGCGAGTACCGGGGAGATCAGCTGGGGCTCTGTCGTGCTCATCATTCTTTTGACTGCATTTCGCAAGGAAGCCTGGGCCTGAGCGAAGGAAACAGTATCTCCTGCGAGGTGGGGCGAGGCAAAGCAGTCTGCATGGCCGATCTCGCGTAGGAGCGCATGAACGATGCCGCTCCCGTCGACCCGCAAGGCTAGGTGCCCTTGCCGGCCGGCTTCTTCAGGCTTTGCGCCACCAGAACAGCTTCCCTTGCCAGGGCCGCCAACGCTTCATGATCTTCGATGATCTCGATGGGGACCTCGAAGTACTTCTTGACTTGTACCCGCCGCGCCTTCGTGTCGTAGGCAAAGCACTTGCTGCCCAGCTTCTCGTACTTCGGGCGGGTGTTCTTGTCCACGACGAAGTACACGGTGCTGCCCATGATCATCGCGAACTGCGTGGCGTCGGCCGACAGCCCCGTGCCGCCGAAGAATCGGGTCTTGGCGATGCGCGGGATTCCGCGGAGACGGTCAACGATGAAGTCGACGAACTGCGACGAGGCTTCCGACATGATGCTGCTGGCGTCTGGCGCGCGATGGAAAGAGCGCAGTGTCGCCGAGTCCGGCCACGCTGCGTCGGCTCCCGGCAGTGGAAAATTTGTGGATTCCCGCGAACCGTTCGGCGGGTTCGACGCCTCCTTGTTTCCGAGGGTCTTCCTCATGCACCCAAGGATCGAAGGAGTCACCATGGTCTACGTCAAGAATGTCCCCGGTTGGGAACGCGCGCTGCGCATCGTCATGGGCCTCGCCGGCCTGCTTTTCGCCGCCATGAGCTGGGGCACGGCCGGCTTCGGGCTCGCCGCGATCGCCGGGCTCACGGGCGCGACGCTCGCGCTGACGGGTCTGTTCGGCTTCTGCCCGATGTGCGCCATGGTCGGGCGCAAGCCTGGCAAGGGGCGCTGAGCCATGGGCGTGGGCATCGACCGCACCGGCCTGATCCAGGCCGCGCAGACCGGCGACCCCGCCGCCATCGCGGGCCTGCTCGCGGTCTGCCAGGCCGATGCGCGCCGCTACGCCTGGCGGCACTGCCAGGCCAGCGACGTCGACGACGCCGTGCAGGAGTCGCTGCTGGTGATCGCCCGCAAGGTCCGGGCGCTGAAGGCGGCCGCGGCCTTCTCGTCGTGGCTCTTCACCGTCATCCGGCGCGAATGCCTCAGGCTGCAGCGCGCGATGTTCCGGCATGAACCGCTCGGCGACGAGGTGGCCGAGCGGCAACTGGCCAGCCGCAGCGACGGCGCTTTGCGCATCGACCTCACGCACGCGCTGGAGTCGCTTCCCGCGCACTACCTCGAAGTGGTGCTGCTGCGCGACTTCGAGGAGCTGACCATCGCCGAGATCGCCGAACGCCTCGGCGAACCGCCGGGCGCCGTGAAGAGCCGGCTGCACCGCGCGCGGGCGCTGGTACGCGAGTATTTGCTGGGGGGCGATGCGACAATTGCCGGGCCATGACAGACACCCTCACGATCACCCGCCCCGACGACTGGCACCTGCACGTGCGCGACGGCGCCGCCCTCGAAGCCGTCGTTCCCCACAGCGCGCGCCAGTTCGGCCGCGCGCTGATCATGCCGAACCTGCGTCCCCCCGTGACCACCGCCGCGCAGGCCATGGCCTACCGCGACCGCATCCGCGCCGCCGTGCCCGCAGGCACCGCCTTCGAGCCCGTGATGTCGCTCTACCTCACCGACAAGCTGCCGCCCGAGGAAATCGCGCTGGCCGCGGAGGCCGGCGTGCGCGCGCTCAAGCTCTACCCGGCCGGCGCCACCACCAACAGCGATGCCGGCGTGACCGACATCCGCAAGACCTACAAGACGCTGGAGGCCATGCAGAAGCACGGCCTGCTGCTGCTGGTGCACGGCGAGGTGACCGACCCGGCCATCGACCTGTTCGACCGCGAGGCCGTGTTCGTCGACCGCGTGATGATTCCGCTGCGCCGCGACTTCCCCGAGCTCAAGGTGGTGTTCGAGCACCTCACCACCAAGGAAGGCGCCCACTACGTGCGCGACGCCGGCCGCTTCACGGCCGCCACCATCACGGCGCACCACCTGCTCTACAACCGCAACGCGATCTTCACCGGCGGCATCCGCCCGCACTACTACTGCCTGCCCGTGCTCAAGCGCGAGACGCACCGCGTGGCGCTGGTCGAGGCGGCCACCAGCGGCAGCGACCGCTTCTTCCTGGGCACCGACAGCGCGCCGCACCCGGCGCACCTGAAGGAACACGCACTTGGCTGTGCCGGCTGCTACACCGCGCTCACCGCCATCGAGTTGTACGCCGAAGCCTTCGACAGCGTGAACGCGCTCGACAAGCTCGAAGGTTTCGCGAGCTTCCACGGCCCCGACTTCTACAGCCTGCCGCGCCACACCGACACCATCACGCTCAAGCGTGAAAGCTGGACCGTGCCGGAGACCGTGCCCTATGGCGATGCCACGCTGAAGCCGCTGCGCGGCGGCGAAACCGTGAACTGGAAGCTCTTGTGAGTACTTCATCACGCGATCAGTCGCTCAAAGCGCGGCATCTGAGGTTGGCAAGATCCCGTCGAGAAACACCACGGAACCGGCTTTGCCGGGCCGTTGGTGTTGCCCCCGGAGAAGCGACACGAAGTGCGCGCAGCCTGGGGGTGAGCCAATGACTCGCGTGATGCTGCTGATCGACGCCGACAACGTCTCCGCCGACGTGATCGAGCAGGCCGTGCAGCGCACGATGGACGAGTACGGCGCCATCCACGTGCGCCGCGCCTACTGCAATGCCGAGATGGCGGTGAACCGCCAGGCCCTGTTCAAGCGGCTGTCGGTGCGGCCGATGGTGAACCTGTCGACCGGCAAGAACAGCACCGACATCGCGCTGGCCGTCGACGCCATCGACCTCGTGATCGACGAGCGTCCCGACGTGGTGGTGCTGGTCTCGTCCGACTCCGACTTCGCGCCGCTGGTGATCCGCCTGCGCGAGAAGGGCTGCCGCGTCTGCGGCATCGGCCAGCAGGGCAAGACGGGCGAGGAAACGGTCGGCATCTACGACACCTTCATGGACCTCGCGCACCACGGCGCGGGCTACGCGGCGCCAGCGGTGCGCACCGCGCCAGCGAAGAAGACGGCCTCCGCCAAATCGGCCGGCACCAAGACATCGCGGGCGAAGAGCGCCGGCACGACGACCGCAGCCGCACCCGCCCCTGCAGCGAAGAAGGCCGCGGCGAAGAAGACGGCACGCAAGACGGCCGCCAAGGCGCCCAGCGCGCCGCAACCGCAACCTCCGTCCGAAGCCGCCGAGTTCATCCTGCAGGCCGCGCCCGCATTGCGCGGCGGCAAGGACGTGCCGCTCAACGACGTGGCGAAAGCCTTGCGCACCGCCGGCCTGCTCGGCAAGCACGGCAGCTCGCTCAAGCTGTTCGACAAGCTCACCGGGGAGTTCGCGGTGATGCAGCACCCCGACCGCATCCGCTGGACGGGCGCGCCCGCGCCTTGATCCTGCCGGCGGTCGACTGGGCGCGGCCCTGGCTTGCGCCCTATCGTTCGAGCGGCGAAGCGGTGGCGCAGGCCGCGCTGCATGGCGGAGTCGCCGCCGCGCTGCAGGGCATCAAGCCCGCGCCGGTGCCCGACTTCGTGCACCAGGACGCACTGCCTCCAGGCCAGGCCTACGAGGCGCACATCTTCCAGACCCGCAGCGTGCCCACGCGCGACAACCTGCACGACTTCTTCAACGGGCTCGTGTGGCTCGCGTTCCCGCACACCAAGCACCGCCTCAACGAACTGCAGGCGGGCGAGATCGCGCGCAGCGGCGTCGCGGCCGTGCGCGGTCCGCTGCGCGACGCGCTCACGCTGTTCGACGAGAACGGTGCGCTGCTCGATGCGCCACCCGCGCTGTGGCGTGCGCTGGCCGCGCGCGACTGGCATGCGCTGTTCGTCACGCAACGCGGCCTGTGGAGCGAAGCGCGCCTGCTGCTGTTCGGGCACGCGCTGCTCGAAAAGCTGGTGACGCCGCGCAAGCCGATCACGGCGCACGTGCTGCTGACGCACGGCGCGACCGGCCCGGAGGCCTTCGACGATGCGCACATCGCACGGGGGCTCGACCCCCTGCAGCTCCAGCGCAAGCCCTTCGTGCCCTTGCCGGTGCTCGGCGTGCCTGGCTGGTGCGCGGGCAACGAGACCGCGGCGTTCTATGCCGACGCGCAGGTCTTCAGGCCCTTGCCGGGCCAGGAAATACGGCGGGCCTAGAACTTTTCCTCCTATCATGGTTCTATTGGCTGCCGCCGTCCGGAGCGCCCGACAACGCACAACAACACCCAGGACCTCCATGCCGCGCACGGCTTGAAGAGGGCCGCGAGGCCCTTATCTGGGTGGCAGATTTCCCCACGGAGAATTCAACTTGAAACGTATCCTTCTGTTCGTCCTGACCAATGTGATGGTCGTCGCGGTGCTCGGCGTCGTCGCCAGCCTGCTCGGCGTCAACCGCTTCCTCACGGCCAACGGGCTCAACCTGACCGCGCTGCTCGGCTTCGCGCTGGTGATGGGCTTCGGCGGCGCGATCATCTCGCTGCTCATCAGCAAGCCCATGGCCAAGTGGACCACCGGCCTGCACATGATCGACAACCCCCAGTCGCCCGACGAGGCCTGGATCGTCGGCACGGTGCGCAAGTTCGCCGACAAGGCCGGCATCGGCATGCCCGAGGTCGGCATCTTCGAAGGCGAGCCCAATGCCTTCGCGACCGGCGCGTTCAAGAACTCGTCGCTGGTGGCGGTGTCCACCGGCCTGCTGCAGAACATGACGCGCGAAGAGGTCGAGGCCGTCATCGGCCACGAGGTGGCGCACATCGCCAACGGCGACATGGTCACCATGACGCTCATCCAGGGCGTGATGAATACCTTCGTCGTGTTCCTGTCGCGCGTGATCGGCTATGCGGTCGACAGCTTCCTGCGCCGCGGCGACGACCGCTCGTCGGGCCCCGGCATCGGCTACTACGTGAGCACCATCGTGCTCGACATCGTGCTGGGCTTTGCCGCCGCGATGGTGGTGGCCTGGTTCTCGCGCCACCGCGAGTTCCGCGCCGACGCCGGCTCGGCCGCGCTCATGGGCAACCGCCAGCCGATGATGAACGCGCTCGCGCGCCTGGGCGGCCTGCCGGCCGGCGAACTGCCGAAGGCGGTCGAAGCCATGGGCATCACCGGCAGCATCGGCAAGCTGTTCGCCACGCACCCGCCGATCGAGGAGCGCATCGCGGCGCTGCAGAACGCGCGCTGAGCGCAGCGGCACAAGGAAAAAGGGGCTGGTGATTCACCAGCCCCTTTTCCATTCACTGAATGGTTTGTCGGTCAGAGATTGAGCGCCGCGACGGCTTCCAGGCCCTGCTTGATGTTGTTGCGCGCAGCACCTTCCACCGACATGCGCAGGCGGGTCGTGCCGACGAGCGAGTCGAACGCACCACCTGTGTAGGTCGACTTGATGACCTGGCGCATGGCTACCGATTTGTCGGAGATCTTGGTGAGCGACCAACCCGCTTCCATGTCGACCGTGAACGCGGCACCGAACATGGGCTTGGTCAGCTTGACGATCGAGACCGACAACTCGTAGTCCCCGCTCTTGCCCTTGACGACTTCCTTGAACAAGGCCGACTGCGTGACCGATTTCTCGATGGCGGCAGCCAGGTCTTCATTGGAGATGTCCGAACTCCACAGCGGATTCGTTTCGTTGCCGCCGCCGGTTTTCACCGACAGGGAGTAAGGAAGCTTCTTGCTCGAGGCGATGCTGGTCGCAGTCATGGCCTCGCGGTTGGCCGACGAGGCGCAGCCCGCGAGCACGACGACGACGGAGAGAACGGCCAAGGCGCCTGCGCGGCGAAGGGTGGTGCTGATCATTTGGATTTTTCCGATTCTTTGAAGATGTTGCCGACCACTTCGTCGACCATTTCCGGTGGCGAGCGGCGTGTGAGAGAGGTGTGGAGCGAATTGCCCGTTGCCAACGGGTAGTCGGACTTGAGTTCGCGGACCGTGACGGTGAGCTCGGACAGGTACATGGTGATGTCCCACAGCCACTTGTCGACGTACGTGACGACGGCATCGACTTTCTCGGGGGGCTTGGCGTCCTCCGACACCTCGTACCCGCGTTTGCGCAGATTGCTTGCGATCAGTTTCTGAATCGTGCCGTCTTCACCCTCGAGCCTTCTGACCTGCACCACGCGCAGCTTGTCGAGATTCGCCGAGGGATCGACGGTGGCTGTTGCGCGGTTGACGGCGCAGCCGCTCGCGAACACGGAAACAGCCACGGCTGCGAGAAGCAGCCTGATGACTCTTTTCAAATTAACTTCTCCTCCGCCCGGAATGGGCGGGAGAAATGTAACTGGAAACGTATGAAAACGTTTCTTGGGCGCGAATCCCTAGTGAAAAATTCGCCGCATCGCCGCCGGATTGCACAGCTGCAGTCTTCCGGGCGCTTCGGGGCGTTCAATTGCCGGTGGTGGCGGGCAGGTCGGGTTGGGCCTTGTCGGGTGCGGTTTCTGCTTCCGGTGCTGCTTCTTTTGCCGCTGCCGCGGCTGCCTCTGCCCGTTTCTTGTCGTCGCGCACCCGCTGCAGCGTGCGCGTCACGTCGCCGGGCTTCATGCCGTACATGTCGGCGAACTCCTGCTCGCTTCGGCCGCTGGCCTCGAAGGCGCGCAGCAGTGCCTCGCGCTTGGCGGCCTGCTCGGCGAGTTCGGCCAGGGCTTCGTCGACCACGGCGTTGGCGTTCGCGTCACGCGAGCGCACGAGCACCGCATAGGCCTCGCGGTCGAGGCCCGAAGCCTCGACGGCCTTGGCGATGCGCGCCACCAGTTGCGGGCGCAGTTCTTCTGCGTTGCCGTTGTTGCGCAGCATGCGGCGGCGGTGCAGCTCGAGGATGGCGTGGTGCACATGCTCGGGCGCGACCGGGTCCAGCGCGTTGCCGTCGAGGTCGTGGCGCGCCAGGCCGGCGGCCACGGCCTCGAGGTAGCGCGTGGAGCGCGCGTGCTGGCCCATGGCGATCTTCAGGTCTTCGGCCTTGAAGTCCTCGGGGTGGCGCGCAAGCAGTTCCTCATATACGCCGAGCTTCAGCGGCACGAAGCGCGCGCCGAAGAGCTGCGGGTACAGCTCGAAGAGGCGCTCCAGCACCGGGTTGACCTTGCGCGGCGTGCGCTGCGGTTGCTGCTGCTGCGCCTGCGCCTTCTGCTGCCGGGGCTGCTGCGCACGCGGGCCGCGGCCGGTGTTCTTCTGCCGCGGCGGGCGGGAGGCCTGCTGGGGTTGCTGTTGCTGCGCCGGCGCATCTGCGCCCGCGTCTGTTCCTGCACCGGCCTGCAGCTGCTTCAGCTGGTCGGCCATGTCCAGTTGCTGGCGCCGGGGCGGGCGGGCGTTCGTCTTGGGGGTGGCGGTGGAAGCGTCGGTCATGCGGGGGCGCTGTGGAAAGGATTGGAAAAAAGAAGGCCGGCGCAGCGCGTTCAGCGCGGCCGGAACATCCTGAAGAGATTGTCGGGGCTGACTTCGAAGTAGTCGCCCGGGCCGCCGCCGCGCAGGATGGGCTGCGCCGCGGCGGTGTCGTAGATGCCGTCCTTCAGCAGGTGGCGCGCAATGTGCACGCCCACCACTTCGCCGAGCACGAGCCAGGTCTGCACGGGCACGCCGTCCGCGCCTTCGAGCTGCAGGATCTGCGTGAGCTTGCACTCGAAGGACACGGGGCTTTCGGCCACGCGCGGCACCGCGATGGTCCGCGAGGCGGCCGTGGCGAGGCCGGCGAGCTCGAACTCGTTCACCTCGGGCGGCACGGCCGCGCAGGAGCGGTTCATCTGCTCGGCCAGCGGCCGGGTTGCCAGGTTCCAGCCGAACTCCCGCGTCTGGCGGATGTTATGCAGGCTGTCCTTGGCGCCGATGCTGGCGAAGCCGACGAGAGGCGGCGTGTAGTTGAAGGCGTTGAAGAAGCTGTAGGGCGCGAGGTTGAGCACGCCGTTCGCGTCCTGCGACGAGATCCAGCCGATGGGGCGCGGCCCGACCATCGCGTTGAATGGGTCGTGCGGCAGGCCGTGGCCCCTGGCGGGTTCGTAGAAATGGAAGTCGGCACTGGCCATGCAGGTCTCGATGTCGGGTGGTGGCTCAGTGGCTCAGGGCCGAGGCTTCGGCCAGCACGCCGTGCGCCACGGCCTCGGCCACCTTGATGCCGTCCACGCCGGCCGACAGGATGCCGCCCGCGTAGCTCGCGCCTTCGCCGGCCGGGTAGAGGCCGCGCACGTTGAGGCTCTGGAAATCGTCGCCGCGCGTGATGCGGATCGGCGACGAGGTGCGCGTTTCGACGCCGGTGAGCACCGCGTCGTGCGTGTCGAAGCCCTTGATCTTGCGGCCGAAGGCGGGGAAGGCCTCGCGCATGGCCTCGATGGCGTAGGCCGGCAGCGCCTTGTGCAGGTCGGTCGGCGTTACGCCGGGCTTGTACGACGGAATCACGCTGCCGAGCGCGGTCGAGGGCCGCCCGGCGATGAAGTCGCCCACCAGCTGGCCCGGCGCGCGGTAGTCGCCGCCGCCGAGCACGAAGGCGTTGCTTTCGAGTTCGCGCTGCAAGGCGATGCCCGCGAGCGCGTCGCCGGGGAAGTCTTTCGGGTCGATGCCCACCACGATGCCGGCGTTGGCATTGCGCTCGTTGCGCGAGTACTGGCTCATGCCGTTGGTGACCACGCGGCCCGGCTCGCTGGTGGCCGCCACCACGGTGCCGCCGGGGCACATGCAGAAGCTGTAGACCGAGCGGCCGTTGCTTGCATGGTGCACCAGCTTGTAGTCGGCCGCGCCGAGCAGCGGGTGGCCCGCGTGGCGGCCCCAGCGCGCGCGGTCGATCAGGCCTTGCGGGTGCTCGACGCGAAAGCCGATGGAGAAGGGCTTGGCCTCGATGTGCACGCCGCGCGCATGCAGCATCTCGAAGGTGTCGCGCGAGCTGTGGCCCAGCGCCATCACGACGTGGTCGGCGCGCAGTTCGCTGCTCGTGCCCGTGGTCTGGTCGAGCACGGTGAGGCCGCGAAGGTGGCCGTCTTCGATGTGCACGTCGGTCACGCGCTGCTCGAAGCGGATCTCGCCGCCCAGCGCCACGATCTGCTCGCGGATGTTCTCCACCACCTTCACCAGCTTGAAGGTGCCGATGTGCGGATGCGCGACGTAAAGGATTTCGGGTGGCGCGCCGGCCTTCACGAACTCTTCCATCACCTTGCGGCCGAGGAAGCGCGGGTCCTTGATCTGGCTGTAGAGCTTGCCGTCCGAGAAGGTGCCGGCGCCGCCTTCGCCGAACTGCACGTTCGACTCGGGGTTGAGCACGCTCTTGCGCCACAGGCCCCAGGTGTCGCGGGTGCGCTGGCGCACGGTCCTGCCGCGTTCGAGCACGATCGGTTTGAAGCCCATCTTCGCGAGCATCAGCGCCGCGAAGATGCCGCAGGGCCCGAAGCCGACCACCACCGGCCGCGCCGTGCCTTCGGCCGCATTGGCCGGCGGCGTGTAGCGCATGTCGGGCGCGCTCTGGATGTGCGGATGGCCCGCGTGCTTCGCGAGCAGCGCGGCTTCGAGCTTCGCGTCCTTCAGCTGCACGTCGCAGATGTAGACCGTGAGCAGTTCGATCTTGCGCGCGTCGAAGCTGCGCTTGTAGACGGTGTGGGAGGCGATCGCTTCGAGCGGGACGTCGAGCGTCCTGGCGATCAGTGCGGCCAGCGCGTCGGGCGCGTGGTCGAGCGGGAGTTTGAGTTCGGAGATTCTCAGCATGGCGTGGGGCTTGTGGTTATCAAGCAGGCCAGAGATTTTACTCGCCCCCAGGCTTCGCGCACTTCGTGTCGCTTCGCCTACCCCCTCCCCGGGGGCAGCACCAGCGGCCCGGCGAAGCCGGTTCCGCGGTGCTTCCCGAAAAGTCAGGCGGGCAGGAAGCCTTCCACCGACAAGTACCGCTCGCCGGTGTCGTAGTTGAAGCCCAGCACCACCGCATCGGGTGCCAGCGAGGGCAGCTTCTGCGCGATGGCCGCGAGCGTGGCGCCCGACGAGATGCCGACCAGCATGCCTTCCTCGACTGCGCAGCGGCGCGCCATTTCGCGCGCCGGTTCGGCATCGACCTGCAGCACGCCGTCGAGCAGCGAGGTGTCGAGGTTCTTCGGGATGAAGCCTGCGCCGATGCCTTGAATGGGGTGCGGCGCCGGCGTGCCGCCGGAAATCACGGGCGAGGCCACTGGCTCGACCGCGAACACCTGCAGCTTGGGCCACTTCTTCTTCAGCACCTTCGCCACGCCCGTGATGTGGCCGCCCGTGCCCACGCCGGTGATCAGCACGTCGATGCCGTCGGGAAAGTCCGCCGCGATCTCCTCGGCCGTGGTGCGCACGTGCACGTCGACATTCGCGGGGTTGTTGAACTGCTGCGGCATCCACGCGCCGGGCGTGCCGGCCACGATTTCCTCGGCGCGCGCGATGGAGGCTTTCATGCCCCCGGCGCGCGGCGTCAGGTCGAAGGTGGCGCCGTAGGCCAGCATCAGGCGGCGGCGCTCGACCGACATGCTGTCGGGCATCACCAGGATCAGCTTGTAGCCCTTCACGGCCGCGACCATCGCCAGGCCGATGCCGGTGTTGCCCGAGGTCGGCTCGACGATGGTGCCGCCGGGTTTGAGCGCGCCGCTCTTCTCGGCGTCTTCCACCATCGACAGCGCGATGCGGTCCTTGATCGAGCCGCCGGGATTGGCGCGCTCGGATTTGACCCAGACCTGCTGTTTCGCATTGCCGAACAGGCGGTTGATGCGGATGTGCGGCGTGTTGCCGATGGTCTGGAGGATGTTCTGGGCCTTCATGGAATCTCCTTGGGTGCGAGGGGCGGATGGTCAGCGCGCATTGTGGCGCCCCCTGGGCCGGGTTGCACCCGGCCCGCGACCGTTTCAGCACGAGGGGATGGCAGGCCGTTGCGGTTCAGGCCTCCAGGGCTTCCAGCGGCCCGAAGAACTCGTAGCGAAGCTGCTGCTTCGGCACGCCGAGCGCCAGCCCGTTGGCATACACCGACTGCATGAAGGGCTTCGGTCCGAGAAAGTACAGGTCGACATCGCGGTCTTCCGGCAGCAGCCCGGCCAGCAGCTCGCGGGTGACGAAGCCGGTCGCGTGCGGCGTGTCGCTCTCGCGCGGCGCGTCGTAGACATACAGCGGCTTCACGTTCGCATGCCGCTGCGCGAGCGCGTCGACGCGCTCGCGAAAGGCGTGCGCGCCGCCGTGCCGCGCCGCATGGACGAAGTGCACCGGCCGGCCCGTGTGGGCCACCGATTCGAGCATGCTCATCGCGGGCGTGATGCCCACGCCACCCGTCACCAGCACGAGGGGGCGCGCCTGTTCGCCCGCGGGCTGCAGCACGAAGTCGCCGCACGGCGCCTGCACCTGCAGCCGCGTGCCGGTCACGGCGGCCTCGTGCAGCCAGTTCGAGGCGCGGCCGCCTTCTTCCTTCTTCACGCTGATGCGGTACCACGGCTTGCCCGGCGCGTCGGACAGCGAGTAGTTGCGCCGCACCGGCTGGCCGTCGATCTCCAGCACCAGCGTGAGGTACTGCCCCGGCGTGAAGGCCCGCAGCGCGCCGCCGTCCACGGGCTCCAGGTAGAACGAGGTGATGACCTCGCTCTCGTCTTCGCGCCGGGCCACGCGGAATTCGCGCGTGCCGCGCCATCCGCCGGGTTGCACCGCGTTGGCGCTGTAGACGGCTTCTTCCGCGGCGATGAGCAGGCCCGCCAGCGATTCGTAGGCTTCGCCCCACGCGGCAATCACCTCGTCGGTCGCGGCATCGCCGAGCACCTCCTTCACGGCGCGCAGCAGGTAGTGGCCGACGATCGGGTAGTGCTCCGGCAGCACGCCCAGCGCGGCGTGCTTCTGGATGATGCGGGGCAGGGCGCCGGCGATTGCTTCGAGCCGGTCGATGTGCGCGCCATACGCGATGACCGCGCCCGCCAGCGCGCGCGCCTGCGTGCCGGCGGCCTGGTGCGCCTCGTTGAAGAAGGCCTTCACCTGCGGATGGCCCTCGAACATGATCTTGTAGAAGTGGCTGGTGATGGCCTCGCCGTGGGCCTGGAGCGCGGGCACGGTGGACTTGACGATGGCGATGGTTTGCGGGTTCATGGTCTGGCGCTTCCTCTGTTGAGATGCCTTTGTCTTCTCACGATCCGTGCCAGCCAGAAGGTCGCTGCAAGTGCTTGACGCCATTGGGGATTTATCAGGCGTGGTCAAATTCGCAACAATTTCATCGTTGTACTTATGACCACACTGCGTGTCGATTCGACCACCGAGGACCCGCCGCCCGAGCCCGAAGCCGAGGCCGCCCGCTACCGATCGCTGCTCGCCGCCGCGCGCGGACTGGTCCGCTGCGATGCCGCCGCGCTGCTGCAGCTCGATGTCGACGTGCTGAAGCCCGTCGCGGTCGACGGCCTGAGCGATGAAACCCTCGGGCGCCAGTTTCCCGTTGCCGCCCATCCGCGTTTCGCGCGCCTGCTCGACAGCGAACGGGGCCTGCGTTTCGCCCACGACTGCAACCTGCCCGACCCGTACGACGGCCTCGTCGCCGGCCAGCCGGGCATCCTGCCGGTGCACGACTGCATGGGCGCGCCGCTGCGCCTGCGCGGCGCCGTCTGGGGCCTGCTGACGCTGGACGCCCTGGAGCCGCACGCCTTCGATGCCGTGGGCCCGGCGCAGATGGAGGCACTGATCGCCCTCGTCGAAACCGGCATCGAGGCCGCCCACACGATCCGCGAGATGCAGGCGCGCGCGATGCGCGAGCAGGCCGTTGCGCAGGCGCTGCGTGCGGGGCGTGGCGCGCCGCGCGAGCTGCTGGGCAGCAGCCCGGCGATGAAGCAGCTGTGCGACGAGATCGACACGGTCGCCGTGTCCGACCTCACGGTGCTGCTGCTCGGCGAAACCGGCGTCGGCAAGGACCTGGTCGCGCAGCGCCTGCACGCGCGCTCGCGCCGCAGCGAGCAGCCGCTCGTGCAGGTCAACTGCGCGGCGCTGCCCGAGTCGCTGGCCGACAGCGAACTCTTCGGCCACAAGCGCGGCGCGTTCACCGGCGCCGTGCAGGACCGCGACGGCAAGTTCGAGATCGCCGATGGCGGCACGCTCTTTCTCGACGAGGTCGGCGAACTGCCGCTGAGCGTGCAGGCCAAGCTGCTGCGCGTGCTGCAAAGCGGCGAGGTGCAGCGCCCCGGCAGCGACCGCATGCGCAAGGTCGACGTGCGCGTGATCGCGGCCACCAACCGCGACCTGCCCGCGGCGATCGCGCAGGGGCGCTTTCGCGCCGACCTGTACCACCGGCTGTCGGTCTATCCGCTCGTCGTCGCGCCGCTGCGCGAACGGGGGCGCGACGTGCTCGTGCTGGCGGGCAGCTTTCTCGAGGAGAACCAGCACCGGCTGGGCGCGCGCAACCTGCGGCTCTCGCCGGCGTCGAAGGCCGCCATGCTGGCGCACGGCTGGCCGGGCAACGTGCGCGAGCTCGAGCATGTGATCAGCCGCGCCTCGCTGCGGGCGTTCCGGGAGCAGCCGCGCGGCTCGCGCTGGACGGCCATCGAGCCGCATCACCTGGCGCTGGACAGCGCTGCCGTCGTGGGAAGCGCCACGGCAGCGCCCGTGCAGGCCCCGGCGAACGAACACGCGGGGCCTGCCATCGCTGGCGGCACGCTGCGCGAGGCGACCGAGGCCTTCCAGCGGGCCTGGCTCTCGGAACTGCTCGCCCGCCACGGCGGCCGCGTGGCCAGCGCCGCGCGCGAGGCCGGCATCGACCGCAGCAACTTCCATCGGACGTTGCGCAAGCTGGGCTTGGTGCAGGCCGGCGACGGCGAAACGCCCGGCTGACGACCGGCGCGCGGCATTGTCTGAAGGGTCATTGATGGGGCGGGCGATAATCGAGCGGTGAAGCACGCCAGACCGCCGCTGGTGCAAGCCCGAAAGGGACGACGCTGCGCCTTCGGGCAACAGCATCGGGTCGAAAGACCGCACTGGAGGAACGTCCGGACTGCACAGGACAGCGCAGGAGTTAACGACTCTCCACCGTGAGGTGAGGATCAGAGCAACAGAGACGAGCCGATTGAGTTCGGGTGAAACGGGCAATCTCTGCGCGCAGCAACACCAAGTAGGCCAGTATCGAGGTGGTTCCGCTGAGCTGGCGGGTAGGTGGCATCGAGCCGTTTGGCGACAAACGGCCCAGAGTAATGGCGGTCACGTCGAAGGCTTCGCAAGAGGCCCTCGATGCACAGAATCCGGCTTATCGGCGGGCTTCACACTTTTCTTCCCTTTTCCTTTTTCGCGCCTTCGACCGCTGAAGGCGGGCGGCAGCCTTGCCGCCAGCATGGATTGGTAGTTACCCGTATAATCGATAGCATGCTAATTAATAGGCGGCTATCGTGAGCAAATCGAGCAACTCCTCCCCGAAGCGCGAGAACGCGCTGATGCGGCTCGGCATGTCGCTCTCGGTGCTGCAGCGCGGCTACCGCGCCTCGGCGGACAGGGCGGTGGCGCACGTCGGCGTGTCGCAAACGCTGGCCTGGCCGATCGTGATGCTCGGGCGCATGAACGGCGAAGTGCGCCAGGGCGTGCTTGCCGATGCACTGGGCATCGAGGGCCCGTCGCTGGTGCGCTCGCTCGACCAGTTGGTGGAGGCCGGTTTCGTCGAGCGCCGCGAAGATCCGGCCGACCGCCGTGCCAAGACCTTGCACCTCACGCCCGCAGGCAAGGCCGCCTGCACGCCCATCGAGGCGGCGCTGAGCCTGATGCGCAGTGAGCTGTTCGAAGGCGTGTCCGACGACGACATCGCCGCCTGCCTGCGGGTGTTCGGCGTGCTCGAGGAGCGCCTGGGGCGCCCGGCCCAGGCGCCGCAGTCGCAGCAATCGCCGCAGGAAGGGCGCAGGTAAGAAATGCCTGCGCTCCGTCTTCCGCGCTTCAGCCGCGCGGAGCTTCTCTTTTCCGGCAAGAGCTTCGCCGCCGCCATGCTGGCGATGTACCTCGCCAGCCGTGCCGGCCTGCCGCGTCCGTTCTGGGCGCTCATGACCACCTACGTCGTCGCCCATCCGCTGGCCGGCGCCGTTCGCTCGAAGGCGCTGTACCGCTTCTGCGGCACGCTCATCGGCTGCACTGCGACCGTGCTGATGGTGCCCGCGCTGTCCAACGCGCCGGAACTGCTGACGCTGGTGCTCGCGCTGTGGGTGGGGCTGTGCCTGTGCATCTCGCTGTTCGACCGCACGCCGCGCTCCTACGTGTTCATGCTCGCGGGCTACACGGCCGCGCTGATCGGCTTTCCGTCGGTGCAGACGCCGCTCGCGCTGTTCGACACGGCCGTGGCGCGCGTGGAAGAAATCGGCCTCGGCATCTTCTGCGCCACGCTGGTCCACAGCCTCGTGCTGCCCGCGGGGCTTGCGCCGACCGTGCTGGGCCTGCTCGATCGCACGCTGCTCGACGCGCGCAAGTGGCTCGGCGACCTGCTGCAGCCCGCCGGCCGCAGCAGTGGCGCCGAGCCGAAGCGCCTCGACGACGACCGCCGCCGCCTCGCAGGCGACATCACGCAGCTGCGCCTGCTCTCCACCCACGTGCCCTTCGACACCACGCACCTGCGCTGGACCGCCGGCGCGATCCGCGCGATGCAGGACCGCGTTGCCGCGCTCACGCCCGCGCTCTCGGCCGTCGAAGACCGCCTGCAGGCGCTGGAGCAGGCCGAGGGGCAACTTGCACCCGACGTGGCCGCGGTGCTCGCGCAGGCCGCGCAGTGGCTGCGCGAGGAGGCCGAACCTGCCTCCGCCCACAGTGCCGAGCGCCT
>Ga0207655_1002159_pt1 | contig 16391 bp, 10 predicted proteins | sample KBSM44metaG_FD_184398 | JGI IMG/M metagenome (GOLD analysis project Ga0207655, IMG submission 184398) | Miscanthus rhizosphere microbial communities from Kellogg Biological Station, Michigan, USA - KBS M4-4 metaG (SPAdes) (version 2) | ecosystem: Host-associated > Plants > Roots > Rhizosphere >...
TCCAAATGTTTACGAAGCTTGATGTTATTAATGTTATGAACCGATCCTAAAATAAAATCAAAGTTCTCCTGCTTCATCGTTTCTTGATACTTCTCTTTTAAATAATGTGGCTCACAAATTTCAATTCCTTTTTTAACCACTAACTGGTCTTGAAATTGATCTCTGCATTCTGCTAGTTCTCGTTCATATTTATCAAAATCCATATGACCGTACGTTGGCGCTACTGGATTTAATGAAAAGTGCTCGGTAAAACAAATTTCGTTTATGCCGTTTTCTACAGCTTGCTCGCACACTTCTTTCATGACTGCCTGTGAGTCAAATGAGTTATTCGTGTGATGATGGTAGTCTACTAGATACATAATTAGTCACCTCTAGGTTTATTATACACCTGATTGTTCACTCTGTATAAGAGCAAGGATCACCTCGCATACCGTATAAGTAAACCATACACTTTTGTTCATTATAAGATCATTTTCCTTATACCTTATTACTTATTTTTATGGTAAAATATTCACTTGATGGTGGTTTTTTAACCACTTTTTACATACATCTAAGTAAAGTAATTCCTTTATATAGGTCATAACTAACTAAAGTGAATACCTTACAGTTGGGAGAGAGAAAAATGTCTAATGGTTTTTTAGATAAGCTGAAACAAGGAGCAACAGAGGCAAGCAAAAAAGCGCAGGTAACAATTGAGATTAACAAAATTCGTTCTCAAATTCAAGGGCACGAACAAACGATTCAAACTTCGTTATATGAAATTGGTAAACTCGTTTATTCATCCTTCGAACACGATAACTTTGCAGAAAACGAAAGTGAAATTTTTTCCTCATGCCGTGATATTTCTTCCATTAAGAAAGATATTCTCATGCTTGAATACAAAATTAAAGAATTGCGTGATGAGAAAGAATGTCCAACATGCGCCAGTATTTGTACGTCCGAAACCAAGTTTTGTCCAAACTGCGGCCATAGCTTTCAAGTCGAAGCTCCCCCTGCTCCTGAAGAAGAAGCCGCTATTAAGCACTGCACAAACTGTGGAACGCAAAATGACGCTAAAGCCAAATTCTGCGGGGGATGTGGAAATCACTTCAGTTAAAAAAGCCAACTATAAAAGTTGGCTTTTTGCTTTATTTTTCTTTAATTACAAAATCTCTAAGCGTAAAATCAGTTGTCTTTTCATCGTTACCGTCTACGCTGTTGTTCACTAAAGTTACCGTCAACAGCTTTCCATCTGCTGGAAACTCAAATGGAATTGGTACATCAGTCGATGGATCAAATTCTTTTGTTTTCTCCACCACTTTTCCTTCTACTTTAAATTCTAAATGAAATGGAATTCCTGAGTTAGAAATCAAAGTTCCTTTTGCTACCCTGTTTTTGATATCAGAGTCACTTAAATCATAGGAAATATATTCTCCATTATTTCCACCAGTAATCGAAATATCATGGTAGTAGTCACTGACTTCCCAAGCACCTTCTTCAGATGACGTACCGTTTGCCCACAAACTTTCTTCTTGCTTTTCCGAATCTTTCACTTGTTCATTAATATTAAGAAGCATCTCTTGCAAGATAACGCCGGTATTTTTAGCACTATTTCCACTAACGCTGTTATTGACAAGTTTGACTGTAAATATTTTTCCTTCTACAGGAATGTTAAACGGAATAGGAGTGCCGTTTCCTTTTAACTGCTTTGTCACCGCTACTCGCTTGTTGTCTACGTAAAATTCTAGTTTAAAAGGAATTCCTCCATTTGGAATAATCCCGCCCGTGACGGATCCTTTTTTCACGCCAAACGCTTCTAAATTATACGTAACATAGGAACTATTTTCTCCATTTGATAAGGTCACTGAATGATAAGAACTACTGCTTTCCCAATCTCCAGCCGATGAATATACATTATCGTTCCAAAAGCTTTCCATTTTCTTCGGTTCTTTTTGTTTATCGTAGCTGTAAAGGTTAAACGTTAAATCATTTAAACTAATAGCCGTGGTTTTAGAACTATCTCCGCTTACACTTTTGTTTTTAACTTTAAAGGTTAGGATACGGCCTTTAGGGACATCGATATCTAACGTTACGTTTTTATCTTGACTGAGCTTTTTTGTTTTATAAATCACTTTAGAATCTACTAGCACATCTATTTCCGCAGCAATTCCATCCGTTAAGGCAATATTTCCAGTTAACGTTGCTTTATCGGCTTGATAGCTAAGTAAATCATAAGACACGTAGTCACCGTTGCTGCCGCTGTTAAGGTAGATACTATGATTGCTTTCACTCGTATCCCACTCACCGCTTTGCGCCATAAGATCTTGCGACCACAGGGAAATTGTTTCTTTGCTTTCTTTTCCGCTGCTCGTTGCACTGCTTTGACTATCTGCCGCGGCATCAGCTCCTACTGTTGCTGTTGATCCTTTTGTTGTTTTAAAGAATGTTCCTACATAAGGCAAATCTTCTTTGAATTGATAGCTAACAAACCCTACTGCTGCCAGCACTAATACTAAAACCGATAATATTTTAAATTTTTTAAATATTTTCTTTTTCGGTTTTGTCTTTTCTGTATGATTTGTCTCACCGCGATAATTAGACTGATTATGTACTTGATTAGCTGCTTGTTGTACACGAGGTTGAGATGGTACTGCTGCTTTTGGAGGAGCAGAACTTGTTGCCTGCGGTTGTTTGTTCATTTGCTGATGTTCATTCATCTTTTGTTGAATCTGTTGAATTACAAGCTGTAATTCTTTGTAGAGGGCATCATTTGGACTCAATCGTTCACATACCGTCTGATATAAATTTAAGGCACCTTTATAATCTTTAATGCGCTCTAATTCGCCCGCTTTTTTTAGCAGTTCTTCTTGCCCCTCTTGAGTTCTAGCTATACTTTCATTTTGATGCTGCTGCTTAGACTGATTAAAATTCCAACCTAGCGTTTGGGTCTTTATGCTTTGAAGCGCTGCTAGCCATTCACTAAACTTTGGACATTCCGTTAATTCTGCGCTTTGCCAAGCTTGAATAAATAGCTGTGCCACTTCATTTCCCCACGTCTTCGTTAAAGAAGCAATCATCATTTCATATCTAGCTGATTTAGTTTGAAGCTCTTGCGGGTCAAAAAAACTATCTCCGTACGAATGATCTCGAATGTCAGCATCACACCATGCCAACATCTCAGAAAGTAAAATAGCTCCTGAAAAACGATCGGCTTCTGCACTCCAAAATCCTGTACGAATCGCTTTGTGAACTGCATATCCCGGAGATCCCAAAGGCATAGCGTCGGGTGTTTCCATATTAGCTGAAAACATTTGCTCTAAATCAACGAGCTCCACTTTAGAAGAAGTATGAGAAGAGATTAAACCTGGTAGCATAACGTTAGGAGCTGATAAATCACAGTGAGCTAGCTGTTCTTTTTCCATACTTGTTAAAACGCCACCTAAAGACTTAGCTAGATCTAGGCTTTCATTTTTTGTAATAATTTTTTTCTCTAGCATGACGTCAGCCCATGTCGGCCCTTCAATCCAAGGCATAATTGCACTATAAAGCAAGTCTTCGTGTTCATTAACTAACTCATTATCTGTTTCAGGTATAACGACTGTTCGATTACTAACAGATAAGCCAGCGATGTGTTTATAGGTATTAAGCATACTTGCCTGTTTACTCATACCTCCTACTCGATATTTAGGTCTGAATACTTTTAAGGCAACAGGGTGTTCATTTTTATCTTCAGGGTTTAATTTATACACCACACCTTGCCTGCCCTCTTGTCCATAAGGAAAACCGGGAGCTGATGGATGTTCCGCCATTTTATAATTTGTACCTCGAAAGCGGATGCTTGCATTTACTTGTGGTTCAAAAGCCATTTATAAGCCTCCATTTTTTTATTTTTTCAGCTGTGATATGCAAGAAAAGAACCAGCACTCTTAGGAATACTGGCCTTATCTACAAATCTATTAACGTACGTTATCAGCTTGACGAAAGCGTTGCGCAATTTGTTTTAACTCTGTACTAACCTGCTCCAACAGCTGCGTGTACTGTTTCATTTTTTTCTTAGAATCTTCAAAGTCATGGAAAAAACGTTCTGATGTCATCCCGTCCCATTGACTATTCATAGCAGATACCGTTTGAGATAATTTTGTGGATGCTTGTTGGTTTTGATCAGAAGCAGCCTTAAACTGTTTTGCTACCTTTTCTAATTCATCTGGTGATACTAATATGCGATTGCCCGCCATAATTCTTTCCTCCTATAAAAAAGCATTTTCTAGAAAATATATATTCATTTTATAATAATTCTATGTTACTAGTAAATACTTTTTTCACCATATATAACAATTTTATCTTCTATTACCACTCATTCAGTTTATGACTATTTTCTTATAGTTAATTCTCAAAAATTATCGTTGAGGAGAAACATTGTAGTTTAGTTGTTTCACCCACTTTTCAGGCGTATAACCATCTGAATAAGGGTACGCTATTTTCACTTTTTGGCTCTTACGCTTATAGAAATATCCTTCGCCGGCAGGCAGCTCTTGGTCAGCTTCCTGATAAGGAACACGAATATTAAAAAGCTGAAGATCTGTACTATTTGTCGTACCAAGTAAAAAGCCACATCCTACTTTACGAATATCAGCGACACCAGCATCATAGCTACTTGAGAGATAATCTGCTTGACCGCCTATGATCAGATAGCAGTCTTTTCCTTTATTGTGATTGATAATTTTTAAAAGCAAATTCTCAATTTCATTATCAAATGAAGCTAAAGCTAGTAATTTATCAATCTTATCAATAATAATAACGAGCTTTGGTACAGTAATTTCCGTACTCAAATCTGCCTGTTCCTCTTCTAAAAACGAGAGGTTCGTTACTCGTCTATCAAGTTCATCACTTATACCCTGTAGAATTCTTTCTACATTTTCTGCATGATAGCCAATGTCTTTGACATGTGAAAGATTTCGATATGCCATAATTCCGTCTCGTGTCGGGTCAGCATCAATTAGGTATAAATGAAGCTCCTCAGGTGAAAGAGTAGAAGACATAGAAAGAAAAATTGTTTTTAACGCGCTCGTAATTCCACCTTCAATCCTTCCAGAAACAAGTGTTGTAGGGTTATCTTCGATTCGCAAATGGTATGGTTCAAGAGATTCAATTTGAAGCCCAACTGGAAATCCAGCTGAATGATCTGTGCTACCAATTAAATGTGGTAATGAAATCTCAGATTGCAACATTGGAACAGCAGGAGCCTCCATTCCAGTCCAGGTATTCCTTAATTGTTGGATTTTCTCTCGCAATAATTTTGTACGTTCTACTTCACTTTCTCCTTCCGTTGCGAGTGCCGTCTGAAATTGCAACGGAGGTACAGATCCTTTAGCAAATGCTCGACCTGCAGGAAGACGTGACGGCGCCTTATTTAATCGTCCTACGATAGAATGATAGTCGCTTGAATCAGCTAATTCATATGCAACACCAGAAGGAATATTGCTGCGAATCTTCTCATAAAAGTCTGTTACTTTATTTGCTGTGATAACAAAATAGATGCCTAAATTCGCACCTTCACGAAGGATCATTTCTAGCTGCTCTTCTTGTTCTTCAAATGATTTTCTGAAAGTAGCATATCCATCTAATAAAACGACTATAGCTGGAAGCTTCTCGTAACCGGATTGACGATAAGTCGCTAATGTTTTGGTACCAAGCTTGGAAAATAAATCTTTTCTTCTTGTTAATTCTTTACACAGCATAATGAAAAAACGCTTTACTTTTTCATGCTCTTCTTCTTGTATGACGTCTCCCACATGTGGAAGCTTAGCAAAATCTCGAAGCATCTTGCCAAAGTCCAACATATACAAGTGAAGGTCTTCTGGAGAATGAGTAGAAGTCAGCGACAGCGTTAGCGTCTGAAGAAAGGTTGTTTTCCCAGTTCCAGGCATTCCATAGATAGCCATATGACCTTCATTTAAATTTACCCTAAACGAATATTGTTCTTGATTTTCCACATCATCAATCTTTCCAACGACTGGACGAAGCCAATTATCGTTCGTTTCTTCTTTTTTATTTTCTTGTAAGTCAGCTAGGTATAATTCTTCAGGAAGCGGATCTTGCCACGGTCCTTGGAGAGAAGTAATTCCTTGCTCAATAGCTGCTTGCTGAATGTATTCATTTAGAACATCTAGCTGCTTGCGCGTGGAGTTTGTTGCTTTCGCTACTCCAGCTTTTTTTGTTCTTTCTCCACTTAACGCTACTTCAGCAATCTTAATTTCTTCTTGTCCCTTTTCCATATACGGGGCTCCGCTCCAAGCAGATTGAAATAACTCGAGTACTTCATCACTACCTACTTGCAAGTAGCCTCGACCCGGTATATTAATACGAGCAGCATTTGGAATCTTTAACATATCTCTGCTGTCCGCGTCGTCTTGTACACGTAAACAAATACGAAAACGCGAGTTGCTCCAGATTTTATCATCTACTACTCCTGCTGGCTTTTGAGTAGCTAGTAGCAAATGCACTCCTAACGTTCGTCCTACGGCTGCGATACTGATTAACTCATCCATAAATTCAGGCTGTTCTTTTTTTAACTGCGCAAATTCATCAATGACAATAAACAAATGCGGCAGCGGATTTTGGATGCGTTCAGGTGATTGATAGTATTCATCAATATGCTGAAGGTTTCCGGCATGATTAAAAATCTGCTGACGTCTTACTAATTCTGCTTTCAAAGAGGTTTTTGCTCTTTCGATAATATTCTCATCTTCTAGGTTGGTAATGGTCGCAATAACGTGAGGCAATCCGCTAAATGTATTGGACATTCCTCCTCCTTTATAATCAATGAGCATAAAGGCCATTTCATGAGGATGGTAGTTAACCGCTAAAGAAGCAATAATTGTTTGAATAACTTCACTTTTTCCTGAACCAGTTGTTCCAGCCATTAATCCATGGGGACCATGTCCATTTTTTTCAATTTTGTCATGAATATTTAAGATAACCTCTTTTCCTCCTGCTCGGAAACCAATAGGAACAGGAAAAGAAGTTGGATAGCGATTTTGCGCCCATCGTTCTTTCAGATTTAATTCTTCCATACGATTAATGTTAAATAAATCTAAAAGCGTGACCACTTTCGGGATAGCTTCAGCTGAAGATTGTTTTAAACGAATAGGTGCCATCATTCGTGCCATTTTCTCCGCTTCTTTCAATGAAAAAACATCCGGTTGAAACGAAACTTCTTGACGATCAAAGCTTTCTTTTCCCGTAGATAATGTCTGAATTAGCGTACCTTGATTTCCTGAAGCCTCTATAATTAGCTGACACTGCATAGGCAGTGCTTCTTTTCGATCAGCAAATAAAAACGTACACGCTCCTACCGTATCTGCTTCTTTCAGTAACAGAGGAACTAACGGGTCTTCTTCTACAAAATGAGCGGCTGATAAGAAAAAAGTCCATATAGGAAGGTTTTGCTGTTGTTTTCCTTCTGCATCTCTATAAATTTTTCTAATATTCAATTTACTAAAAAGCTGTTCAAACATCTTTGTTGCATTTTGTTGGTCCTTCGCTAAAAATCTACTTTCTTTCCCCTCATCCCACGTATGAGGAAGCCAACGCATCCAATCCCATTCTTTTTCATCTTCTTCTGGATAAAAAGAAGCAATTTTCACTTCATCGGGTGAATGATGTGTAACTAATTGCAGAGTAATCAACCGAACCATATTCATAATATCTTGCTTACTTCCTACGATTCCAACTACCTTACTTTCAAATAAAGGGAGCTGAATAGGTGAAGGGCCTATCGACTGATGATTGAAGGAAACTTCCTGAGCTTTTGAAATCAACGGATCGATTTCATATCCGTCTTCTATAGGAACATTAATATTTACTCGAAACGGCTGCTCTCCTTGGCCAATTCGAAGATTTAAAAAATCATCACTTTCTGGTGAGCGTTCCCATAAAGAGCTTCTACGTTCTCTAATACGTCTCACACACTCATCAGGAGAGGGGTTGGTTGCTGATAATACTTTCATTTGCTGCTGCTGTAAATCTTTCAGCTCCTCCGTATGGTTTTGCAAGTGACCGAGATAAGTCGTTTCCCGTTGCTTCATTTCTTTTTTATACTGATACTTTAACCTTCCATACGAAAACATTGAGTAGAGAAATGAAAACACCATGGGTACACTCGATGCCATCATAAATAAAAGATAGGTACTGGAAGAAGCGGTCTCCATTTTTTGCGAGATATAATAAAATAGCCCTACACTCAATGCAGTAGAAATTAAGGGAATAATTAATTGTTCCATAGACATAGAAGGCTTCTGCGGTTCAGCAGGAGGTCTATGTATCGTAATATCTTTTGTAGGTAACGTTCGTTTTACACGAGGGGCCCGTTGAAAATAAGGTGATTTATCAAGCATGTTCTTCACTCCTTTAGATTTATTCAATTACTTTCCACGCATTTTCTTCTTTTGGTTTCACTTCTTCTCTTATTAGTTCTAACGAATGTGTCCCCAGCTCTTCTTGCGCAAAAGCGTGAGTATTCTCTTCTTCAGCTGAAACAAATGACACTCTAGGTGCTGATAGTGTTCGACTATTCTTCACTAAACGAAGGTATACACCATCCCATACTCCAACTTCATATAAACGATAATGATTATCTACCTTTTGCCATTCTTCTTTACTTAATGAAAACTCTACGTTGTATAAATTTGCTTCAAGTGGATTACTAGATGGCATTTGTTCTATTAATTTTTCGACAAGGCGGACGCACATCACATCGTTTGGTAGCTCTAAGTCTTTTTCCATCATATTTTCAGAAATAAATGTTACTAAAATGTTTGTCACAATGTATTCTCCTTTCTCTGCTACTTTAATCTGTACTAAATGGATCCTGTGTTTTTTATACAGTATCGTCTTCTCTTGTTAATTTACGTTGAAATAATAGCTTTAACGAATGGCTTTGTTCTTCTAGTACAGATTCATTGTTCCACCCAATCTCTAAAAATGTTAAATCATCACTTTCTGCTTTGCCATTTGCTTGTTGAATGATGTTTTTTAATTCTTCATTTTTGATAGGATAAGTGAAGTAGTCTAGTTCAGAAAGTCCATCTGTATAAACTGTCAGTCTATCAATACGATTCTTTTCCAAAGCGTCCATAGTAAATACGTGTGGTTCCCCTCCAACTGGTCCCCTTTTTGTTGACCACCGCTGATTTGTCAAAAACGGCGCTTTCAGCAACTGAGAACAATCTTGATTCCCCCTCCACAATTTCACTTTAGAATCTCCTTGCCATGCTAAGACGATCTTTGGCTGAGACTGTTGGACATTCAAAAAATCGATTCGTCCACAAACAAAAGTAGCTTCGCTTCCAAGAGTTCTTTTTTCTTCAAGCACTTCTTTATGAAAACCACCAATGCTAGGATCTAATGGAATGTTTTCAACTTCACTTGTAGCTTCAGGGATTAAGTCAGATAAAAATATGGATAAGGCGCTTTGTAGTTCCACCTCATTCCATCTGTCTTGATTTGTTTGCTTCTCTAACCATTCACAAAGTTTCTCCCCTAAAAATGCAGCGGCTACATCTCCGTGGAAAGATAAGCCCACTCCATCGCATACAGCAAAAATAAATTGATCTTCTGAACAACGGTAAATTAGATAATCTTGACCTACCTCATTTTCTAACTGCGACTCAGCTGACCTCGCATAAGCATAGCGATACTGAAACCGACCTTTTTTCTTCATTTGTAGAGAGAGCTCTTGAAATTGATTCACTTGAAATTCTTCTCTATTTTTCACACCATCACCTCTTTAATTCGCTTAACGTATTGGTGTTGCTGAAGACATTTGGAAGCCTAATGACACTAGTTCAAGATTGGTTCCCGGAAGCAACATTTTAGCTCCTTGCTGAATCGAATAACCTTCGTCTATCATTAATTCTCGGTAACTCTCTGGAATAGGAGATGACATCCTCTTTAATTTATTAGCATATTCGTCTTTTAACATGTCCTCTGACATAATCCCTGTCCATTTTTTTACGTTCGTAATGGGGATATCCACGACATCATCAGATATGAATATATTTTCAACTAGCACAGGCCCGTCGTTAACTCTCATATTCATAATTCGATTGACAACGGGCTCTGGATCTTCGCCCGTATACTCACCGTCTGTCATATGAAAAATGAGGGGTGCTGGACAGTCTTTCATATAAGACAATTCCTCTTTTAATTTTCTTTCTACTACTGAAAACGCTCGAGCAGTATCGGTTAATCTTTCTGTTCTCAGCTTCACATCGCTTTTTCTTGCTAATTCATCAATGCCTTTCGTACCATCTAATACATCATAGACATGATCACTATAAGCAAAAATAGAAATGCGATACCTAGGAGACACTCTGCTTCCTTTCGTTGAACGAAAGACCATTTGACGAATGGCTTTATTTAGCGCAGCCTCTACTATTTCAATTCGTGTTTTGTCTCCCATTTGAATGTTCATTGACGCACTCACATCAATTAAATAAATAATATAGGCAGGCGTTTGCTGCGTGGCTTGTACAGTATAATTCATTACATTCACCCCGTATAAATCAGATATAAAACATGGCTAACCTTTTATGCAAAAAAGTTAGCCTGTTATCTAAACGTAAAATGTCTTAAGACGCTTGTTTTCCAACCTGCTGTTCAGCCTTGGCAGGATCAACGTGAAGCGGTATATCTTGATGTAGTTTATACTTCAAAATTCGCTTTACCGATTCATCAATTCGTTCTTCAGTGATTTTGTGACTTTTTACTGCTTTTAAAATACCGTTATAGATTTTCTCTTGATTTTCAAGAGTATGACAAACTAATAGTACATCTGCACCCGCTTGTACAGTTTTTATCCCTAAATCTTCATATGTAAAATGTTTGCTTACCGCTCCCATTTCTAAATCATCTGTCACAACCATTCCTTTATATCCAAGTTTGCCGCGCAATAAGTCTTGGATAATAATCGGTGAAACGCTCGCTTGATTTTTCTTATCGTAGGCAGGGTATTTAATATGGGTAACCATCACAAAGAACTGCTCATTATCTACGTCATTAATAATTTGTTTAAATGGATAAATATCTTTGTTTTCTAACTCTGACCGGTTAGCTTCTACAGAAGATGTCTCTACGTGTGGATCTACATTACTTCGTCCATTACCTGGAAAATGTTTCAAAACACCCGTTATCCCTGCATCCTTTAATCCTTTTAATGCCTGCTCACCAAATGTAGTGGCTTTTCGTTCATCTGTTCCAAACGATCGAGTGTCTGTATCAGATAAATCTAATACAGGCGCGTAATTCAAGTTTATTCCCATAGCCGATAATTCTTTTCCATTTTTATTGGCTGTTTGATAAACCTTTTGCTGATTCGATGCCTTTCCTAACTCTTGCTGAGAAGGGAGATGCGATACTTTGTTTCTCATTCGAACGATCGTTCCCCCTTCTTGGTCTATACTCATAATTAAAGGTATTTGATGTGGTGTTTTTTGAGCTAAATCTTGCAAGTCATTGGTTAGTGTCGCTACTTGATAAGGGTTCTCCATATTACGGTCATATAAAATCACGCCCCCTACGTGATAAGAGGAAATCATTTTTTTAATATGAGCGTCAGCTTCCTTGGTTTGAAAGCCAACAACCATCATCTGCCCTACTTTTTCTTCTATACTCATCGTTTTTAATATCTGCTCAGCTTTTTCTTCTACGTTGCCATGAGATTCTGAAGAAAAACCTTCTTTTTTCTTAGCTTCTTTCACAGGTTCTTTTGCTTTATTTGCGGCTTTTTGTTCTATTTTTTCAGCCGTAACTTTTTCTACTTTGTGTTGATTTATATACTTATAAGGGACCATAATGACTACAAAAACCAGCAGGGCCATAATGGCACATAAAATAAACGTTTTTTTCTTTAATGTCTTCATTCTACTCTCGAATCTACTTTCTCAAGGTGCGCTTCATCCAGCTTCCAGTGACCATTTTCTTTCAAAAGATCCCAGCTTCCTTGCCATTGTTGTACAAGCGTCGAATCAGCTTCACCATTATCATAAGAAGTCATTTCAATATAAGCCGTTGCTTCATTTCCATCCACTTCCGTAACGTCTACTTCTGTAACTTCATCTCGAATATTAGCATCCAGTCCCTCAGACCAATCGGAAAGCGTCATCCCATTTTTGCGATCAGATGAGAAATAATTGTAGGCTGTAGAAAATGCATCATCTGTAATGCTTTGGTAGTGTGCTTCAATGGCATCTTCTACATCCGATTTATCATCAACACTTGTCTCATCCTCAGCTTCTATATCAGTGCTTGCTTCCATGTCTTCTTGATCTTCGGCATCAAATAACAGATTAACGTCTTCAGTCCCTTTTTTTATTGAAACAACTTTACTTTTTTTCATACCTGAAGTAAATTCTCTTTTTGCATACATTTTAACTGAGCCATCCGTTGGAAGAGGCCCGATGCTATCAATATCTCCTATCTCCGTGTCTGTACTTTTACCATTAACATATAAGGTAGCATCATCGTAATCTGAATACACGTAGACAGAATGCTCTGACCAGTCAAAATCAGCACTTGCTTCTTCATCCTCAGAGCTGTCAATCGTTTGTTGATCTTCAACATTTCCAAATTCATTCTTCACGATAGCCTTTATTTTATGTGTACCAGGAAGAAATGGACCAATCTTTTTCTCTTTATCGGCATTTACGCTTCCTTCTTTTTGGTCATCAAGATAGATAGTCGTAGCATCTGCACTTGACGTTACCGTTGCATAGGCGGGGTGTACTCGAACCGTATAGTTATCAAAAATCCCCCACTTCTTCCCGTCTCTTTGTAGCTGTGCATAGGGGGATGCCTCATCTTTTGAAATAGATGTTTTCTCTTCATAGTTAGTGCTTTGTTCAGACAAACCATCATCAATAGAAGACAGCACTTTAGGATTTTTATGTAAGTATGTAATAAAGGATTTCGTTTGTTCATCCGTTGTCTTTAATTCAATTTGACCTTCATTCACATATTTTTTTACCTTTTGAATATCGTTTGCTTGAACCGCATCTACGAACCCTTCGGCTACAGCACGAGGTGATGTAATAAATTTATCGATTGCATAATAACTACATCCAAGCAATGCAGCTGCCGTAATAATCGAAGCTGTAAGAACTTTTGATTTCTTGCTCATTCCTTTCGTTTGACGATAGTTTTGATTTGAATTTTCTTCCTGTGAATTCACATTTACTTCTGCTGAAGTTGCCATAGACTGTCCGCACTCAGCACAGAATTGATGACCTTCCACTAATTGATGACCACAATTTTTGCAATAGCCCACTAACTGTTCACTCCTTTTTCATTCTGTTTTTTGCTATGTTGAAAGAGGCATCGTTGCGAAAACGATGCCTCTTTCAACTACATTGAATCGCCTTTTTTATTGCACTTACCATGTATCTTTAAGTGCACTTCCAACCGCATGCCCAATAACTTCTTTCATTTCGTCAAGCATGCTTCCCCCTACCATAAACAGTACAATTACAATCGTAATATACGTCACAAGAGCACCGTATAGAGTATCAAGGCCTCCAAGTGAATTCTTTCTGAAACTTGCAATGGTTAAAGGTACTGCAATAAATAATCCCAGTAATCCTAGTAACACAAAATATAAGAATAGTTCTGATTTGATAATGGCTAATACAACACCTAAAAGCAAAATAGCCGTAGGGACAATTAAAAATGTTCCAAAGCGAGCGAAAAAATCTTGCAAAGAGATTGTTTGTTTGCTCAACTTAACCATTGCAAAAGCAACTAATCCAATAACAGCTAAACCTAATAAAAGATAAAAACTGTTTTTAATTACAATGTCTACAAAACTCAGATCCATGTAATCTTCTAAGCCTTTTGCATCAAGGTCTCCGAAACCGAATTCTTGAAGCGCATCCCATACACCTAGCGTTCCTTCTTTCATGGCAGATATAAATTTGTCTACAATAACTTCCCATCCAAAAAACAGCATAAGTGGAATACTAATTGCATACAAAAAGAGAGTAATTAAACCGTTTATAAATTGCTCTCCTCGTACTTCTTGTGCAACAGCAGTTGGGCTCTTAATTCCTTGCATAAAATAACCTAAGTATAATTTCGAAATATGTTTTGCATTTTCCACATGTTGATTTGGCTGAGCCGGCTGTGAAACTACGTTTGGCTGAGACTGAGCATATGTATTAGATGATTGAAATTCATTTGTTGCTGCGACTTGGTTTGCAGTACTCTCCTCTCCTAGCTTCGCTCCACATTTCACACAAAATTTTCCACCTTCATTAAGGTGTCCACAATTTAAACACTGCAATTGTTTATCCTCCTATTTTTTTACTAATAGGAATATTAGACCCATCTAATATTCCTATTTTTACATCCTTTAGCATTATACACTAAGTTTACTAAATTAGGACTAAATATTTAATTATTTACAAAAAATATTTTTATAGACTCCAAAATACTCATTATCAATCCATAAAATTCTTTATTTCACTTCAGTGGAGCTAATCAATTCATTTACGGCCAATTTTCCCGACGATAAATATTTTACTGTGTGAATACTATTAAAAGTCTTATTTTTCAGACTACCATCGTCGTATCTAATATCGTATTCTTCATTTGTAAATACCTTAAACGTATTACTATCCACTTTTTCGATATCCGTGACTTGAAACTTTAATAAATCCTCTGTAATATTCTTTTTATTTAAATAAGCTGTATAGTCTTTTTGCTCCTTATACTTCTTGCCGTTTGGATCAATATACGGTTCTGCATATGAAAAATCTTCTAGATTAATAGAATCGATCGTAGCATTCATATATTCTTCCATAAACGACGAGATATCACTGTCAGTAACTTCACTAGAACTATCGTCTTCGCTTGTATCTTGACTATCATCTTCTTCACCACTCGCTTCATCTGAAGACTCCTCTTCATTGGAAGAAGCTGTTTCTTGTTTCCATTTTGTTTGATACGTAGCTGGTTTTTTCTCTTTTATCTCTTTTATATTGTCTGAAAGCTCTTCATCAGTAGGTTCTACATTGTCTATCATCCATTTTTTTTGTTTTTCATCATAAATTAGCTGATATTCCATCACTTCTTCTGTTTGTTCTAAGCTCGGTGTTTCACCTGCCATATATGTATCGGAATTATGTGATTCTTCTCCATAAATTGTTGCCATCCACTGTCCGTCGTCTGTATATTCAAGGCTTGTTGAATCCAAATCAAAAGTTGTTCCTAAGTACTGATCTTTCAGATAAGTGCCATACGTCTTAAAATCTGCAATTACGTCGTTCACTGTTTCCTTATATTCAGGTGTAACATTTTGCAATTTACTTGTGGTACCTTCTACATAAGAACTTAATAAATTTTTTGTCTCCGGCACAATCGTATCAATCAATGTGTCTTGCAACTCTTTACTTTGTCCTAAGTCATATATCATTTCATTGCTATCAATAGCTACTTTATTGGTCGTTACCTTTCCCCAAGGCAATTCAGCAGACACCTGCATATCCATAGAACCATCCGTTACAACCGGGCCAAATGAAGAAGTTTTAAACGGATTGATACCTACGTCTTTTCCATCAATAAGCAGCTTTGCTTTCATATCTATATCATCAATTCCTAAATCTACACTTACTTCTTCACCATTCAAATCAAGAGAAACGTTCTCTTTTCCGTCTGGACTTGTAAACGTCACGTTTTCTTTGCTAACTAAATCTACAAAATCTGTTTTTAGTTTTCCTTTTATCGTATATGTACCTGGCAAATACGGTCCATATGTTTTCTTAAAATCTTCAGATGTAGTCGTTCCTATTTTTTTATCATCTAAATAAATATCCGTACCTTTATAATCTGTTCCAACCGTGACATAAACAGGCATGACGTTAAGCTCATAGTTATCGAATAAAAAAGCTTTTTTACCGTTCTTTTCTAAATTAACAAGCTGCCCTAATTCATCCATCGCTTCACCAGAAGCAGCCATCGACGTTTTACCACTTCTTTGGTCAAGGTATTGAGACTGAGATTTTAACACTCCAATCAAATCTTTTCGATCATCAGGATGCTTTTTATAATAATTCATAAAACCCTTTACGTTGTCTTTTGTTACTTTTAAAGAAGAATCAACAGGATGCAACATAGACGCTACTTTCGCTTCATCTCCACTATTTAAAGCGGTCTCGAATTGTTCAATCATTCGATCTTTGTCCGTCAGAAACTCGCCGGTTTTATACCCACCAAACAGCAGTATAGCTACCGCTCCAACTGTAATAAGACCTGCTTTTTTCTTTTTCGACATCTTCTTTCTAGACTCTGCCAAATCATTCCTTCTACTTACTTCTTCAGTTTGAACTGGTGTTCCACATTCATTACAAAACTGCATACCT
>Ga0207655_1002162_pt1 | contig 16381 bp, 14 predicted proteins | sample KBSM44metaG_FD_184398 | JGI IMG/M metagenome (GOLD analysis project Ga0207655, IMG submission 184398) | Miscanthus rhizosphere microbial communities from Kellogg Biological Station, Michigan, USA - KBS M4-4 metaG (SPAdes) (version 2) | ecosystem: Host-associated > Plants > Roots > Rhizosphere >...
CCAGTTTGCCCTGGGCCTTTTCACGCTCCTGCAGGGCGATGGCCAGCGCCAGGTTCGAAGGGCCGAAACCGATACCGATCAGGTCGTGAACCGCGGGCGAAGCAATTGCCTGTGTCATTCCAGTGTCCTCTGGATAAGCCCCTTGGCGATTGGGGCGGGAATACCTTCAAGGCCTGAACAACAGGCCGTGTGTTGATAGGAAACGAGGACAGTGAAATAAAATTTAACTAACTCGCCGATCAGTGCGCTTCCCACTCGCGCATGCGCACCCGGCAGTGCTTCATGGCGTTGACGATGTGTTTTTCCACGAGGCTGCGGGAAATGCACAGGCGTTCAGCGATCTGTAGGTGGGACAGGCCGTCGAGCTTGCGCAACAGGAAGCTGTCGCGACAGACCGCAGGCAACTCGGCCAGGGCGCGTTCAAGCATCTCCAGACGCTGGCTCTGGTCGTGGCTGGTGTGGGGCGAGCAAGCGGCGAAGCGCTCTTCGCTGTCGAGCACGTCCAGGGGTTCAGCCTGGCGCAGGGCGTTGCGCCGATGGCCGTCGATCACCAGGTTGAGTGCGGTGCGGTACAGAAACGCGCGGGGCTGCTCGATCGGCGTGTCACTGGAGCGCTCGAGCACCCGGACATAAGCGTCATGCACCACATCCTCGGCGACCTGACGGTTGCCCAGCTTGGCGTTGAGGAAACACACCAGCTCGCGATAGTAGTTTTCCAACATGACTCCCGGCCGCCCGGTGGAGACGGCATCAGATCCTTGAGTGCTAAAGAAGACAGCCCATCGATGATGGCAGTTTGAGTGCGTGCAATTTATAGTAATTCTCATCTACTTTTAAAGAAGTCTCACACCCACACGCGATTTTTTTTACTGAAAAGACCTGTAACTGCTTGTGTAACAGCCTAAATCCCCACGCTTTTCCATCGTTTAACTGTCAGCTCTGCGCAACTGCGCCCCGAACTTCCATTGCTGGAACCTAAGCATGAAACGCCCTCGACCTGCCCGACGCGCCCTGCTTGTTGTGGCGTGCCTGATCCCCATCATTGCGGTTGCCGCCTGGCAGGTGCTGCCGTCGGGCCGCGACAACCTGGTCACGGTCACCGTCACCCGCGGCAATATCGAAAACAGCGTGACCGCCCTGGGCACCCTGCAACCGCGTCGATATGTGGACGTAGGCGCCCAGGCGTCCGGGCAGATCCAGAAGATCCACGTCGAGGCCGGCGACCAGGTCAAGGAAGGCCAACTGCTGGTGGAGATCGACCCGTCCACGCAAAAGGCCAAGCTTGACGCCAGCCGCTACGCCATCGAGAACCTCAAGGCCCAGTTGCAGGAACAGAAGGCCCAGCACGAACTGGCGCGCCAGAAGTACCAGCGCCAGCAACGCCTGGCCGCCGGCAACGCCACCCGCGAAGAAGACGTGCAGACCGCCAAGGCCGAACTGAGTGCCACCCAGGCGCGGGTCGACATGTTCCAGGCGCAGATCCGCCAGGCCCAGGCCAGCCTGCGCAGTGACGAAGCCGAACTGGGCTACACACGGATTTTCGCGCCCATGGCCGGCACCGTGGTCGCGGTGGACGCGCGGGTCGGCCAGACCCTCAACGCCCAGCAGCAGACCCCCTTGATCCTACGCATCGCCAAGCTGTCGCCGATGACCGTGTGGGCCGAGGTCTCCGAAGCCGACATCGGCCACGTCAAGCCCGGCATGAGCGCCTATTTCACCACCCTCGCCGGTGGCAGCCGGCGCTGGACCAGCACCGTGCGCCAGATCCTGCCGATCCCGCCCAAGCCGCTCAACGAGACCAGCCAAGGCAGCGGCAGCCCGAGCAGTTCGAGCAAAAGCGGCAGCGGCCGCGTGGTGCTGTACACCGTGCTGCTGGACGTGGACAACGCCGATAATGCACTGATGGCCGAAATGACCACCCAGGTATTTTTCGTCGCCAGCCAAGTCAAGGACGCCCTCACGGTGCCGGTTGCCGCCCTGCAAGGCATGCCCACTGGCGACAAGCAAATCGCCCGGGTCGTGGCGAAAAACGGCGCCATCGAAGACCGCGAAGTTCACCTGGGCATCAGCGACCGCCTGCGGGTGCAGGTGCTGGGCGGCCTGAACGAAGGCGATCACCTGCTGATCGGCCCGGCCGACGGCAGCGGGGGTTGACTTGACCACGCCCCTGATCGAACTCAAGCACATCCGCAAATCCTACGGCGGCGGCGACAGCCCGCAGGTCGATGTATTGCGCGGCATCGACCTGTCGATCCACGCCGGGGAGTTCGTTGCCATCGTCGGTGCTTCCGGCTCCGGCAAGTCCACCTTGATGAATATCCTCGGTTGCCTCGACCGGCCCACCGAAGGCGAGTACCTGTTCGCCGGCGAAAACGTCGCCCACCTCGACACCGACGCCCTGGCCTGGCTGCGCCGCGAAGCCTTCGGATTTGTGTTCCAGGGGTATCACCTGATCCCCTCCGGTTCCGCCCAGGAAAACGTCGAAATGCCCGCGATCTATGCCGGCATCAGCGCCACCGAACGCCATGCCCGTGCCAGCGCCCTGCTCACTCGCCTGGGGCTGGCCGAGCGCACCGGCAACCGCCCGCACCAGCTTTCCGGTGGCCAGCAGCAACGGGTATCGATTGCCCGGGCATTGATGAACGGCGGGCATATCATCCTCGCGGACGAACCCACCGGCGCCCTCGACAGCCACAGTGGCGCCGAAGTCATGACCTTGCTCGACGAACTGGCGAGCCAGGGTCACGTGGTCATCCTGATCACCCACGACCGCGATGTGGCCGCGCGGGCCAATCGCATCATCGAGATCCGCGACGGCCTGCTCATCAGCGACTCGGCCGATGACAGCAACGCCGCCCCTGCCCTCGCGGCGGGCGCCCTGCAAGCCGTGGACCTGCGCCAGCGCCTGGCCGACGGTGCCGAACACAACGGCGCCTGGAAAGCGGAACTGCTTGACGCGGTGCGCGCGGCCTGGCGGGTGATGTGGATCAACCGCTTCCGCACCGCCCTGACGTTGCTCGGCATCATCATCGGTGTCGCGTCGGTGGTGGTGATGCTGGCGGTGGGCGAAGGCAGCAAGCGCCAGGTGATGGCACAAATGGGCGCGTTCGGCTCCAACATCCTGTACGTCAGCGGCTCGTCGCCCAACCCGCGCACGCCGCTGGGCATCATCACCCCGCAGGACGTGGCGGCCCTGGCCACGCTGCCGCAGGTCAAGCGGATCATGCCGGTCAACGGCGCCGAGGCCGGTGTGCGCTTCGGCAATATCGACTACATGGCGTACGTCGGCGGCAACGACACCAACTTCCCGACTATTTTCAACTGGCCCGTGGTGGAAGGCAGCTACTTCACCGAAGCCGACGAGCGCAACGCCGCCACCGTGGCGGTCATCGGCGCGCGGGTACGCGACAAACTGTTCAAGGGGCTGGTCAACCCCATCGGCCAATACATCCTGATCGAGAACGTCCCCTTCCAGGTGATCGGCGTGCTGCAGGAAAAGGGTTCCAGCTCCGGCAACAAAGACAGCGACGACCGCATCGCCATCCCCTACTCCGCCGCGAGCATCCGCCTGTTCGGTAGCTACAACCCGGAATACGTGGTGATTGCCGCCGCCGACGCCAGCCGGGTACACGACGCCGAACAGGCCATCGACCAGTTGCTCAAGCGCTTGCACCACGGCAAGGACGACTACCACCTGACCAACAACGCCGCGATGATCCAGGCCGAGGCGCGCACCCAGAACACCCTGTCGCTGATGCTCGGTTCGATCGCAGCCATCTCCCTGTTGGTGGGCGGGATCGGCGTGATGAACATCATGCTGATGACCGTGCGCGAACGTACCCGTGAAATCGGTATCCGCATGGCCACTGGGGCGCGCCAGCGCGACATCCTGCGCCAGTTTCTCACCGAGGCGGTGATGCTTTCGGTGGTCGGCGGCCTGTTCGGCATCGCCCTGGCGCTGCTGGTGGGCGGCGTGCTGGTACTGGCCGAAGTGGCGGTGCAGTTTTCCCTGGTGGCGGTACTGGGCGCGTTTGGCTGTGCGCTGGTCACCGGTGTCGTATTCGGCTTCATGCCGGCCCGTAAAGCTGCCCGGCTCGATCCGGTTAAGGCGTTGACCAGTGAATAAACGATCCATCGCACCGCCCCTGTCCGTGCTCAGCCTGTGCCTGTTGCTCAACGCCTGCACCGGCAACCCGCCCGCCGTCGACAGCGGTATCGCACCGCCCGCCACCTGGCAATACGCCGAACGGGATGCCGCCCAGGCGCTCAACCGCCGCTGGTGGACGCAATTTGGCAGCGCGTCACTCAACCGCCTGATCGACCAGGCCCGCCGCGACAGTTACGACGTGGCCGCCGCCATGGCCCGGGTGCGCCAGGCCCAGGCCAGCGCCGTGATCGCCGGTGCGCCGCTGTTGCCCGAGGTGAAGCTCAACCTCTCCGCCAGCCGTGAGAAACTGCTGCGCGGCAGCGGCAGTTCGGCCCTGGACGCCACCGAAAGCAACAACACCGTCGACAGCTTCGGCGCCAACCTCACCGCCAGTTACGAGGTGGACTTCTGGGGCGGACGCGCCGCCGCACGGGACAGCGCCCTGCAAAGCCTGCGGGCCAGTGAATTCGACCAGGCCACCGTGGAGCTGACCCTGCTCAGCAACGTCGCCGACCGCTACGCGCAAACCCTCGCCGCACGCCAGCGCCAACAGATCGCCGAGCTGAACCTGGCGAATGCGCGCAACGTGCTGGACCTGGTACAAACCCGCTACACCGCCGGCTCCGCCACCGCCCTGGAACTGGCCCAGCAGAAAAGCCTGGTCGCCAGCCAGCAACGGCAACTGCCGCTGATCCAGCAAGTGGCGGAAGAATCCCGGATCACCCTCGCTGCCCTCCTCGGCCAGCCGGTGCAGGCCCTGGACCTGGGCAACGAAGGGTTCCAGGCGCTCAACTGGCCGTCTATCGGCGCGGGCGTGCCGAGCCAATTGCTGAGCCGCCGCCCCGACCTGGCCCAGGCCGAAGCGCAATTGGCGGCCGCCCGTGCCGACGTCACCGTGGCCCGGGCGGCCATGTTGCCCACGGTCACCCTGGGCGCCACCGTGGGGTCGGGGTCGTACAAGGCCGAAGACATCCTGCGCAGCCCGTTCTACAACCTGACCTCAGGGCTGGTGGCACCGATCTTCAACCATGGGCGTTTAAGTGCTGAACGCGACAAAGCCAGCGCCCGCCAGGATGAGCTGCTGCAGACCTATCGCGGGGCAATCATCAACGGCTTTGCCGACGTCGAAAAAGCCCTGAGCAGCATCACGCGCCTGGACCAGCAGCGTCAGTGGCAAACCGAGGAACTGGAGCAGGCCCAGACCGCCTTCCAGATCGCCGAAAGCCGCTACCAGGCGGGGGCCGAGGACTTGCTGACGGTGCTGGAAACCCAGCGCACCCTGTACGCCGCGCAGGATTTGAACGTGCAGCTGCGACTGTCGCGACTGCAGGCCAGCATTGCCTTGTACAAAGCATTGGGCGGCGGCTGGAAAACCGAAATCTGATAAACAAAAGTCTGGCTTCCTACTGAAGTCGTTTTATCAACCTACATTATTCAACCTGGGGTCCTTGGTAAAAAAGCCGCTCTCACACGGCAGCCCAGGACCTTTTGATGAAACCCAGTGTTCGCGTGACTCGCCTGGCCTGGTGGTTGATCGGGCTCATCGCCGCCCCGTCCCTGGCCGAGCCGCTGATCCCACCCACCGCCATTGACTGGCTGCTGGACTGTCCGCTGCCCGCCGTTGCCCGGCTGGACCCGGAAGTGCTGGAACGCACGCAATGCGGCGTGGTGAGCGTACCCCGCGACCACGCAGCCCCTGCGCGCGGCCGCGTACGCCTGGTGCTGACCCGTGTCGGCGCCCGCCAGCCGTTGAACCGCGAGGGCGTCGTGTTCGCCCAATCCGGCGAACCGCACCATGGCAAAAACACGCCTTTCGCCCTCCAGCTCGCCAGCCGCTGGGAGTCCTACGCCACACCGGCTTACCGCGCACTGACCAACCTTTACGACGTGATCGAACTCACCCCGCGTGATTTGCGCCAGGCCCAAGGCGTCGAGCAAGCGGCGTTGGACATGGAGTTTGTGCGCACACAATTGGGCGAGGCACGCCTCAACTTTGTCGGCAATGCTGACGCCACCCGGCTCGGCAGCCGCTATGGCGCGCTGTTTCCGGAGCGTGTTGCGCGCATGGTGCTGGTCAATGCCAGCCACGGTGACCCCATCACATCGGGTATCGAGCACCTGTTGCTCAAGGCGCCGCCCGCCCCGAGCAAGCTCGCCAACGGCTGCGTCGAACGGTGGTTGGGCGACTTCCTGATGTATGGAAAACAACCGCCGCCTTCAGCACGTTGTGTCGACAGCGGCCAGTGGGAATGACACCCGCAATAACGCATTTGCGACCCCTTGCCACCGAAAACGACACCCTGCGTTGACCTGACGGCTCAAGCGTTATTAAGTGCTATTTATCCGCATTAATACGATAAATCGAACCCATGCTAAGCCGCCCGCTGAAACGCAAACGCCAGAAGCTGTCCGATGTGATTGTCGAGTCGGTCAAGCGCTCCATCGTCACCGACGCCTTGAAGCCCGGTGACCGTTTGCCCACCGAACGTGAGTTGATGGAAAGCTTCCAGTGCTCCAAGGGTTCGGCACGCGAAGCGCTCAAGGCTCTGGAAGTCGAAGGCCTGGTAAGCACCCGCACCGGCCCCAGCGGCGGCGCGTACTTGAACCAGGCCGGCACCGAGCCGGCCAGCCGAGCGTTGCGCAATTACCTGCACTTCCAGCACCTGGACGGCGAGCAGGTGTACCAACTGCGCAAAGTCATCGAGGTGGAACTGGCGGTGTCGGTGCTCGGGCGCCTCAGCGAGGACGACTACCAGGCCCTGCAGGACAACGTGGATTTCTGCAGCGCACCGGAAGACAGCGAAGCCGGCCAACGCGAACAACGCCTGGCGGAACTGGAGTTCCACAACCTGCTGGCCAAGGCCTGCCCCAACCCGCTGCTGAGTTTCATGGCGCAATTTCTCAACGACCTGCTGCGCGACCTGGTGGTGCTGAAAAAAGCCTACAAGCCCAAGCGCAAACAGTTCGATGCGGCCAACCTCGACTACCACAAGCAGTTGCTGATCGCCTTTCGCGCCGGGGACGAAAGCGCGGTGCGCAGCCTGATGCACGAACACATGTGCGATGCCGAACACCACATGACCGCCCTTGAAGGCGAGGTCAGCCCGCACTTTCTGCTGGAGTTTGATCACTCTTAAAAAAACACCACGGACCCAATGTGGGAGCTGGCTTGCCTGCGATGGCATCGACTCGGTGTAACTGGAGGACCGAGGTGTCTGCATCGCAGGCAAGCCAGCTCCCCCACAAGCCAGCTCCTACATTTCGACCCGGATCAAACCGTCAAACCGTTTCACCCCATCCAATAACAGGCCTGCCCACAGGCCCTTGCTCCACCGTATCGCCCTTGCCGCTCCTGCCAATAACTAAACCAGGGAGTCACCCCATGCAGCGTCGTACGTTATTGAAAGCCAGTCTTACCGCCGTCGCGGCCCTCAGCCTTCCGCTGAGCGTGCGGTCGGCATTCGCCGCCGAGCCTTTTACCTTCTACGGCCTCAAGTCCATGTCTGGCGCCTTTGCCAGCTATGGCAAGTTTGCCGACATGGGTTCACGCCTGGCGGTGGGCCAACACCCCGAAGTGCTCGGCCGCCCGTTGAACTACAAGGTCATCGACACCGAAGGCAACGCCGGCAAGGCGGTGCGCAAGGTGCAGGAAGCCATCCAGCAGGACGGCGCACGGTTCTTCCAGGGCTGCACCCTGTCGTCCTCGGCGCTGGCCGTGGCCAAGGAAGTGGACAAGGTCGGCGGTGTGTTCATGACCCCGGTGGGCGCCGATGAAGTCACCGGCAAGGATTGCAACCACGCGACCTTCCGCTGGTCGGTGCCCACCTACGGCGCGATCCGCGAAACCATGGTGCCGCTGATCAAGCTGCTGCCGGACGCCAAGCGCTGGTACACCATCACCCCGCAATACGTGTTCGGCGAAGCGCTGCTCGAAGGCGCCAAGAATGTACTCAAGGAAAACGGCCTGGAGCACATCGGCAACAGCTACCACTCGCTGCAGGAACAGGAATTCTCCGGCTACCTGACCAACGCCATCGCCGCCAAGCCCGATGTGCTGGTGCTGCTCAACTTCGGCAGCCAGTCGTCCAACACCCTGCGCCAGGCGGTGAACTTCGGCATCAAGGAACGCATGAAGGTGCTGCTGGTATGGTCCGCGGGCCTCGATCAATTCCAGGAACTGGGCAGCGATGTACTCGAAGGCGTGTACCTCGGCGCGCAGTACTGGCATCAGGTCGACACCCCGCTCAACCGCGAACTGGTCAAGCTGACCCAGGCCAAATACGGCATCAACCCCACCTACCCGCTGGCCGCTGACTACATCAGCACCAAGGTCATGCTCGACACCATCATATCGACGGGCAGCTTCGACGGCCCCACCGTGGCCAAGGCCATGCAAGGCCTGAGCTTCGAAGGCCCGACCGGCAAGGAGTCGATCCGTGCCGGCGATCACCAGGTGATCAAGGACTACTACCTGCTCATCGGCAAAGCCGCCAGCGACATGGCCGACAAGGATGACCTGGCCAAGGTACTCAGCGCCGGCCAGTCGTTCCCGCCCGTGGAAGCCACCGGCTGCACGCTCGCCTGATCCCCTGAACATTGCACAGCAGGGCTGCGTGAGCAGCTTCCTGCCGAGGGTGCCTGCATGCTTAATCTTTACCTGTTCCAGATACTCAACGGCTTGGGGTTGGGAATGATCTATTTCCTGATCGCCGTCGGGCTGACCATCATTTTCGGCCTGCTCAACTTCGTCAACTTTGCCCACGGCGCGTTCTTCCTGCTGGGTGCCTACATCTGCTACACCGCCGTCAGCCTCACCGGCAACTTCTGGCTGGCGCTGCTGATCGCGCCGCTGGTGGTGGCCGCGTTGGCCTGGGTGATCGAGCGACTGTTGATCCAGCGCATCTATCACTTGCCGCACATGTTCCAGATCCTGGTGACCCTGGGGATCGCGCTGATCATCCAGGAAGCCAGCGTGATGATCTGGGGCCCGGTGGGCAAAAGCGTTGCGGTGCCGCAATTGCTGCGCGGCGTGCTGGTGGTGGGCGACTTCGTGTACCCGCACTACCGCCTGTTCCTGATCGGTTTCTCCGGCCTGGTCGGCCTGGGCCTGTGGCTGCTGCTGGAACGTACGCGCTTCGGCGCCCTGGTGCGCGCCGGCAGTGAAAGCACTGAAACCGTGTCGTTGCTGGGCACCAATATCTTTCGCCTGTTCTCCATGACGTTCGCCCTCGGTGTTGCCCTGGCCGGCGTTGCGGGCGTGCTGTTCGCCCCGTTGCGCGGCGCCCAGCCCTTTGTCGGCCCGGAGATCCTGGGCGTGGCCTTCGTGGTGGTGGTGATCGGCGGCATGGGCTCGTTCAGCGGTGCACTGGTCGGCGGGTTGCTGGTGGGCGTGGTGCAAAGCCTGATGACCACACTCTGGCCCCAGGGCGCGAGCCTGATGATCTACGGCGCGATGGCCGTGGTGATTCTGGTGCGTCCTTACGGCCTGTTCGGGAGAGCCTGACATGAGCGAGAAAAATCCCCTGCCGTTTGCCAAGACGCAATCGCGCGCGATGTTGCTGTGGGTGTTGGCGGTGCTGATTGGGCTGCCGTTGATCTTGCCTTCGGCGACCCTGGCCACCGAGATCCTGATCTTTGCCATGGCCGCCCTGGCCTGCAACCTGCTGCTGGGTTACACCGGGCTGCTGTCGTTCGGCCAAGGCATCTTCTTCGGCGCGGGCGCCTACTGCGCCGCGTTGCTGATGCTGCACCTGCAACTGGGGTTGTTCGCCGCCCTGCTCGGCGCCGCCGTGGCCGGTGGCTTCCTGGCCTTGCTGGTGGGTGCCCTGGCGATCCGGCGTACCGGCATCTACTTTGTGATGCTGACCCTGGCGTTCAGCCAGATGGCCTACTTCGTCGCCTACACCCTCAGCGACTGGACCGGTGGCGACAACGGCCTGCTCAGCGTGCCGCGCCCGGAGATCCGTGTCGGTGAAACGGTGCTGCTGTCGCTCGGCGACGCCCGCGCCTTCTACGCCTTTGTCGCGGTGCTGTTCCTGCTGATTTTCATCGGCGCGCGCCGGGTGATCGCCTCGCCGTTCGGCAGCACGCTGATGGCGATCCGTGAAAACGAAACCCGCGCCTCGGCCATCGGCTACGACACCCGCCACTTCAAGATCCTGGTGTTTGTGCTGTCCGGCGCCGTCACCGGGATTGCCGGCGCGCTGTACGCGATGCTGCTGCACTTTGTGCCGCTGTCGAACATCGACCTGGCGATGTCTGAGAACATCCTGATCATGACCATCGTCGGCGGCACCGGCTCATTGTTCGGTTCGCTGCTGGGCGCAGGCTCCATCGTGCTGCTCGGGGATTTCCTCTCCGACCTGTGGCCGCGCTGGCTGATGCTGCTGGGGGTGATCCTGATCCTGGTGGTGATCTTCATGCGGGGTGGTTTGTGGGGCGGCCTCGCGTCGCTGTTCGAAAAGGTACGCGGCAGCCGCAAGGCCGCCGTTGTCGCCAAGGAGGAAGGGCTATGAGCATCCTGCTGGAAACCAAAGACCTGGAACTGGCCTATGGCGCCTTCCATGCGGTGAACGGTGTGAACCTCAAGGTCGAGGCCGGCACTATCCACACCATCATCGGGCCCAACGGCGCGGGCAAGACCAGCCTGTTCCACTGCCTGACCGGCGAACGCCAGGCCACGGCCGGGGCGATTCATTTCGACGGCAAGAACCTCATGCGCAAACCCGCCCATGGCCGCGTCGGCCTGGGCATGGCGCGCTCGTTCCAGCTCACCAGCCTGTTCCAGAACCTCAGCGTGCGCGAAAACCTGCGCCTGGCCGCCCAAGGCCGCGACGGTGCCCGCGCGCTGAACTTCTGGCGCCGTGTCGACAGCAAGCGCGAACACGTGGAGATGGCCGACCAGGTGCTGGAGCGCCTGCAACTCACCGCCCGCGCCGACACCCTGGCCGGCGAATTGTCCCACGGCCAGCAACGGGTGCTGGAGGTGGGCATGTCGATCTGCTCCAAGCCCAAACTGTTGATGCTGGATGAACCCACCTCGGGCATGGGCATCGACGACATCCCGATCATGACCCAACTGATCAGCGACCTCGGCCGCGACCACACGGTGCTGCTGATCGAACACAACATGAGCATTGTCATGTCCATCAGCCAACGCATCACGGTGATGAGCCACGGCCAGATCCTGGTGGAAGGCACGCCGGAATTCGTGCGCGCCGATGAACGTGTGCGCACTGCATACCTTGGGGAGGCTGCCTGATGCTGATCGTCGAAAACATTCATTCCTACTACGACAAGAGCCATGTGCTCGAAGGCGTGTCGCTGACCGTCAACCCCGGCGAACTGGTCACGCTGCTAGGGCGCAACGGCGCTGGCAAGACCACTACCCTGCGCAGCATCCTCGGCATCATCTGCCCGCGCCAGGGCCAGATCCATTTCAACGGCCAGGCATTGGTGGGGCAGAAGATCTTTGAAATCGCCCGCCAGGGCCTGGCGCTGGTGCCGGAAAATCGCGGGATTTTCCGCCTGCTCACCGTCGAAGAGAACCTGCGCATTGCTGCGCGCAAGACCAGCCGCTGGCAGCTTGAAGACGTGTACGCCATGTTCCCGCGCCTCAAGGAGCGGCGCAAAAATGCCGGCCACGCATTGTCGGGTGGCGAGCAGCAGATGCTCGCCATCGCCCGCGCCCTGCTCAACGATCCCAAGCTGCTGATCCTTGACGAGCCCACCGAAGGCCTGGCCCCGGTGATCGTCGACGAGTTGGTGAAAATCTTGCGCAAGGTCAAGGACGATGGCCTGCCCGTGCTGCTGGTGGAACAGAACCTGATGGTCTGCGACAAGCTCGCCGACCGCCATTACGTGCTCGAACAAGGCCGCGTGGTGTACGAGGGCAGCGCCGCTGACTTCCGCGCCGACCCGAGTATCAAGAATCGCTATTTGGCCCTGAGTGCCTGACCGGAGAATGCAGATGAATAGTTTTGCGCAACCACTCCAGAGCAACGCCCCGCTGATCAACCGCGACCGTTTGTGGCAATCGCTGATGGACCTGGCCCAGCTTGGTGCCACCGTCAAGGGCGGCGTGTGTCGCCTGGCCCTGACCGACCTCGACCGCCAGGCCCGCGACCTGTTTGTGCAATGGTGCGAGGCGGCTGGCTGCAGCGTCAGTGTCGACGCCATCGGCAATATCTTTGCGCGCCGTGCCGGGCGCAACCCCGCCCTGCCCCCGGTGATGACCGGCAGCCATATCGACACCCAACCCACCGGCGGCAAGTTCGACGGCTGCTACGGGGTGATGGCCGGGCTGGAAGTGATCCGCACCCTGAATGACCTGGGCATCGAAACCCAAGCGCCGATTGAAGTGGTGGTGTGGACCAACGAAGAAGGCTCGCGTTTTCCGCCCTGCATGATGGGCTCCGGGGTGTTTGCCGGTAAGTTCGACTTGCAGGACACCCTCGACAAAGTCGATGACCAGGGCCTGTCGGTGGGCGCCGAATTGCAGCGCATCGGCTATGCCGGCACCCGCGCCGTGCTTGGCCATCCGGTGGGTGCGTATTTCGAAGCACACATCGAACAAGGCCCGGTACTGGAAGACCAGGCTACCACCATCGGCGTGGTCATGGGCTGCCTGGGCCAGAAGTGGTTCGACCTGACCTTCACCGGTGTCGAAGCCCACGCCGGGCCGACGCCGATGCACCTGCGCAAGGACGCCCTGGTGGGCGCCGCCGAGGTGGTCAGTGCGGTCAACCGCATCGCGCACCAGCAACAACCCCATGCCTGCGGCACGGTCGGTTGCCTGAGCCTGCACCCGGGTTCGCGCAACGTGATTCCCGGCCAGGTGCAGATGACGATCGACCTGCGCCACCTGCACGCCGACAAGCTGCACGCCATGGTCGATGAGGTGCGCGGCGTGATCGAAGCCACCGCCCAGCGACACGGCTTGAGCTTTGAGCTGACGCCGACGGCCGACTTTCCACCGCTGGACTTCGCCCCGGCGTGTGTCAACGCTGTGCGCGAAGGCGCCCAGGCCCTGGGCTTGAGCCACATGGACATCGTCAGCGGCGCCGGGCACGACGCAATTTTCGTTGCCGAACTGGGCCCGGCCGGGATGATCTTTGTGCCGTGCGAAGGCGGCATCAGCCATAACGAAATCGAAAACGCCGCGCCGGACGACCTGGCGGCAGGCTGCGCGGTGCTGCTGCGCGCCATGGTCAACGCGGCCCAGGGGGATGTGGCATGAGTGAGATCGGCCAACTGACGGCGCTGCAATTGCTGGCACATTTTCGCGACAAGAGCCTGTCGCCGGTAGAAGTCACCGAAGATGCGCTGCTGCGCATCGAACGCTACAACCCGGTGGTGAATGCCTACTGCCATGTCGACCCGCAAGGCGCACTGAACGCCGCACGCGCCTCGGAACAACGCTGGCTCAAGGGCCAGCCGTGCGGCGCGCTGGACGGTGTACCCGCATCGATCAAGGACCTGACCCTGACGGTCGGCATGCCCACCCGCAAAGGCTCACGCACCTCATCCGCCGAAGGGCCGTGGGACGTGGACGCACCCTTTTCAGCCTTGATGCGCAAGGCCGGCGCCGTGCTGCTGGGCAAGACCACCACCCCGGAATTCGGCTGGAAGGGCGTCACCGACAACCCGCTGTATGGCATCACCCGCAACCCGTGGGACACCCGCACCACGGCCGGCGGTTCCTCGGGCGGTGCCGGCGCGGCGGCGGCCTTGAACCTTGGCGTGCTGCACCAGGGCAGCGATGCGGGCGGCTCGATCCGGATTCCCTGCGCGTTTACCGGCACCTTCGGCATCAAGCCGACCTTCGGTTATGTGCCGCAATGGCCGGCCAGTTCGATGACCATCCTGTCGCACCTGGGGCCGATGACCCGCACCGTGGAAGACACCGTGCTGATGCTGCAGACCGTCGCGCAACCCGACGCGCGGGATGGCCTGATCGGTGCGCCCAGGACCACGCCCTGGCTCACCCCGGGCACGGACCTCAAAGGCTTGCGCGTGGCCTACAGCCCCGCGTTCGGGTATGTAGACGTCGACCCGCAGGTGGCCAGCGTCGTCGCCCGGGCCGTGCAGGGCCTGGTGCAACTGGGCGCGCACGTGGAAGAGATCGACCCGGGCTTCAGCGACCCGCTGGAGGTGTTCAACACCCTGTGGGCGGCCGGTGCCGCACGCCTCACCGGGCCCATGAGCGAGGCGCAGAAACAGCTGCTCGACCCTGGGCTACTGAGCATCGCGCAACAGGGCGAACGCTTGAGCCTGGATGACTTCAACGCCGCCCTTGAAGCCCGCGCCGCGTTGGTGGCGCGCATGGCGGCGTTCCATGAGCACTACGACGTGCTGGTCTCGCCGATGATGCCGATCACTGCGTTCGAGGCCGGGCATAACGTACCGCCCGGTTCGGGCATGCAGGCCTGGATGGAATGGACGCCGTTCACCTACCCCTTCAACCTGACGCAACAACCGGCCGCCTCGGTGCCGTGCGGTTTGGCAGCGAATGGCCTGCCGGTGGGCTTGCACGTGGTCGGCGCGCGGTTTGCCGATGAGCAGGTGTTAAGGGTGTGCCAGGTGTATGCAAAAGCATTCCCCACAAAGCACTTACAAGCCCCAATCACCAAAACACTGTAGACCCCGCCAACCACGATGCGAAGCGAGCCGCTCTTGATCTTGATCTTGCTTTTGATCTCAGGCGCCCCGTCAAACACGCTGGCCGGAATTCGGCAGGGATTTAGGGGGTAAACCGGCAGGGACGCCGGTTTAGCCGCCCCGCGCCATGGATGGCGCGTGGCGGCGGCCCCCCAAATCACTGTCGGATTACGGGCACACCGAGCCTAAGCGAGGTGCCGAGTGTTGGGGCAAGAGCGTTTTGCTTACTTTTGCGCTCTTCAAAAGTGAGCCGCCGTAAAGGCGGAACCAATAGCCGCCGTTACCTAGATAACGGATATGTACTCCGTCTGATCCAACATCATGGTCGCCTGTCAGGCCGCCTTCGCAGGCAAGCCAGCTCCCACATTGGATCGCGGGGCTACAGTTAGATAGCAGTCGCCAGCCAGAGGGACAAGCCGGCGCCTACCGTGTTGAGCGCATTCCACTACAATGCCTTCCACTCATTTTCCGGGGGCTTCATGGATATCGAACTGGCACGCACTTTCCTCGAAATCACTCGCTGCGGCAGCCTGGCTGCGGCGGCCGAGAAGCTGCACGTCACCCAGACCGCGATCACCGCCAGGGTCAAGAACCTTGAAAGCCAGTTGGGCAGCACCTTGTTTGTGCGCAACCGCGCGGGGGCGCGACTGACGCCGGATGGCGAGGCCTTTGTGGTGTACGCCAACCAGTTGCTGCAGACCTGGGAAGCGGCCAAGCGCGACCTGCCGTTGCCCGATGGCTACCGCAACGTGCTGCACATCGGCGGCGAAGTCAGCCTGTGCAACCCGTTGATGCTGGGCTGGGCCCAGGCCCTGCGTGAACACATCCCCGGCCATGCCCTGCGCACCGAGGTGCGTGAAGGCGACTACCTGTTGCGCCAACTGGAGCTGGGGGTGCTCGACGCGGCGCTGGTGTTCCAGCCGCACTACTGGCCCGGCTTGCAAGTGGAGCAGGTGCTGGAAGAAAAACTGATCCTGGTGCAGTTGGTCAGCAAGCCCGATCCCTACGTGTATATCGACTGGGGCCCGGGGTTTCGCCAGCAACACGACACCGCCCTGCCCGACAAGGCCCGCGCCGCACTGAGCTTCAACCTGGGGCCGCTGGCGTTGCAGTACATCCTGGAGAACGGCGGCGCCGGCTACTTCCGCACGCGGGTCGTGCAAAGCTACCTGGACAGCGGCGTGATGCAGCGGGTGCCCAAGGCGCCGGAGTTCAGTTTCCCCACGTACCTGGTGTATTCGCGGGCGCGGGACTCGGCGGTGTTGCAGCAGGCACTGGAATTGCTGCGGGGAGTGGTCAAGGCCGAAAGTGACTGGTCGCAGCGTTGGGATCCGTTGATTTGAATCACCAACGGCCGCCGTGCATGCTAGCCTGCGGGTGTTTCCTCTTGCAGCCTTACCGATGAACAAGAAAAAGTCCGTCACCATCAGCGACATCGCCAAGCGGGTCGGCATGACCACCATCACGGTGTCCCGCGCACTGAGCAAACCCGACCTGGTCAAGCCGGCCACCCTGGCGCGCATCCTCGAAGTGGCGCGGGAGCTGGACTACGTGCCCAACGCCTTCGCCCGCGGG
>Ga0207655_1002170_pt1 | contig 16347 bp, 16 predicted proteins | sample KBSM44metaG_FD_184398 | JGI IMG/M metagenome (GOLD analysis project Ga0207655, IMG submission 184398) | Miscanthus rhizosphere microbial communities from Kellogg Biological Station, Michigan, USA - KBS M4-4 metaG (SPAdes) (version 2) | ecosystem: Host-associated > Plants > Roots > Rhizosphere >...
AAGCTGACCCACAACACCATTTTTATCACCGGCGGCACGTCGGGCATTGGTCGCGCACTGGCCGAGGCACTTCACCAGCGCGGCAACAAAGTCATCATCGCGGGGCGTCGCCAGGCGTTGCTGGAGCAGATCACCGCAGCCAACCCCGGCATGGAAGGGGTGACCCTGGACGTGGGTGATGCCGCCGACATTGCCAAGGTGACCGCTGACGTGGTTCGGCGTTTCCCGGACCTGAACGTGCTCATCAACAACGCCGGGATCATGCAGATCGACGACGCGAGCGGCGCCATCGACGAACAACTGATGATCGACACCATCACCACCAACGTCTATGGCCCGATTCGTGTCACGTCCGGGCTGATCGAGCACTTGAAAACCCGCCCCGATGCGGTGGTGATGAACGTGTCGTCGGTGCTGGCCTTCGTTCCTCTGGCGTTCACGGCGGTCTACAGCGCGACCAAGGCGGCGATGCATTCCTGGTCGATGTCCCAGCGCTACATGCTGCGCAATACCTCTGTGCGGGTGCTTGAGATCGCGCCACCGTGGGTGCAGACCGATCTGTTGAACAGTAATGATGAGCCGCGCGCCATGCCCTTGGCCGAGTTCATCGAAGAAACCATGGCGGCGCTGGCAACTGATGCCGATGAAATCCTGGTCGAGCGTGCAAGGCCCTTGCGCGCGGCGCCGGGTGCGGATGAGGCCGCCTTTGTTCATGGCTTCAACGATTCCTTCGCTGCCGGTTGATTGGCTCGCGAATAGCCAGTAGCAGCACGGCTTGCCGGCGGGGGCGGTGTGTCAGGCGATGCATGTGTGTCTGATGCACCGCTCCCGCCGGCAAGCCGTGCTGCTACGGGGCGTAGTAAGCGCAATACTTGTGTACACACCTGCCGCAGGTTCGGGTCTAGAATCGGAGATCCCATGACGGACCTCGCGCCCATGCAATCCATAGCTCTCGTCGTTCGGCCAGACTTTCAGGTGATGAGTCTGGCCGCGCTGTCGGCGTTCGAATTTGCCAATGTCGTCGCCGAGCAAAAACTCTACGACATTCACCTGCTCTCCGAGCACGGCGGTCCAGTCGCCACCAGTGCGCTGTTCACGTCGGTGTCGACCCAGCCCCTGGGCCAGGCGCAGTTCGACACGGTGCTGATCAGCGGCGCCATGGACCGGTCCTCGGCCTCGAGCCGCATCAATGAATTCCTGCTCCAGGCCTACGCCAACTGCCGGCGGGTAGGCGCCCTGTGCGTAGGCGCTTTCGCCCTGGCTGAAGCGGGTCTGCTCGACGGTCGCCGGGCCACCGTGCACTGGGCCCGGGCACGGGAGATGCGCGAGAAATTCCCGGCGATCAAGGTTGAAGAGGATCGGATCTTCGTGGTCGACGGCAAGGTCTGGACGTCGGCTGGCATGTCGGCGGCGCTGGACCTGACCATCGGCATGGTTGAAAAAGACCATGGCCCGGACATCGCGCGCAAGGTCGCTCAGCACCTGGTGCTTTACCATCGCCGCGCCGGTGGCCAGTCGCAGCATTCGGCCATGCTGGAGATGAGCCCCGGCTCCGATCGCATCCAGGTATCGCTGGACTATGCGCGCAAGAACCTGCGCCGGGAATTGTCGGTGGACGAACTGGCCGATGCGGCGTGCCTGAGTCCTCGCCAGTTCAGCCGGTCGTTCCGTGCGCAAACCGGGGTTTCGCCGGCCAAGGCGGTGGAAAACCTGCGTCTGGAAGCGGCACGGCTGATGATGGAACAGGGGAGAAAGTCGCTGGAGGCGGTCGCCCAGGAAACGGGCTTTGGTGACCGGGAGCGGATGCGCCGGGCGTTTGTGCGGGTGTACGGGCAGACACCCCAATCACTGCGGCGAAGCCTGGGGCCTGTGGCGGATGCGTTTTAGATCACAGGCACGTTCCGTAGCAGCCCGGCCGGGCGGCGATCCGCTTGCCGGCGGGAGCGATCTTGAATACGCCCCCGCCGGCAAGCCGTGCTGCTACGGGATCAATCAGAAGTCGTCATCTTTGTCGAAGCGGCGGGCTTCGCGTTGCAGCTGGTAGACGAAACGCTCGACCTGGCGCTGCACCAATCCACTGATGTTATGGAAGCGCACGCCGGCGAAGGTGGTGTTGATCTTCTCTTCGAAGTGCAGGTAGCGCAACTCCACCGAGGTGGTCATGTTGCCGAAGGGCAGGGCCGCGACGAAACGGTCGTACACCTGGCCCAACTGCATGCGCTCGGAATAGTCGCCATCGAAACGCAGCTTGCAGCCGGTGGCCGAGATGTCGAGCAGCTTGCCGCGCAGCGGCGCCTTGAGCTTCTCGCCGCCGACTTCGATGTCCACCAGGGAGGCCAGTTTCAGCGCAGCGCGGAAGGCGTTGCGGCGCTGGTGATAGACGACTTCCTCGGGAAGAGGGCCGCGATAGCTGTGGGGGTCGTCGATGATGGTCATCTGCGCCTTGACTTCCCAGGCGATGCGCACGCCATCGTGGAAGCCTTCGACACGGAACGCTTCGCCGTTGGCCATGAATCGCTCGCCGTCGCGAGGAATCATTTCATCCAGGGCGATGACGTTGTTGTCACGGTCGACTTCGATGACGTAGCTCTGGAAGCGCTGGCTGCGCTCATGGAAGGTGATGATCAGCGGATCATGGCTTTCCATCAGCAGCCGCAGGTTGGCGGCAATTTCCAAAGGCGTGGTAAGTACCTTCGGGGGCTGCGGAACATCTTCCGCGCTTAAGGCATTCACGGTTAATCCATCTCCAGGCAAATAACGACAACGTGCGACGGAAGGCAGTTTGCCACCATGTTGCACGTCTTGATACAAGAACTTACGCCTGGCTAAGCGGACGTGGTCTCATCTTCCCGGATGTCGAACCCCGGCTGTCATACAGCGTAGGTGTGTCGCCACCGTTGAGGATGCGTAGCTGTTGAGCCGTGGTCAGCTGCTGGAGCTGGATCAGTGCGCCATTCTGTTCGTTGGCGGCCTGACACTCGGTCATCAACCCACTCAATTCGTCGCCCGCTTTCAACAGTGCTTCGCCGACGGAGGAGTGCCTGGCCACTTCTTCAAGTCCCGCGCGATTGGCGGGCAGGCCCAGACTGCTCATCAGTTGGCTGCGTCTGCGTCCATGCTGTTCGAGCACGATCACCAGCGCCTGTTTCTGCGCCAGGATATGTTCCATTTCGACCATATTGCGTCCGTGGAGCGCCAGTGACTCGGCCCTCAGGATATCCAGCAGATGCTGGGTCGGCGCAATATCGTCCGTGATCAGTTGAAGCAATGTAGTGTCTTGCATCGCATGCCCTGGGATTCAAGCGTCCAGAAGCCCCTGCGCGGACCGGGGGCTAGCGCTGGGCTTCGAAGTTAAGCAGTTTGCTTGCAACACGGTTGCTGTCGACCTTGTAGCTGCCGTCGGCGATAGCCTGCTTCAACTCGGCCACACGGGCGCTGTTGACAGTGGGCTGATCACGCAACGAATCAGTGATCTTCTGCAACTGTTGAGCTTCGCTGCTCAAATGTACTTTCTCGCCGCTGCCGTCAACGCTTTGAGAAGTGCTTACCGTCGCGGTGGCGTCGGCCTTGCTGGCTTCCTTGGTGCTGGCGGTACGCGAAGTACCGCTTACGGCAGTGGAGCTATTCAAACGACTGAAGTCGATGACCATGATTAAAACCTCTGGGTTCTAGGACGCTTGCCTTTGTTTCGGCTAAACCCGGAATAACTTTAGGGCCAGTGCGAAAACAGTCTTGAATCGACTTCGCACAGGGCAGATGGGTTCCGAGTGTAGAAAAAGCGCAAGCGTTGCGCCAGAGGTTCCTGCGCGTCACATAGGCACCTCGACCTGCCCTGGGGCGACGATATTGGCCTTGATCACACGTTTGGAATTGAGGTTCTTGACCCGTATCTGCTCGTTGAAACCGCCGTCCGACAGTGCCTCGCCAGGCATGCGAACGCTCATGGCGCCACTGCGCGCACTGATGACCACCTGATCGCCCTTGCGCACCATTTGCGGCTGCTCCAGATGCACCGGGGTGAGAATCTGATCGATGACCGTTGGTCGGACGACTTTCTGCCCGATCGCCTGGTCCAGCGAATCCAGAAAACCTTGCCCCAGCAGGCCCACGTCACGCTCGCGCAGGGCCACGTCGGCCTGGGAGACGATCGCGTCGCGCTTCATCGGGCGCACTACGGTCACCACATTGCGAAACAGATGTACCTGCGCCGGGACGAACACCGTCCACGGAGAAGAGCCCTCGCAGCGCAGCTTGACGGTCACCCGGCCGATGGGGGTTGCGGAATTTTCCAGGGAAGCTGTCAAATCCTTGTCGCAATGGGGCATGCGCAGGCGAGGGTCGAGCTGTTTGACTTCGATCTCGTAGCGTCCCTGGGTCTGACTGGTGGCCAGATAGTCTTCCACTGTGAATTCAAGAAAGCCCTGGGTGGCGCCGATAAGTTGTTCAGGCAGGGTTACGTTGTCCGCGCGGGCCACACCTGTGGCGGCGAGCAGACACAGCGCGACGACCACGCTATAAAAGCTGCGGGTCGCGTTGTTGAAGTGTCGGGATACTGTCATAAGCGAGTTCATGACAGGTCAATAGCAAGGGCCGTGCCGCTTGCCGATGTGGCAGTGCGCGATTGGTCGTTTTGGGAAGGAGTGGTGCATGGCTGGTGTTTTGGATTCAGTGAACCAGCGCACTCAACTGGTAGGGCAGAACCGCCTTGAACTGTTGCTGTTCCGGCTGGAAGGCAAGCAGTTGTATGGGATCAACGTGTTCAAGGTAAAAGAGGTGCTTCAGTGCCCAAAACTTACCCTCATGCCCAAATCCAGTCCGATTGTGCGCGGAGTGGCAAATATTCGTGGCGGGACGATTCCGATTCTCGATCTGTCGATGGCAACCGGGGCTGCGCCTCTGGCCAACATCGCCAATTCGTTCGTCATCATTACCGAGTACAACACCAAGATTCAGGGTTTCCTGGTGCATTCGGTCGAACGCATCGTGAACATGAACTGGGAAGACATTCATCCGCCACCCAAGGGTACCGGTCGCGATCACTACCTCACGGCGGTGACGCGTATCGACAACCAGTTGGTGGAAATCATCGACGTTGAGAAGATCCTCGCCGAAGTGGCGCCGGTGTCGGAAAACATTTCGGCGGGCGTTGTGACTGAAGAAGTCGCGCACAAGGCCTTGTCGCTGCGGGTCCTGACCGTGGACGACTCTTCGGTTGCGCGCAAGCAGGTCACCCGTTGCCTGCAGACAGTGGGCGTTGAAGTGATCGCGTTGAATGACGGTCGCCAGGCGCTCGAATTCCTGCGCAAGCTGGTGGACGAGGGCAAGAAACCGGAAGAAGAATTCCTGATGATGATCTCCGACATTGAAATGCCGGAGATGGACGGCTACACCTTGACTGCAGAGATCCGCAACGATCCGCGCATGCAGAAGCTGCACATTATCTTGCATACTTCCTTGTCCGGGGTGTTCAACCAGGCGATGGTGAAGAAGGTAGGTGCCGACGATTTCCTGGCCAAGTTCCGGCCGGACGATCTGGCAGCTAGAGTGGTAGATCGTATCAGGGCGGCAGATATCAGCTGAGGAGGGGACTCCCTCCTGGCTGTTCACATGATTTGAGAGGCGGCATGTCTACAGGTAATTTGGATTTTGAGCAGTTCCGGGTCTTCCTGGAAAAAGCCTGTGGCATTTTGCTGGGTGAAAACAAGCAGTACCTGGTCTCCAGTCGCCTGAACAAGCTGATGGAGCAGCAGGGCATCAAGTCGCTGGGCGAGTTGATCCAGCGTATCCAGAGCCAGCCGCGCAGTGGTCTGCGCGAGCAGGTGGTCGATGCGATGACGACCAACGAAACCCTGTGGTTTCGCGACACCTACCCGTTCGAGGTGCTCAAGAACAAGGTGCTGCCCGAGCAGCTCAAGGCGTCGCCGGGGTTGCGTCCGCGCATCTGGTCGGCGGCCTGTTCGTCGGGGCAGGAGCCGTATTCGCTGTCGATGTCGTTCGATGAGTTCGAGCGCAGCAATCCCGGGCTCTTGAAGTCGGGGGCGCAGATTGTCGCGACCGATCTGTCGGGCAGCATGCTGACCAACTGCAAGACCGGGGAATACGACAGCCTGGCCATTGGCCGTGGTTTGTCGCCGGATCGCTTGCAGCGCTATTTCGATCAGAAGACGCCGGGGCGCTGGACGGTGAAGGCGCCGATCAAGAATCGTGTGGAGTTTCGTTCCTTCAATCTGCTGGACAGCTATGCGGCGTTGGGCAAGTTCGACATTGTGTTCTGCCGCAACGTGCTGATCTATTTTTCGGCTGAGGTGAAGAAGGACATTCTGTTGCGTATTCATGCGACGTTGAAGCCAGGCGGGTATCTGTTCCTGGGGGCGTCGGAGGCGTTGAACGGATTGCCGGATCATTATCAGATGGTGCAGTGCAGTCCGGGGATCATTTATCAGGCCAAGTAGGGCTGGTGGTGGTTTGATTGTTTGCTTGAAACCCGGCGATGGTGGCCGGGTTTTTTGTTGATCGTTCCCACGCTCTGCGTGGTAACAGCTGTCTTGCCGCTCCGCATCTTTGGGTGACGCTGTTGTTGTGTGTATATCCGTTTTCGCGGTGATTTTGGTTTAGGGTTTCGCCCCTTACGGGCGACCTACTTTCCTTACGGGGAAAGTAGGCAAAGCCATTGCGACAGGCTGGGGCCCTTCGGGCTTCCCTCGCTCCGGCGCCGTTCCGGGGGCACGCTGTGATGGGCCGTCCCTGGCCCGCACAGCTTTCGCGGCTTCCTGCCGCTCATCCCCCTGCACGACGCCTGCGCTCGGCCTGGCGCCTTGACGTCGCGTTCGGCGGTGTCTGCACCATCGCGCATGAAGATCAAAATCAAAATCTAAAACACACCACCGTCCCGTAGCAGCACGGCTTGCCGGCGGGGGCGATCTCAAGGGCATCATCGCGGGCAAGCGCGCTCCTACAGGGGCGAGGTACACACGTCCGTAGCAGTCCGGCTTGCCGGCGTCAGGGCCCTAGGGATCGCAATCGCCGGCAAGCCGTGCTGCTACGGGAGGCATGCGGTATCCGTCGGCAAACGGCAAAAAAACGACACAACCCTTGCCGCTTTGCCTTCTTCCTGCGGAAATCGTTTGCCGCTTTTCTGGCATCGCCCATTGCCACTTGCCTCGAACCCCAGCAAACACGGCCATTTCACAACTTGGCACGCCGCTTGCTCTAAGACCTGCAGTCACGAACATCTGGTCAACCGATAAAGGTTCCCGACATGAGCATCAGCTTCGACAAGGCACTGGGCATTCACGAGAAAGCGCTGAACTTCCGCGCTCAACGTGCAGAAGTGCTGGCCAACAACATCACCAACGCCGACACGCCTAACTACAAGGCGCGCGACCTGGACTTTTCCAAGGTGCTGGCCGCCGAAAGCGACAAGGCCAACAACGGTACTTTCGCCCTGAACATGACCAACAACCGTCATATCGAGGCCGAAGGCATGAGCACCGGCGATGCGAGCCTGTTGTATCGCACGCCGTCGCAGCCGTCGCTGGACCAGAACACCGTCGATTCACAGGTCGAGAACGCCAACTACGCCGAGAACGCGATTGGCTTTCAGGCCAGTTTCACTTTGCTCAACAGTAAGTTCAAAGGGCTGGTAGCAGCCCTGCGCGGAGAGTAATTCATGTCTCTATCCAGTGTTTTCAATATTGCCGGTAGTGGCATGAGTGCCCAGAACACTCGCCTGAACACCGTCGCCAGTAACATCGCCAACGCCGAGACCGTGTCGTCCAGCCTGGACAAGACCTACCGTGCCCGTCACCCGGTCTTCTCCACCGTGTTCCAGAGCCAGGAAGCCGGCGGCAGCGCTTCGCTGTTCGAAGAGCAGGGCCAGGCCGGTACCGGCGTGCAGGTGTCCGGGATCGTCGAGGACGCTTCCAACCTGGAAGCCCGCTACGAGCCAAATCACCCGGCTGCCGACAAGAACGGTTACGTCTACTACCCGAACGTCAACGTCGTCAACGAAATGGCTGACATGATCTCGGCGAGTCGCTCGTTCCAGACCAACGCGGAAGTCATGAACACCGCCAAAACAATGATGCAGAAGGTCCTGACCCTGGGTCAGTGATAAGGGGCGCATGCGATGACCGTTACCAACGACACGACCACCAGCGACTACCTCAAGTCGCTCCAGTCGGCCACTTCCGGCAAGGCTGGCGACAGCACCACCGGTTCCAGCACCCTGGGCAAGGATTCGTTCCTGCAATTGCTGGTCACCCAGATGCAGAACCAGAACCCGCTCGATCCACAGGACAACAGCGAATTCGTGGCCCAGCTGGCGCAGTTCTCAAGTCTTGAAACCATGCAGAACCTGAGCACCTCGGTCGACGCCATTGGCGGCATGTACCAGTCGTCCCAGGCCTTGCAGGCGTCTTCGCTGGTGGGCCGCACCGTGGTAGTCGACGCCGGCTCCACCAGTGTCGACACCACCAAGGGCATTACCGGTCAGGCCGTCCTGCCTAATAGCAGCACCGTGACTCAGGTCAAGGTCTATGACAGCAAGGGCGAGGTGGTCCGCACCCTCGATCTGGGCGAGCAGAAGGCCGGCAATGCCAGCTTCACCTGGGACGGCAAGGACGAGGACGGCAACGTACTGGCCTCCGGCAACTACAGCTTCGTGGCCACCGCAGCGCTGGATGGCAAGAGCTCCACGGTCAAGACCTACCTGCCGGCCACCGTCAGCAGCGTGACCATGGGCTCGGCGGGCACTGCAATGACTCTCAACCTGGCCGATGGCAGCAACGTTGCCTTGTCCAAAGTTCAACAAATCGGAATCTAGAGCCGGATCGACGGCGCAGGAGTGATACATGTCTTTCAATATCGGTCTGAGTGGGCTCTACGCAGCAAATAAAAGTCTGGACGTCACCGGCAACAACATTGCCAACGTCGCGACCGTGGGCTTCAAGTCTTCCCGTGCGGAATTCGCCGACCAGTACGCGCAATCCATTCGTGGTACTTCCGGTGGCACCAATGTCGGCAGCGGCGTGACCACTGCGGCCGTGACCCAGAACTTCACCCAGGGCTCCCTGACCACCGGCACCGGCCGTGACCTGGACCTGGCGATCAACGGCAACGGCTTCTTCATGGTCAGCAACAATGGCGAGAAGCTCTACACCCGTGCCGGTAACTTCCACACCGACACCGCCGGCAACATCATCGACACCAACGGCAACAACCTGCAGGGTTTCGGTGTTGATGCCAACGGCAATGTGAAGACGGGCGTCCTTACCAACCTGAAGGTCGATACCTCGAACATGGCGCCGAAGGCGACCACCAGCATCAGCATCAGCTCCAACCTGGATTCGAGCAAGGAAATCAACACCGCTGCCGCGTTCGATCCGGCCAAGGTCGAAACCTACGACCTGACCTACAGCACCAAGATCTACGACAGCCAGGGCAACGAGCACACCCTCGACCAGTATTTCCGGAAGACGGGACTCAATACCTGGGACATGTACTCGATGATCGACGGTCGCAGCATTTCCAACCCGGCATCCACCACCCCGGACGTGACCAACCTCACGTTCAACTCGGCGGGTAACCTGGTGACCACCCCTGCGCCAACGTCCACCGCCAACATGGTGGTAAACGCTGATGGCACGTTCACCGTCGCCAACTGGATTCCGGCCCAGAGCAAGACCGTCGGTTCGACCACCACCTGGGCAGCCAACGGTGCAGCGGCAGCCACGGGCGGCATGAAGCTGGACATGCTGGCGACCACCCAGACCAACGCAGCCGGCGGCGCCATCGCCAAGAATCAGGACGGCAACTACACCGGCCAGATCAGCGCGATGAACGTTGACTCCACCGGTAACCTGTTCGCCACCTACACCAACGGCCAGTCGCGCGTTATTGGTCAGGTTGCGCTGACGTCGTTCGCCAACGTCCAGGGCCTGGCCCCGGCTGGTGGCACCATGTGGCGTGAAACCTACGCGTCGGGCATCCCGGTCACCGGCGCTCCGGAGTCGGGTACGCTGGGTAACATTACCGGTTCTGCGCTGGAAGAATCCAACGTTGACCTGACCACCGAACTGGTTCAGCTGATCAAGGCGCAGAGCAACTATCAGGCGAACGCTAAGACCATTTCGACTGAAAGCACCATCATGCAGACCACCATCCAGATGACCTGATAACGGTTGCTGGACAGGCGTTGACAGAGCCCCTCTTCGGAGGGGCTTTTTTATGGGCAATGGGTGGTGTTTGGCGGGTCTGAAATAACAGGAGGGATCCCACTCGATAACTGGAAAATTCCTACTTCCGTTTTTGCGAGCATAAAACCGCTGGCAAATGAATGCGTTTGAGCTGCTGCGTTCGACCGCATCCGTTTGCCCGCGACTATCAATGCATTGACGGATGTGTCGTGAAAACGACTCAGGGAGTGTTCATGTCATTCAATATTGCGGTTTCCGGATTGAACGCGGCGCACAAGCGCATGGAAGTGGCGGGCAACAACATCGCCAACGTACACACCTCGGGTTTCAAATCCTCTCGCGCGGAATTCTCTGCGGTGTATGGCTCGGCGACCCTGGGCGGTAGCCGGTCGGCAGTGGGGGACGGGGTGCAGTTGACCAATGTCTCGCAGAACTTCGCCGCCGGCGGGGCCCAGACCAGTGAGGGGCGCCCGCTGGATCTGCGTATCCAGGGCTCGGGTTTCTTTGTGGTCAGCGACGGCGGCACCATCAGCTATACCCGTTCGGGCGCCTTCAACAAGGATGCGGAAAACTTCATCGTCGACGGACACGGCAGCCGCTTGCAGGGTTACGCCGTGAATGCCGATGGCCAGGTCATCGGCGGTGTGCGCAGCGACCTGAAGATGGACACCGCGAACATGGCGCCCAAGGCCACGAGCAAGATCGAGCAGACGCTGAACCTGGATTCCTCGGCGGCATCGCTGGCGGCGCTGCCGCGTTTCAATCCTGACGATCCGCGCACCTACACGCGCGTGACCACCCAAACCATCAAGGACGCCGGCGCTCCGGAGATCAAGGAAGAGAAGGGCAAGAACCACAAGGGCGAAGAGGTCATCACCACTCATGCCCGAGCGGCAATCCCGCCGCAAGACCACGAACTCAAGCAGTACTTCGTCAAGACCGACGACAACAACTGGACCTCGTACATCCTCATCGACGGGATCAACCCGCTGGATCCCTCGACCACCTCACCGCTGGAAATCGGTCTGCGCACCCACGCCAACGGCAAGCTTCACCTGAGCGGTGCCTCGGCGGTGGTGAGCGTGGAAAGTGACACTGAGCTTGCGCTGCATGACTGGCGGCCGGCGATCAAGGAAAACGGCAGCTGGAAACCCAGCCCGGCGAGCAATGCGGGGCCCATCAAGCTGCCGCTGACCGAGGCGGGCGCGCCGCTGCTCGATCCGGCTGATCCAGCGATGGCGAGGCCCGTGCCACCGTTCAATCCTTCCGATGTGACCACCTTCAACAGGGTCATCCCCACCGGGCTGTTCGACAGCCTCGGCAACCGGCACGAACTGAGCCAGTACTTCGTCAAGGACGGCAGCAATAGCTGGAAAATGCACGTGCTGATCGACGGGCGCAATCCGCAGGATCCGGCCAGCACCGATCCACTGACGGCCAGCATGCTGTTCAATGCCGATGGTTCGATGCAGTTGCTCAGTGGCGGACCGGGGCTGACGGCGGCCAACGGCAAGCTGACCCTCAGCGGCTGGATTCCGGCCAAGTCCCTGGACGGCAACAAGCCGGGCGGCCGCTGGGGCAGCAGCGGTGCGGTGGCCAGCGGCGACGGTATCCTGCTCGACTACAGCAAGTTGAGCCAGCACCGGGCCGACACTGGGCGTTCCAATGTGGTGGTCGATGGTCATGCGTCTGGGGTGGCGTCGGGGTTGTCCATCGACAAGTCGGGCATCATGAGCGTCGGCTACACCAACGGCCTGCATCGCAAGATCGGCCAGGTCATGCTCGCCAGCTTCGCCAACGAACAGGGCCTGCAACCGATCAGCGGGACCCGTTGGGTGCAGACGCACGCGTCCGGCATGGCGAATTTCGAGACGCCCGGCATTGGAGGGCTGGGCACAGTGGTCAGCCACTCGCTGGAGGGCTCGAACGTGGACATGTCCCGGGAGTTGGTGGAACTGATCCAGGCCCAGACCGCCTACCAGGCCAATTCCAAAAGCCTGTCGACCGAAGCTGAACTCATGCAGACCCTGATTCGCGCGACTTGATCCCTGCACCGCCCCTGTAGGAGCGCGCTTGCCCGCGATGGCGTCAGCACATTCGACATCACCGTGCCTGACACACCGCCGTCGCGGGCAAGCGCGCTCCTACACAGTTCCGTGGTGTAATCAAATCAGGTACCCCCCAATCCTGTAGGAGTGAGCTTGCTCGCGATGACGGTGTGTCAGTGACCACGGCTTTGACTGACACACCGCGGTCGTCGGCAAGCCGGACTGCTACGGTGCCGGCGTTGAAATCGAATCACGCGCACGCCGCCACCCGTAGGAGCGCGCTTGCCCGCGATGGCGTCAATGGGTTCGGCATCACCGTACCTGCCACACCGCCGTCGCGGGCAAGCGCGCTCCTACACAGTCCCGTGGTGTAATCAAATCAGGTCCCCCCCCCAATCCTGTAGGAGTGAGCTTGCTCGCGATGACGGTGCGTCAGTGATTACGGCTTTGACTGACACACCGCGGTCGCCGGCAAGCTGGACTGCTACGGTGCCGGTGTTGAAATCGAATCATGCGCACGCCGCCACCCGTAGGAGCGCGCTTGCCCGCGATGGCGTCAATGGGTTCGGCATCACCGTACCTGCCACACCGCCGTCGCGGGCAAGCGCGCTCCTACACAGTCCCGTGGTGGAATCAAATCAAACGCACCTCGCCACAGAAACGGACACCGCGCACCCGTAGCAGCACGGCTTGCCGGCGGGGGCTTACTTCAGATCGCTCCCGCCGGCAAGCCGTGCTGCTACGGGTGAATTATCGTCATTCAGATCGAACAATCAGACTTCACGAACGCGGCGCTGACGCGGGTCCAGCCTTTGCCGGGGCTGGTCTGGGCGCAGACGGTCTTGGTCTTGCCTTGCCACAGGTAATAAGGCGCTGGCGCCGCGACGGCCAGGGTGGTGAAGGCGAGGAGGAGGGTGAAGGTGAGCGGCAAGCGCATGACAATTTCCTGTTGGCAAAAGGCTCGATAACCCAGGCACTGCAATTATCGCTCCCTGCGCGAAATTTTTTTGGCGCGCAGGCTGTGGCGATTCTATCGAAAGTGGCGGTCCGCCGTCGCCGATCAAATCACCGCTGCCGACCCGGTCCGATTTACGCCCGCAATCACTGGGAAATCAGCCATTTGTATCTCTTCTGAAAAACTGGCGCGATCATTGCTATGACCTGCTCAGTACAGCTACAGGCGGCAAGCGTCTGTCGGAGGAGGAAGACTGTGGACAAGTTGCTTTACGTGGCCATGAGCGGTGCGTCGGAAAACGCCATCGCGCAAAAGGCCCATGCCAACAACCTGGCGAACGTCTCGACCAACGGGTTCCAGCGCGACCTGGAACAGGCCCGCTCGATGCCGGTATTTGGCGAGGTCAACCCGTCTCGCGCCTATGCCATGAGCGAGCGCCCGGGCACCGACTTCAGCCAGGGGTCGATGATCGACACCGGTCGCGAACTGGACGTTGCCGTCAAGGGCGACGGCTGGATGGCGGTCCAGACACCCGATGGCGGCGAAGCCTACACCCGCACCTCCAGCATGAATATCGACGCCCTCGGCGTGTTGCGTGATGGCAATGGTTTGCCGGTCATGGGCAACAGCGGGCCGATTGCCGTGCCGCCACAGCAGCAGATCGAAATCGGCGCCGACGGCACGATCAGCGTTCAGTCCCTGGGTGAGAGCCCGCAGGTGATGGCGCAGATCGACCGCATCAAGCTGGTCCGGCCTGACCTTGCCAACCTGGAAAAAGGCCCCGACGGCCTGATGCACACCAAAGACGGCAAACCGGCGCAAGCCGATGCCAACGTGCAGGTCGAATCCGGTTTCCTGCAGTCGAGCAACGTCAACGCCGTCGAGGAAATGACCTCGGTGCTGGCGCTGTCCCGCCAGTTCGAACTGCATATCAAGATGATGAAGACCGCTGAGCAGGATGACGAGTCGATGGCTCGCGTCTTGCAAATGGGCTAATGACTGACAGCTTGCGCCGATAATCAGGCGCTCGAGGAGATTCAATACATGCTTCCGGCACTTTACGTCGCTAAAACCGGCCTGGCCGCTCAGGACATGAACCTGACGACCATTTCGAACAACCTGGCCAACGTCTCGACCACAGGCTTCAAGAGTGATCGCGCCGAATTCCAGGACCTGCTCTATCAGATCAAGCGTCAGCCAGGTGCTCAGTCCACCCAGGACAGCGAGCTGCCATCGGGCCTGCAGCTGGGTACCGGTGTGCGCATCGTCGGCACCCAGAAGAACTTCACAGCCGGCAGCCTGCAGACCACCAACCAGCCGCTGGACATGGCAATCAACGGCCGTGGCTTCTTCCAGATCCGTCAACCGGACGGCACCGTGGCCTACACCCGCGACGGTACTTTCCACCTGGACCAGAACGGCCAGATCGTGACCGCCAACGGTTACGCGCTGGAGCCTGCGATTGTCGTGCCCCAGGACTCGCAGACCTTCACCGTCGGCGAAGACGGCACCGTGTCGGTGACCACTTCGGCTGCCACTGCCACGCCACAGGTGATCGGCAACATCCAGACCGCCGACTTCATCAACCCGGCCGGTCTGCAGTCCCAGGGCGGCAACCTGTACCTGGAAACCGCGTCCAGCGGCGCGCCGCAAGTCGGTACGCCTGGCCTGACCGGCCTGGGTGTGGTGCGTCAGAACACCCTGGAAAACTCCAACGTCAGCACCGTTGAAGAGCTGGTGAACATGATCACCACCCAGCGCGCCTACGAGATGAACTCCAAAGTGATCTCGACCGCCGACTCGATGCTGCAGTACGTCACTCAGAACCTGTAACGCAGTCACCTTAAGCGGATCCTGAAACACCTGATGGTCTTTAACGAAACACCTGGTCAATCCTTGCTACACCGAGAGGTTTTAAGTGTCATGAAACGGCTTTCTGTACTGCGGCTTTCCCTGTTGGCAGCACCGCTTTGCGGGCTCGCGCTGCTGACCGGTTGCGTTGCGCCTTCGGCCAAGCCCAATGACCCTTACTATGCGCCGGTGTTGCCACGAACGCCGCTGCCTTCGGCGGCGAACAATGGCTCGATCTATCAGGCAGGCTTCGAGCAGAACCTGTACGGCGACCGCAAGGCTTACCGGGTGGGTGACATCATCACCATCACCCTGTCCGAGCGGATGGCGGCCAGCAAGGCGGCCAGTTCCGGGATCAGCAAGACCAGCAAGACCAGCGTCGGCCTGACCTCGCTGTTCGGTGCCGGTGTGAGCACCAATAACCCGGTGGGCAGCGGTGACCTGAGCCTGAATGCAGGCTACAGCGGCGACCGCGCCACCAAGGGCGACGGCAAGGCAGCGCAGAGCAACAGCCTGACCGGTTCCATCACCGTGACCGTGGCCGATGTGCTGCCCAACGGGATTCTGTCGGTGCGTGGCGAGAAGTGGATGACGCTCAACACCGGCGATGAGCTGGTGCGCATCGCTGGCCTGATTCGTGCAGACGACATCGCCACCGACAATACCGTGTCGTCCACTCGCGTGGCCGATGCGCGCATCACGTATTCCGGTACAGGGGCGTTCGCCGATTCCAGTCAGCCTGGCTGGTTCGACCGTTTCTTCCTGAGCCCGTTGTTCCCTTTCTGATACCGGGATAGCCATGATCACGTTCAAGCAACTGATAGCGGCAGCGCTGCTGTTCACCACGGCCATCGGCGCCCATGCCGAACGCCTGAAGGACATCGCCAGCATTTCCGGCGTGCGCACCAACCAATTGATCGGCTACGGCCTGGTGGTGGGCCTGAACGGCACGGGTGACCAGACCACCCAGACACCGTTTACCCTGCAGACCTTCAACAACATGCTCTCGCAGTTCGGCATCAAGGTGCCGGCGGGCTCGGGCACTGTGCAGCTGAAGAACGTCGCGGCCGTGGCGGTGTATGCCGACCTGCCGCCGTTCGCCAAGCCCGGTCAGCAGATCGACATCACCGTGTCGTCCATCGGTAACTCCAAGAGCCTGCGCGGCGGTGCGCTGTTGATGACCCCGATGAAGGGTATCGACGGCAACGTCTATGCGGTCGCCCAGGGCAACCTGGTGGTCGGCGGCTTTGACGCTGAAGGCCGCGACGGTTCGAAGATCACCGTCAACGTTCCGTCT
>Ga0207655_1002173_pt1 | contig 16320 bp, 10 predicted proteins | sample KBSM44metaG_FD_184398 | JGI IMG/M metagenome (GOLD analysis project Ga0207655, IMG submission 184398) | Miscanthus rhizosphere microbial communities from Kellogg Biological Station, Michigan, USA - KBS M4-4 metaG (SPAdes) (version 2) | ecosystem: Host-associated > Plants > Roots > Rhizosphere >...
GCATCTGCACGTCGAGAATGGCCATGGCGAATTCGTGTTGCAGTAACAGCGACAAGGCTTCGTCGGCGGACAAGGCTTTATAGACGATACGGTCTTCGCGCTTGATCAACGCTTCGAGCGCCAACAAGTTCTCCGATAGATCGTCGACGATCAGCAGTTTGGCCTGGATAGTACTTAGCATGCGATTCGTTCCAGCTCGACTAGCAGACGGCCGATGCCGCAAATAGGGAGAATATGGTCCGGCTGGTGTAAATCAAGCGCCGCCCGGGGCATGGTCGCGACCTGGGCTTCGTCCGGGTCCTGAACGATGGTCATGCCACCACGACGCTTGACCTGGGCCAGGCCGCGGGCGCCATCACGGTTGGCGCCGGTCAACAACACCGCAGCCAGAGCTGAACCGTAGGCATCGGAGGCCGACTCGAACAGGTAATCGATGGCCGGTCGCGAATAATGCACGCGGGCTTCCAGGCTCAAGGAAAAACTGCGGTCGTGCTCCACCGACAAGTGATAACCCGGCGTCGCGAAATACAGCGTTCCCGCTTCGACCAGCGTCTTGTCGCGGGCTTCCAGTACAGGCATGGCTACTCGCCGTGCGAACACCTCGACCAGATAACTTCGACGTTCGTCCGGCAAGTGCAAAACCACGATGATCGGCAGCTTGAAGCCTTTTCGCAATGGGCTGAGGATACTCAGCAACGCCTCCACACCGCCGGCCGATGCGCCGATCACGATAGCCTCTATAGAAGGCAAATCCGCTGCACTGTTCATGATTTACGGTAAATCCGTTCTTGTTTGACCAACGGTTCGAACTGGTTGCCGTAGGCCGAAAAATCCAGGGTTTCCTTGCTGCCCAGCACCAAAAATCCTCGATGACAAAGGGACTCATGAAACAAACCGAAAGCACGATCCTGAAGCTTTTTATTGAAATAAATCAAAACATTACGACACGAAATCAATTGAGTTTCTGAAAAGACGCTATCAGTTGCCAGGCTGTGATCGGCGAAGGTCACATTCTCACACAGCGTCTTGTCGAAAATGGCGTAACCGTAAGCCGCCGTGTAGTAGTCGGCGAACGAACACTGGCCACCTGCCTGCTGGTAGTTATGAGTGTAGGCGCGGACATTCTCCATGGAGAAAATCCCTTGCTTGGCTTTATCCAGCGAGCGCGGATTGATGTCGGTGGCGTAGATGATGGTGCGATCGAGCAAGCCCTCTTCACGCAGCAGAATGGCCATCGAATAGACCTCTTCACCGGTGCTGCAACCAGCGATCCAGATCTTGATCGAGGGGTAAGTCTTGAGCAGCGGCACCACTTCCCTGCGGATCGCCAGGAAATGCGAAGGGTCGCGGAACATTTCGCTGACCGGGATCGTTAGCAGTTGCAACAACTGCATGAACGCCGTCGGGTCGTGCAGGACCTTTTCCTGCAACGCTGAAATGGTCGTGCACTCGAACTGGCTCAACGCGTGATTGACCCGGCGCTTGATCGAAGCGCCGGAGTAGTCGCGAAAGTCATAGCTGTATTTGAGGTAGATCGCCTCGATCAACAAGCGAATTTCGATTTCGCTATTTCGCTCCACTGAAAAATTGCGTTCCACTAAATGCGTTCCATCTTCGGTAACCACACGCGAATCAGCGAGAACAGGCGATCCAGGTCGATGGGCTTGGCCAGGTAATCGTTGGAGCCCGCTTGCAAGCAGCGCTCCTGATCGTCCTTCATGGCCTTGGCCGTCACCGCAATGATCGGCAGCTTGCGCCAGCGCGGGTCCTTGCGGATCTCGATGGTGGCTTCGTAACCGTCCATCTCCGGCATCATCACGTCCATCAACACCAAATCGATGTCCTCGACTTCATTCAGTCTTTCAATCGCTTCACGGCCGTTTCGGCCGATGACCACGACTGCACCCTTTTGCTCCAGGGCACTGGTGAGGGCGAAGATATTGCGTACATCGTCGTCCACCAGCAGCACCTTGCGACCCTCGAAGACCTTGTCGCGACTGCGCGCGGTCTTGAGCATCCTCTGGCGTTCATGGGACAACCTGGATTCGACTTTGTGCAGAAAAAGTGTGACCTCATCCAGCAAACGCTCTGGCGAGCGCGCGCCCTTGATGATGATCGAGCGCGAATACTTGCGCAGCTCGGCCTCTTCGTCCCGGGTGAGGTTGCGCCCGGTGTAGACAATCACTGGAGGGAACGAGCAGATATCTTCGGTAGACATGCGCTTGAGCAGGTCGTTGCCGAGCATGTCCGGCAACTTCAGGTCGATGATCATGCAATCGAAAATCGTCGTGCGCAGCAGGTTCAGCGCGTCCTGAGCCAGGCCAACGGCAGTGATCTCGATGTCATCGTCGCCGATCAGCCGGGCAATGCTGTCGCGCTGCAGATCATCGTCCTCGACCAGCAGGACGCGTTTGACCTTTTGGGTCAGCTTGGCCTCAAGGCGGGCAAACACGTCCTTGAGCTCTTCACGGGTAGTCGGTTTGACCGCATAACCGATGGCGCCCATGTGCATCGCGGCTTCGGCCCGGTCTTCCGACGAAATCACATGCACCGGAATGTGCCGGGTTTCAGCGTGCTCCTTCAGGCGTTGCAACACACTCAACCCGGAGTGATCCGGCAGACGTATGTCCAGCAGAATGGCGTCCGGGATGAATTCCCTGGCCAGGTCGTAACCCTCGTCCCCGCCGTGCGCCACCAGGCACTGATAACCCAGCTCATGCGCCAGGTCGTAAAGGATATTGGCGAAGTTCGGCTCGTCCTCCACCACCAGAATGCAACGAGTGGCGAATGGGGCCTTGGTGCGATCGTCGTCGAAACGCGGGATATCGACTTCGGCAATCAACGGCACCAGCGCGGCGGGCGTCACTCTCGGCGTAATGGCCACCGGCGTGGCTCTCATCGGTTCGACAGGCTCCTCGCCCGGTTCAACGTAATGCTGCGGCAAAACCAGCGTGAACACACTGCCCTGCCCCGGCTCGCTGGTGACACTGATGGAACCGCCGAGCAAGGCGGCCAGGTCACGGGAAATCGACAAGCCCAGGCCGGTACCGCCGTAACGGCGATTGGTGGTGCCATCGGCCTGGCGGAAGGCTTCGAAAATGCTGTCCTGTTGATCCGCGGCAATGCCAATCCCCGAATCGCGAATGATAAAGGCGATACCGTCGCCTGGCTGGCTGGCGACCGTCAGGCTGACCGTGCCTCTTTCGGTGAATTTCACCGCGTTGGACAGCAGGTTCTTGATGACCTGCTCCAGACGCTGGCGGTCGGTGTAGATCATCATCGGCGCACTGGCCTGCACCTCGACCTGGAAATCCAGTTTCTTGTCGCTCGCCAAGGGCTCAAACATCCCGCGCAAACCATCCACCAGACGGGCGACGCTGGCGTTCTCTGGTCGCATCTCAAGCTTGCCGGCCTCGACCTTGGAAATGTCGAGAATGTCGTTGATCAAGTTGAGCAAATCATTACCGGCGGAGTAGATCGACTCGGCAAACTTGACCTGCTCGGCGCTGAGGTTTTCCTGGGGGTTTTCCGCCAGCAACTTGGCCAGGATCAACGAGCTGTTCAGCGGCGTGCGCAACTCATGGGACATGTTGGCGAGGAATTCAGACTTGTACTTGCTCGAGCGCTGCAACTCTTCGGCGCGTTCTTCGAGCTGGATCTGGGCCTGATTGAGCTCGGTGTTTTTCAGGTCCATGACGTCGCGCTGGTCGGCGAGGATCTGCGCTTGTTCGGCGAGTTGCTCATTGGTTTGTTCAAGCTCGACCTGCTGGGTTTCCAGGTGCGCCTGAGATTCCTTGAGAATCCGCGACTGCTCTTCCAGCTCTTCGTTGGCGGTCTTGAGCTCTTCTTGCTGAACCTGCAGCTCTTCGTTGAGCTGTTGGGTTTCGGCCAGCACTTCTTGCAAGCGCTGGCGATAGCGAGCGGCCTCGATGGACGTGCCGATGTTGCCGGCAATCAGTTCAAGCAATTCGACATCACGGTCCGTCAGCGGGCGCAGGAAGCCCAGTTCGATCACACCGTTGACTCGGTCGTCGTCACTGGTCGGCACGACCAGCACGCTATGCGGCAGACCTTCGCCCAGGCCGGAACTGACCTTGAAGTAATCGCTCGGCACGTCATCAAGACGAATCAAGCGAGCCTGGTTCGCCACCTGGCCGACAATGCCTTCATCGCTGTAAATCTGCTGTTCGCGCGCTTCCTGCTCACGGGAAAAACCGTAAGAGGCAATGCGCTTGAGACCGCCATGTTCTTCGCGGACATAAATGGCTGCTACGGCGGTGCCCAAGTACTGCGCGCAGAACTGCAGGATGTTGCGGCCCAGCAGATTAAGCGACAGTTGCCCCAGCACTTGCTCGGCCAGTTCGGTCTGGCCATTGCGCAGCCAGGCCTGTTGTTTCAGACGCTTGGCGCTGGCCTGTTGCGCGGCGAGGTTGGCGCTGTAGCTTTGTGAAAGGTTGAGCAAATCCCGACGGCCAATATAAGCCAGCAATGCGCTGATCCCGGCGATGAACAACAGATAAAGGCTGATGCTCCAGATCGTGGTGCGGCGCACGTCCTCGTTGCGCGTGGCGCGCAACTGCTGCTCCATATCGATCACGTCTTCGAATTGCTTGCGGATCTCATCAGTCAGCCGCTTGCCGCGCCCGGCCTTGACCGCGCTGCGGTAATCGCCGCTGGCGCGCTGCAATTCAATGAGTGTCTGCGCGTAAGTGGCCCACTCATTCTGCAAGGCCTGGAGCCGGTGCAGACGGTCGGTCTGCACCGGGTTGTCCGCGGTCATTTCAAGCAAGGTATTGAGGGCGACAGCGATTCGCGGCTTGGCCGTTTCGTAGGGTTCAAGGAAGTGCTCGTCGCCAGTGAGCAGGAAGCCGCGCATACCGGTTTCCAGATCGACGGTCAGCTTGATCGATTCATTGGCGTTATTGATCACCCGGTCGGTGTGTTCGACCCACTGGATCATCGACAACAGATAAGTGATCAGAGAAACAAAGAACACTGCGCTGAGCACGCCGACACCCAATGGCAGGCTGACGTTGCGGCTCAGGAGTTTGCGGAATCGTTGCTCATCAACCGAAGACGCGGATGTCATGGGGGAAACCTTGTCGAACTGTTGAAAACCAAGGAGTTTGCCCCAAAAGCGCCGGATTGATCCAATTTTCTGACACCTTTTCGCGCAAAATCCCACATTCCACTGCTCCAGCGCAAAGGAGCGGTTATCCTTGCCAACACTTGTGCGGCTATTCTTTTTTCTACCGCGTGGGAACTTGTCGGGCTCCGAAACTTACTCAAGCAAGAGCCCGGCGATCTAGATCGGCCGACAACCGCGAATTCAACCTCTGAGAACCCCACTATGTCCGCCACCGCGTCCATCATCCTTGTAGTCGAAGACGACGCCATCGTGCGCATGCTGATTGTCGATGTGCTGGAGGAACTTGAGTTCAAGGTGCTCGAGGCCGATGGCAGTGAAAAGGCACTGGAATTCCTCAACGATGAAGACCAGTACATCGACTTAATGATGACCGATGTCGGTTTGCCGGTGATGGATGGGCGTCAACTGGCCACCCAGGCCCGGATGCTGCGCCCCGAACTGCCCATCCTGTTTGCCAGTGGTTATGCCGAAACCCTTGATGTGCCCGCAGGCATGTCAGTGATCGGCAAGCCGTTTTCGATTGATCAGCTGCGCGACAAGGTCAAAGGCATGCTGGCCTGAGACAGTTGACTGGGCATCCTGGCCCCACCACTTTTCTGCATAAACCAACGTAAGGCTGCATTTTTCGGCGTTTTTGGGCGCTGACCTGTCAAGTTTGACAGTAGAAAAGACCGCCCGCCTGGCGTTTGATTGGACCGGTGACCCCACTCATAAGGAACCGAGTCCATGCCGAGTCGAACTGAACGCTACGCACGTTATTTGAAAATCAGCGGATTATTGCTGATGCTCATCGTCGGATACGGTTGCCAGTCAGCCTCTTCCGACAATCCCCAGCACTGCTTTGAACAGAGCGGACAGGCGTTCAGCGAAGTATTGAGCTGCTATCGCAAAGCCCAAGCGACGCAACCGCTGCGCTACATCAGTAAGGGACAAGAGCAACAACCTGGCGTCAACATCCGGCGCTTCGAGCTGACGTCACAGTCCTGGGGCCAGGGCGGTCAAGTCACTCCGGCGGACTGGACTCATGGCGTCGACCTGTACATTCCCGACAACGTCAACGGTACGCGCGCCGTGCTGGTCGCCAATGACGGCGTCAACAACCCTTTGCCCGGTGAGTCTCCGGGAGCCCCCAACAACTTTTCGCAGCAAACACTGCTCAACATTGCCCGGCAAACCGGTTTGATCGTAGTGGCTGTCAGTAATGTCCCTAACCAGTATTTGACCTACAGCGATGACGGCGTGCCGCGCACAGAAGATGGCAGCGTTGCCCACAGCTGGAAACTATTCATGCAGGCCCCGGAACAACAGCCCTTTATGTCGCTGCATGTGCCGATGATGGAAGCGCTGGTCAAAGCCATGGACCTGGCGCAAAAGGAGACGCAACCAGGCCAGGTGGTGAGTTTTCTTGCCACCGGCGCGTCGAAACGCGGTTGGGCGGTATGGCTGTCCGCCCTTGCGGACTCACGCGTCGATAGCATCGTGCCGTTTGTCATCGACGTCTTGAACACGGACAAAGTGTTCGACCAGACGTTTCTGGCCTACGGCGGTAACTGGCCACTGGCGTACATCGACTACTACTTGCAAGGTGTGATCGCCCAACGCAAGACCGAGCCGTTCAAGAAGCTGATGCAGGTCGAGGATCCGATGACCTATCGGAATCTGTCCGGCTACACCGACCGCTTGAAGATCCCGAAATACATCGTCAACGCCAGTGGCGATGACTTTTTCATCCCGGATGCTTCACGTCAGTATTTTCCGGACCTGCCGGGTGACAATACACTTCGGGTCATTCCCAATTCCGCCCACGATGTGCGGGCGTTTGTTGAAGCGAACCTGATTCCTTATATCAAACGGCGGCAGACCGGCCATACCGCACCAAGGTTAAAAGCACAGGAACAGCGCCTGGACGCCACATCGTCCAAGTTGCACCTGACCTTGTCCGAAATACCGATCAGGTTGACCCAGTGGACAGCCCGTAATCCGCAGGCTCGGGACTTCCGGTACAACTGCGGCGTGCGCTACACCGCAGCACAATTGCCGGTCTCAATGGACGTCCAGACGACTCTCCGTGCTCCCAAGGTGGGTTGGAGCGCAGAGTTCTTCGAAGCTGAGTACGCGGACGGCGTTGTCGAAACGACGATGGTCAAGGTTCTTCCGGAAACGTATCCAAATCAGGCACCACCCGCCGATGAGGCGTTTTGCAGAACGCTACCCGCCACCCAGGGTCAGTAAATCAAGACACGACAATCTCAACCCTTTTGCTCTGTGAGGTTGTCGTGTTTCTTTTAGACAAATCAATATAAGAAACGAGCATGGCAATACTCAGACACCTGCCTTTCAAATAATGGATTTAGCTCAGAACAGGTCACAATGTTAACAGGATGAAAAATAGTCCAGTCGATTGTGGTTCAATCTCATTCTGCCTGCCTTCAACTCGCTGTTCGCATCCAGTTATAGCGAAGAGCTCCCTAACAACATGGCAGCAAACTAAAGCCGTCATTATTTTCATTTTCAGGAAAATGCAACACGCACTTACATACACTCACTTGCGACCATTCAAACATTAAAAGAGGATACCTCAAACATACCACCCAGAAATTAGATAGACTCACCATGACCATTATAAATTCAGACACTACCTTTCAAAGACACCTATCAAGACCTTCAGCTTATATCCAACCCAAAGACCACAACAGTCAAAAAGATAATATCGAACGACAGGAAATCCTCAGCAAATTAAAGCGTCGCGCGCAAGACCAACGTTACTCCAAGGAAGTCAGTCTGGAAGGTGCTTCCATCTCCCTGGAGTCTGGCTCATCGCTGGAAGAAGCTCTCCAACCCGCAAGGGTCATGTTGCGAAACATGGTCGAAAAAGCCTCTTTCAAAAAACTTCTGATGAAACTCAAGCTGTCCGAACATTCACTGTTTGAAGTGACCGCTGATGGTCAGGTCAAGGCACAGTATGCAGGCAAAACCTTGAGTTTTGAGGGTGCATCCAAACTGGCTCCGGATCTGAACGATGATCTTGTTGTATTGGTTGAAATGGCGCAATTGACCGGTGGCGTCGTCACCCTTGATGACCAGGTCAGCCTGACTCAATGGTTGAAATTCCATCGTTACCTCCTCCCTCGGACGGTCATCGATGCCCAGAACCTGATTGCATTCCTGGAACAGCGACATCCCGTCAGTCCGACATTCGGCAACTATTGGGAGTTGATAAAGGCGGGGAAAAACAATCCACTCACTATGTCATCAGCACAGTGCAGCCGGCTTCGAGCGCTTATCAAGGAATACATCAGGGGCCAGTCATTATTGGAACATCTGTCAGGCACCATTCTGGGTGGACAATCCACTCCCTTCAAACGATCTGATGCGGAGTTTTATCTGAAAACGCTTGTTTCCAGCTCCATTGCTCTTATCTGGGCAAAAGGTTTTGTACGAGACCTGGACTGGTATGGTGCGCAAGATAATCAGCCCTTATCGGACGAGTCTCTCCAGCAAATACTTTTTACCGCGCTATTGTTGGATCTCCATCCGATGGTCGGGGGGCAAGAGCCGCGCAATCAAGTGGCCGGTTTCGATCTCTATGCGGCCCAACACATAGAGAAGTCTTTCGCCAGTGTTCAAACGGAATTCGAAAAACATCTGATCAATAACCACCGGATCACTGAACAAAACGCAGCACTGGCCTCGCATTTATTGCTGGCCGGCACCGCGCCGGAGTTCCTGGTCAAGGACTTGCCGCCTACTCTGCTATTAGGCACCCCGCAATGGGTTGATTACTGCCGGACCATCGCGGTGCAGGAAATCATTTCACCGGGATCGTCGCGCTCAATGACCCATGCGCAAATACAACACCTGATGAAGTCCGACTCAGTCACCGAGTCGCAACAGACACTCAATGCCTTGGCTGCTGTAGACCCAGTGATCGACTGGGCGTTGCTCAACGGCATCGTCACCCACAGTGAAGTGAATCGGTCAGCCAAGGATTCGCTTGAAGTGGCAGTGGCCGCTTACGCCCGCCATGCGAAAACCTTTGCTGAAACGGCTGATGCGTTGTCTCGCCCCTTGCCGACCCGCAAGAGCGTCGCCCTGGACATCCTCAAGCAAGTCGCCAAGGGATGCACCTATCTTGAAATTGACGTCCTTCACCAAAAGCGCAATCGAACACTGGTAGACGCCTATGCCAAACCGTTTCTCATATCCCCTGTAGAACTGCACATGTCCAACGACCTGCAGACAGGTGATTGGGACTTGAAACATGGAGAGAGTATTTATCAAGCGTTTCCAAAGATGCTCCCCAATCTGATTTCCCCTGATGGAGAGTTTTACCGCCAATTCAATCGGGACTATGTGTCACATACACAGGCCATGGGTACGCATTTGAAACTGGCCCTTTCATCCTTGCCGCTTCCTGACCGGGCGCAGCTGCTGCGCGGACAGGTAACGATATTCGCTGTACGGCCTTCAGTCGCCAAGCTTCATCCAATCACCCGCCCCCCCATGAATCCATTATCGGCAACCCTTGACGTCATCCTGAAAGTGCAGAATCGGGTTCCCATGGAGAGTCAGAAAGACAAAGAGCAGGCCACCGGTCGTTACGGCGTGGTGGTGTGTACCTACTTCGAAGGACGACTGAGTTGTTATGAGTTGTTCACCTTGCACGGCGTCTGTCGTGAAAACGCGGAGCTGGCCGAGCTGATCGAAAGGGAGAACCTGTTACACACAAGCCCCCGCAGCAGTGGAAAATACCACTCCCATCCGGCACCGGTGCATCAACTGCCCACGGACATTGAGTGCTACACCCATGCAGTCACACCTGGCCTCGTCAATACCAGTCGCGGCGTCATTGAAAAAATCGGTGAACTATCAGCGACACACCTGCCTTCGAACACTGAAAGCAAAGGCTATTACCAAAGTTTCTATTCAAGTGAATTCGACCCGCTCGTGAACTTCGTCCTCAAGCACCGGCCAATCGCAACCTACGATGAGTTGGTAAAAGAATGTTGGGGGCAAACCCGACTGGAGGCATTGCGCGCAGAACGTGAAGAAGATCTGAACACGTTTCTCAATATTGTCGTACCGTTTAAATCATGCATCGAAGACATCAGCTCAGACGACCTGGATCGACAGTTCCAAGGAGTAGCTGCGTGCACCCTGGAAGCCGCGATGACACTTCTGTTAGTGGTCGGAGCCATCGCTAAGGTAGCCAGTATTGCCGCCAGAAGCATGACCCTTGCAACGAAAGCCAGCGCCATGGCCAAGACTGGCCTGGGCCTGGTGAGCAGCTTGCTGAATCCGCTGGATGGCGTTCCGGACTTGCTTAAGGGTGGCGCAAAACTGTTGCGCAAAGGTTTTAACGGGAGTATCGCGGCCTTGGAAAACGCCACTTCCGATTTTCGCAAGTTGACGAGTCAGACTCAATTCGAGCAGTTGGCCAGAGCCGGCGATCCAGACATCATTCGTCTTGGAACCTGGCGCCCCGTGGAGTCTTCGAAAGACCTTTTCCGGGTCTGGGGTATACGCCAGAACGACCATTGGTACGCACTCAACCGGCACGGTCAGCCATGGGGAGCGAAGCTCAAAAACTTCGAACCAACGAAAATCTGGCATCTGTTCAAGCTGGATAAGCTGATGCCGGCATCGTACACCCGCAAACTGCTCAAGGACGCGTTGCCAGCCTCTAAAGCAAAGGTCGACGATGCTATCAGAGTCCTGACGGACGCCTCACTTGAAACCGACTCCGGGAAGATTGTGAAACTGCTGTTAGGTGACAACTCCAGCCAAGGTAGACGCAAACTTCTGAATCACCTGAACGAAGTAAAAAACGATGTTGCCAAAGTCACACCCGACAACTTTGTCCTGGACACCGCGGAGTCGCAAAGTTACGCAGCCCTGAACCCGGCCTGGTATGCAGAATGGGCACGCGCAACCCCGAAAGACGCAGCCCAAAAGAAGTTCATGCGCATCTACACTCATAACTTCAATCGGCAGTACCGTACTGAAGGCTATAGCCATGATGTACTCGCCGATGACATTGTTCATGAGTTGTTTCATGGCGCCCCCAACACACTGGATCACTCCTATGCCCACAATCCAATATCCGGTCGCCAAGGTAACTACCAACGAGTGGATGTTGCTCCGCTGATGAACCTGGCATCCGGCCACCTGCGTGATCTGGGCACCCTGAAAGTGATCGACAAGGCCAACGCTTTCAATAATGCGGATTCGTTCGCACTGACCACTTCACTGCTTAGCCAGTTATCGAAAGATCCAGTCTCGTACCGGCTAAACATTGAGACGATGTTGAAGGCGCTCGAAAGAAGCCAGAACGGCTACATCGGCTGGGAGGTGCTTGTGAAGTTGAATCCGGTTTAAGCCGCACGATCTGCCGCAGGGGGGGCCTGCGGCAGATTGACTGAATGGAAACAACTGACTGTGGTTTAATTGCGCGCTTTTTCGACGCCCAGTGCCCGCATCAAGGAATGCCCCATGAGTCAGCCCTCCTCCACCAAAGTCCTGATCATCGGTTACGTCTGGCCCGAGCCTCGCTCTTCGGCGGCCGGCGGGCACATGATGCAAATTCTCGAGACGTTCTTGCAGCAAGGCTGGGACATTACTTTCAGTAGCCCGGCCGGCACCGGTGAACACCGGGCAGACCTGACGGTCTTGGGCATTCGCGAAGTCCCGATCGAATTGAACAACAGCAGTTTCGACACGTTCATCAGCGAACTGGCCCCGGATATCGTTCTGTTCGATCGGTTCATGATGGAAGAACAGTTCGGCTGGCGCGTCGAAAAACACTGCCCCGATGCCTTGCGCGTGCTTGAGACCTCCGACCTGCAAAGCCTGCGGGATGCCCGCCATCAACGACTCAAGGAGCGATTGAAGGCCAATGACGACGCCAATGACTTCAATCAACTGTTCGCACCGGCGTTACGTGAAGAGTTTGAGCTCATGGCCGAGACCGATCTGGCCAAACGGGAAATCGCAGCGATTTATCGTTGCGACTTGAATCTGATGATTTCCGAAGTAGAGATTGAGTTGCTGGCCGAGCAATTCAAACTACCGCGCCACTTGCTGCACTGGTGCCCGCTGATGGTCGATCTACCGAGCATGCCATCGGTTTCTTTTGACGACCGCGAGCACTTCCTCAGCATCGGCAACTTCCGTCATGCGCCCAACTGGGATGCGGTGCTCTGGATGAAAACCACTATCTGGCCGCTGATCCGCGAACAACTGCCAAAGGCTCAATTGCACATCTACGGTGCTTACACACCGCCCAAAGCGACTGCGCTGCACAACCCTGGGCAGGGGTTTCATGTAATGAACTGGGCGGAAGATGCGTTAAAAGTCATGTCTGGCGCACGGATTTGTCTGGCCCCCCTACGCTTCGGTGCCGGCATCAAAGGCAAGATTGTCGACGCCATGTTGTGCGGCACGCCCACCATCACCACACCAATTGGCGCAGAAGCGATGCATGGCGAACATCTCTGGCCGGGGGCTGTGACCCGAACAGCACAGGCGTTCGCCGATTGCGCGGTTCAGCTGTACAAGGACGAGGCTCTGTGGACGGACGCCCAATCCCGAGGGAAGACATTACTGGCCGATCGTTATCGACAATCGGAACATGGCCCCGCGCTGATCGAAAAGTTGTTGTATTGCCAACAACACCTGGCACAACTTAGAAGTGACAACTTTACGGGAAGCATGTTGCGTCATCACCATCACAAAAGCACGCAATACATGGCACAATGGATTGAAGCGAAGAATCGAATTTCGTTATAGCCCCCACACTAACAACAAACATTTTGCATTATCACTATTATTGACCGACCCCAGCATCCTCCTTATAAACACCTGGCCGAACTTAATTAAGTTCAGCACTACCAACCCTTCTTATAAATTAATGCAAGGATGCATTAAATGAGCAACTACGCCAATAATAACTGGATGGCCGCCACGCCAGCCATTGACACTTTATCGCTCTGCGAACTGACGCTGCCTGGCACTCATAATGCTGGCTGCGACTGGAAAGCCCCCTGGCCGTTATTCGGCCCTCCCGCCCACTGGGTAGCCTGTCAGCATGAATCGTTCTACCACCAACTGTGTCATGGGTCCCGAGCACTTGATGCCCGTTTGATGTATGACGCCACTGCCCCTGGGTTAGGAAAATTCATATTTTTACATGACCGTCACCGTTCTAACCGCACGTTTGGACACCTGGTAACCGATCTGAATAAATTCCTTATGGAAAACCCTGATGAGTTTGTCATTCTGGATTTCCACCAACTCAAGGACGGCGAGCATCCATTTGACTTCAAATACTTCAACGACATGATGTTGAGGTTTATCGGCCATCGGATGATTCCTGCCCAAAACCAGGGCCTGAGCCTTAATAGCCTCAAGAAAATCAGCCCACTGCAAAGGGTACTGGTCGCGGCCCCATGGCACAGTGCACTTGATCGAGATGTGTTTCACGAGCAGATCGGGCACAAATGGTCTGGCAGCGGTATCACCAATACCGCTGATTTGAAACAGCACGTTATTAATGTACTGAAAAACCCGCCAGGCACATGGGCACCGTGGTCGCTTTCCGCCACCAGCTACAGCGCTCTTGGGGGCCCCGTAGATATTCATGACGAACTTAACGCCTGGTTCGATCCGAAGAAAAGCGACTGGGCGTCAAAGTGCAACATCATCAATGTCGACTTTATGGAAGAGTCCAACATGGTCTCTTATTGCCGAACTATAAACCTGACCAAAGCGAGCAAGCGAAATTAACCATTTTCGCGCCATCAAATAGCTATTCTTGTGTAAGTGTTTCCGACGCTGGCAATACTGCCACGCCCCCCTATGCTGGGTCATGAAAACCTTTTGTCTCAGGCGAGTGATACAGATGTGGCACCCAGTCACCTCCGACACATGAACTTCTTCTCCCCACGGATGGGGCGAATCAACGACAAGGAACTGTCATGACCCGCAATACAGCAACCACACTCGACAAACAGAAATGGATGAGCAACGTACTGGATATCGGTCGGTTGAAGCTGACCGATATTGTCTGGCCCGGCACGCACAACGCTGGCATGGACAAAAAAGCACCCAACTATGAGGTGGTGGTAGGCAACTGGACGACGTGCCAGAACGACTCATTTGCCTGGCAACTGGCCAACGGCGCACGGGCGTTCGATATCCGGCTTGGCTGCACCGCCGGCCCGGTAGTCCCGGTGTTTTACTTCCATCACAACGGCTATCAGTCCCACCGCATTCTTGATGAACTGATCGACGCGGTGACGACATTCCTCGACCGAAACCCGAACGAGTTCATCGTCCTCGACTTCCACCAGTTAGGGGATGCGGCGAAGCCTTTCGACTACCAACAACTCAATGAACTTCTGATGCGCGGCCTGGGCTCGCGCTTGATCCGTCCTTCGCACGCGCTCAGTACCGTGGAACAGCTCAAGCGCGCCAGTTCGCAGCGCCGCATTGTCATCGCCGTACGGGCGAAACCCGGACTCGACAGTGAGTATTTCTGGCCGCAGATACCTCACAAATGGAACGGCAAGGTATTCACCGACACCAACGATCTGCAATCGCATATCCAGACCACCCTTTTGGGGGCACCTTACGAGACATTTCTATGGTCGTTGCCTGCGACCTGCTATTCGCTGCTGGGTGGCCCGCAGCACATCAAAAACCAAATCAATGACTGGTTCCACACCTCCCGCGACTGGGTCACCCGTTGCAGCATCATCAGTACCGATTTTTTTGATGAGGCAGATATTGTCCGCTACTGCTGGAGCGCCACCAGCATGAAAGCCGTTTACGGAGACAGGTTGCATGCATAGGCGAAAGCCAAAGCAAGCTGGCACAGCAGGCGCCAAAAGAGGCATGATCCGACAGCGATAACAAGAAAAGCGTCCTGACATGACCCGAACAGCCCGTGTGACAGACCCCTCCTACGAACTGATGGACGACCACAACGGGTTGTCCATCATCTACCGCCAGCACGGATTCCCCTGCCCGTTGGTGCGCTGGCATTTCCACAAGGAATACGAACTGCACCTGATCGTCGCCAGCTCCGGCAAAGTGTTCATCGGTGACTACATCGGTAACTTCTATCCGGAATCGCTGTTCCTCACCGGCCCCAACCTGCCCCACAACTGGATCAGCCAGGTGGCCGAAGACGAAGTGGTGCCCAAGCGCGACATGCTGGTCAATTTCACGGACGAGTTGTTCGACAGCGGCCACTTGGTGTTTGCCGAGCTCAAGGCGCTGGCGCCGCTGTTGGAGCGCGCCCAGTACGGCATCGAGTTTCGCTGCAAGCGCACCATCCGCCAGGCCATGACTTTGATGCAGCGCATCGCCGACACCAAAGGCGTAACGCGCCTCGGGCACTTTTTCATTCTGCTGGAGTTGCTGGCGACCTCTGACGACTATCAGCTGCTGTCCGGGGCCACGACACCGCAATTGGCCGACGAGCACAATATCGATCGCACCAACCGGGCGGTGGATTACATCTTCGCCCATTACGCCCGTGAACTGCCGCTGGAGGAAGTCGCCGAGCACCTGGGCATGAAGCCGACTTATTTCAGTCGAGTGTTCAAGCAAGCCACCGGCCGCTGCTTCATCGAATTCGTCAATCGACTGCGCATCAGCAAATCCTGTGAGCTGTTGGCCGACGGTGACAAACCGGTAACCGATGTGTGTTTCGAATCGGGCTTCAACAATATTTCCAATTTCAATCGGCGCTTTCAGCAACTCAAGGGCATGACGCCATCGCATTACCGGCGGTTGGCGGTGCAGCGGTTGACTGAGCAAAATCAGCACTGACTTTGTAACACGGACGATCCCTGTAGCAGCTGCCGAAGGCTGCGTTCGACTGCGCAGCAGGCGCTAAACCTGCGACTCCATTACGCCAGGATCACCGCGTACTCTGCTCCAGCGAGAACTTCGTCCGAACGCGGCCCGACTCGAACGCAGCCTTCGGCAGCTGCTACCGGGCGCCAGGCGCCAAATCCTGCCTTTCCAGACTTCAGTGCAAAATAGTATCGATTCAAGTGCGATGGATGATTTGTCTCGCCATCAATAGAAGGCTGTAATCAGCGCACATTCTTCCTCCGCCGGAAGACACAAAAACAATAACTGTCCTTCTGTAACCCGCCGGG
>Ga0207655_1002174_pt1 | contig 16312 bp, 10 predicted proteins | sample KBSM44metaG_FD_184398 | JGI IMG/M metagenome (GOLD analysis project Ga0207655, IMG submission 184398) | Miscanthus rhizosphere microbial communities from Kellogg Biological Station, Michigan, USA - KBS M4-4 metaG (SPAdes) (version 2) | ecosystem: Host-associated > Plants > Roots > Rhizosphere >...
CGGGCAGAGTTTTTCTGCCGTTGGTGGGCTCGCTGCCGGCGTGGCGAGCCAAAGTGTCGACACCGTTACGGCGCCAACCTGTGTTGAGTTCTAACCAATAGGTCACATGGATTCAATGATCGTTTTGTCATAAGCACGTAACGATAACGATGCTATAGCCATAAGCTGGGCTGGCTTTTCGCCCCATTTATGGGGTAAAGCCAGCTATGATGTGCCCTGCGAAGAGGATTGGTTCAGTCCCTTAGTGAGAAAGACCGCCTGTTGCAGTCGGTTATTATTCGACGAAGGGTCGGAATATTTCTTTTTGTTTCATCAGATGATCTATCTGCCCCGTCAATCAAGGCCAAAAGGCCCGGCAGGCGGGGTGGGACGGCACATTCGTGCCACGCGGGCACTCTTCAAGAAAAGTGCCTGATTGAAAACCGAACCGGCGATGCGTTGCCCGTTCATTTATTGCTGAAAAGCCTGGATTGCCCATGTCGGACCGTTTTGAACTCTTCCTCACTTGCCCCAAGGGCCTCGAAGGCCTGCTGATCGAGGAAGCCGTCGGGCTTGGCCTTGAGGAAGCCCGCGAGCACACCTCGGCCGTGCGCGGCATGGCCGACATGGAAACCGCCTACCGCCTGTGCCTCTGGTCGCGCCTGGCCAACCGTGTATTGCTGGTGCTCAAGCGCTTCCCGATGAAGGACGCCGAAGACCTCTACCACGGCGTGCTGGATATCGAGTGGCAAGACCATATGGTCGCCGACGGCACCCTGGCCGTGGAATTCAGCGGGCATGGTTCAGGCATCGATAACACCCACTTCGGTGCGCTGAAGGTCAAGGATGCGATCGTCGACAAGTTGCGCACCCCAACCGGCGAACGTCCGTCCATCGACAAGATCAACCCGGACCTGCGCATCCACCTGCGGCTGGACCGTGGCGAAGCGATCCTGTCCCTGGACCTCTCCGGCCACAGCCTGCACCAGCGCGGTTACCGCCTGCAGCAGGGTGCTGCACCATTGAAGGAAAACCTGGCGGCCGCGATCCTGATCCGCGCCGGCTGGCCGCGCATTGCGGCTGAAGGCGGCGCGCTGACTGACCCGATGTGCGGTGTCGGTACCTTTCTGGTGGAAGGCGCGATGATCGCTGCCGACATGGCTCCCAACCTGAATCGCGAGCAGTGGGGCTTCACCGCCTGGCTCGGTCACGTGCCGGCGCTGTGGAAAAAGCTTCACACCGAAGCCAGCGAACGTGCCGCCATCGGCATGAACAAGCCACCGCTGTGGATTCGTGGCTATGAGGCGGACCCGCGCCTGATCCAGCCCGCGCGTAACAACGTCGAGCGTGCCGGTCTCAGCCACTGGATCAAGATCTATCAGGGCGAAGTCGGCACCTTCGAGCCGCGCCCGGACCAGAACCAGAAAGGCCTGGTGATCTGCAACCCACCCTACGGCGAACGCCTGGGTGACGAAGCCAGCCTGTTGTACCTCTACCAGAATCTCGGCGAGCGCCTGCGCCAGGCGTGCATGGGTTGGGAAGCCGCGGTGTTCACCGGTGCTCCGGACCTGGGCAAGCGCATGGGTATCCGCAGCCACAAGCAATATGCGTTCTGGAACGGCGCCTTGCCGTGCAAACTGTTGCTGATCAAGGTCAACCCGGACCAGTTCGTCACCGGCGAACGCCGTACCCCGGAACAGCGCCAGGCCGAACGTGAGCAAGCGGCTTATGACCAGGCCCCGACTGAGCCGCAAGAGCGCCAGTACAACAAGAACGGCAACCCGATCAAACCTGCGCCCGCGCCGGCCCCTGTGGTTGAGCAGGCGCGCTTGAGCGAAGGCGGGCAGATGTTTGCCAACCGCCTGCAAAAGAACCTCAAGCAACTGGGCAAGTGGGCCAAGCGTGAAGGTGTGGACTGCTACCGTGTGTACGATGCCGACATGCCGGAATACTCCATGGCCATCGACCTGTACCACGATTGGGTGCATGTGCAGGAATACGTTGCGCCGAAGTCCATCGACCCGGAGAAAGCTTCGGCGCGCATGTTCGATGCCCTGGCGGCCATTCCCCAGGCGTTGAACATCGACAAGAGCCGCGTGGTGGTCAAGCGTCGCGAGCGCCAGAGCGGCACCAAGCAGTACGAACGCCAGAGCGCCCAGGGCAAGTTCACCGAAGTCAGCGAAGGCGGCGTGAAGTTGCTGGTCAACCTGACCGACTACCTCGACACCGGGCTGTTCCTCGACCATCGCCCGATGCGCATGCGCATCCAGAAAGAGGCGGCCGGCAAGCGCTTCCTCAACCTGTATTGCTACACCGCCACGGCGAGTGTGCATGCGGCCAAGGGCGGTGCGCGCAGCACCACCAGCGTCGACCTCTCCAAGACCTACCTGGACTGGGCACGTCGCAACCTTTCGCTCAACGGTTTTTCCGATAAGAACCGCCTGGAGCAGGGTGATGTGATGGCGTGGCTGGAAGCCAGCCGCGATGAGTTCGACCTGATCTTCATCGACCCACCGACCTTCTCCAACTCCAAGCGCATGGAAGGTATCTTCGACGTGCAGCGTGACCACGTGCAGTTGCTCGACCTGGCCATGGCCCGCCTGGCACCGGGCGGCGTGCTGTATTTCTCGAACAACTTCCGCAAGTTCCAACTGGAGGACAACCTCAGCGCACGCTATGCGGTGGAGGAAATCAGCGACAAGACCATCGACCCGGATTTTGCTCGCAATGCCAAGATCCACCGGGCCTGGAAAATCACCGCGCGTTGATTGTCCGGCTCATGAGCCGCAAGCCTGGATTTTTCCGGGCTTGCGGCTTTTTTTGCGCTGGTCAAACCCTGGACCGATGGCTATAACTAAAACCTAGCCAAAGTGACACCCCCCCGCACGCTGGCGTTGTGAGTGTTGCCTATGTCGTTGCAAGCCGTTCGCCCGAAAATCCTAGGCTTTATCAGTGAGCAGGCGTCGGCTTGGCTGGTGGCGTTGGTGGTATTACTGGCGGGTTGTACGTTGACAACCATCGTCGCCTGGGCGGCGTCCGATCTCGACCAACAACAGGAGCGCCAGCGTTTCCAGTTGCTGGTCAACGAGCGATTCAGCCGCTTGCAAGAGCGTTTCGAGGACCAGGAGCAGCGCCTGGGAAGCCTGCGGCGTTTCTTCGTCAACTCCGATGAAGTGTCCCGCGAAGAATTCGAGGGTTTCGCCCAGCCCTTGCTGCAGCGCGCCCGCGCCTATGCGTGGGCACCACGGGTGTCGCGTGATCAGCGCAAGCTGTTTGAGCAGCAGGTGTCTCGCCAGCGCGGTACGCCCTTCAACATTCGCGAGCTGAATGCAAACGGCGAACTGGCACCCGCCGCCGAGCGTGATGAATACGTACCGGTGCTGTACAGCCAGACCCTGAGCCTGCTCGTCTCGCCCCTGGGCTTTGACCTGCTGGCCCAACCCCTGCGCCGCTCGGCCCTTGAGCGTGCGCAAAAGAGCGGCAAGCTGGCGGTGTCGCAACCCATGCAATTGGTGGGTGTGGAACCCGCCTACGCCACCGGGGTGTTGTTGGTGGCGCCGGTCACGGCCCATGGAGCGACTGAGCCCCACGGCTTTGTAATGGCTGTGATCAGCATGCGCCAACTGGTGGCCGAGGGCCTGCCCAGACCCGACCGCGATAACCTGGCGATGCAGATTGTCGACACATCCGACCTGCAACAGCGGCTGTTGTACGAGTCCGGTAGCGCACGGGTCGACAGCGACCTCAGCGCCGTGCGCCGCCTGACCCTGGGCGACCATGTCTACGCGCTTAGCTTGCGCCCCAGCGAGATGTTCGAGCAGGCCAATTACTCATCATTGGCGTTGATCCTGGCCATGGGCGGGCTGCTTAGCCTGTTACTCAGCGCCTTGCTCTACGTCCTTGTCAGCCAGCGCCAACGTGCGTTGAAACTGGTGCAACAACGCACCATGCAGTTACGCGCCCGTGAACAGGAATTGCGCGGCGCCCATGGCCAGTTGCGCAGCGTATTGAATGCCGCCACCCAGGTGGCGATCATTGCCACCGATCTGCGTGGGGTGATCAATACATTTAACGCCGGCGCCGAGCAGATGCTTGGCTTCAAGGCCGAGCAGGTGTTGGGGCGCTCGACGCTTGAAAGCCTGCATGTGCCCGCAGAACTGGAAGCGCGGGCCACCAGTTTGAGCGTGGCGCTGGGCAAACGGATCCCGCCGAGCCAGGCGATGCTGGTGGAAAGCCCGGACAGCCAGCATGAGGCCAGTGAATGGACCTTGGTTCGCGAGAACGGCAGCCAGCTGACGGTCAACATGCTCGGCACGGTGTTGCTGGATGACCACGGTTTATGGGTGGGATACCTGGCGATCTACCTGGATGTGACTGAGCAAAAGCGCGCTTACGAGGCATTGGCGGCGCGGGATCGCTTGCTGAAAAAACTCAGCGCCCATGTGCCTGGCGGGATTTTCCAGTTCACCCTGGAGCCCCAGGATAACTGGCGCTTTATCTACGCCAGCGATGGCATGCGCGATATTTATGAAATCGAGACCGGGATGTTGCAGCAGGATGCGAAGAAAGTCTTCGAGCGCATTCATCCCCTGGATGTGGAGCGGGTACGCGCGTCGATTCGTTTGTCGGCGCTGCAATTGAGCCATTGGCGCGAAGAGTACCGTGTGCAATTGCCACAACGAGGCCTGCGCTGGATTCGAGGCGAAGCCACACCGGAAGAACTGCCGGCAGGCGGTACGTTGTGGCACGGTTATGTGTCGGATATCACCGACCTCAAGCGCGTGGAAGAAGAGCTGCGTACGTTGTCCATCACCGACTCCCTGACCGGCATCCATAACCGTCGGTATTTCCAGGATCGCCTCAAGACCGAGATGCTCCGCCTCAACCGCACGGCCGGAGCGCTGTCGGTGATCATGCTGGATATCGATCACTTCAAGCGAATCAACGACCTGCATGGGCACGGGGTCGGCGACGGCGTGTTGCAGGAGCTGTGCAAACGCATCGGCCAGCGTCTGCGCCGCACGGATGTGTTCTGCCGCCTGGGTGGCGAGGAGTTCATGGTGCTGTGCCCCAACACTGATGGCGAGCAGGCCTACCGCCTGGCGATGGAGTTATGGCAGTCGTTGCGCAGTGCGCCAATGGAACCGGTGGGCATCGTGACTGCCAGCTTCGGGGTGGCGAGCTGGCGGGTGGATGAAGGCGTTGACGGTTTGCTGTTGCGTGCTGACTCGGCGGTGTATGTGGCCAAGCAGGCGGGCAGGGACCGAGTGGCCGCGGAGGAAGTACAGGCTTGAGGACCGACGCCGGAGCACCCGTGGGAGGGCACGAGCCTCTCCCACAAGAGGACGGCGGTGTGGCCTAGAGAACGGGCGCTGCCGCCGCCAGTTTCGGCTGGCGATACAGGTCCAGCAGCACCTGGTCCAGTACCGACGACGCACCCCATGGCTTCGTATCGTTGAGGATCGCCACCACGGCCCAGGTATTGCCATTGTTATCGCGGCTGAACCCGGCGATCGCGCGCACGGTGTTCAGGGTTCCGGTCTTGACATGGGCTTCGCCGCGCATCGCCGTGGTCTTCAGGCGTTTGCGCATGGTGCCGTCGGTGCCGGCAATCGGCAGCGAGCTGATGTATTCCGCCGCGTAAGGGCTTCTCCAGGCCGCTTGCAGCATCTCAGCCATCTCACGGGCGCTGACCCGTTCGGCACGGGACAGGCCGGAACCGTTCTCCATCACCAGGTGCGGCGAGGTGATGCCTTTCTTTGCCAGCCACTGGCGTACCACTCGCTGGGCAGCCTTGGCGTCGTCGCCGTCCGCGTCGTTGCGGAACTGCGCGCCCAGGCTCAGGAACAACTGCTGGGCCATGGTGTTGTTACTGTATTTGTTGATGTCGCGGATGATTTCCGCCAGGTCTGGTGAAAACGCACGGGCCAGCACCTTGGCATCCTTGGGCACCGGCGCCTGGATATCGCGGCCCTGGATCGTGCCGCCCAGCTCCTGCCAGATTGCCCGAACGGCACCCGCGGTGTAGGTCGCGTGGTCCAGCAACGACAAATAGGTTTGTGAGCTGCAACCTTCAGCCAGCTGGCCGCTGACGGTGACGGTGACACTGCCGTCCGCGGCGGTGACCGGGTTGTAGCGCACATCGCCGGTGCATTGCTTGGCGTTGGAGACCTTGACCTGGTTATCGATACGAATGCTGGCGATCGGCGGCTCGACCGATACGAGCACCCGCCCCGAATCGTTGCGCGTCACGAAGCGCAGGGCCTTGAGGTTGACCAGCAGAGCGTCGGGCTTGACCAGGAAGGGCTTGTTTTCGTCGTTGCCGTCGTCATTGAACTCCGGCAGTTGCGGCTGGGTAAAGAAGCTGCGGTCCAGCACCAGGTCGCCGGTGACTTGTTGCACGCCATTGGCGCGCAGGTCACGCATCAACAGCCAGAGCTTTTCCATGTTCAGCTTGGGGTCGCCGCCGCCCTTGAGGTAGAGGTTGCCGTGCAAGACGCCGCCACTGAGGGTGCCGTCGGTGTAGAACTCGGTCTTCCACTGGTGGTTGGGCCCGAGCATTTCCAGGGCCGCATAGGTGGTGACCAGCTTCATGGTCGAGGCCGGGTTCACCGAGACGTCGGCATTGAATACGGTGGGGGTACCGGGGCCGTTCAGGGGAATCATCACCAGTGACAGCGCGGTGTTTTGCAGCTTGGCTTTCTGAAGGGCCTGCGCGACGCTGGGCGGCAGGGTGTTGTTGATCGGCGCGGCGGTAATGGAAAAACTCAGTGGCAGGAGAAAACCGGCAAGCAGTAATGGACGCAAAGATTTGATCATAAGGAATAAGACCCTGCTGCTGACGAGGGGGAAAAGGCGAGGGGTATGTAAGAAAATCCCTCATTGGTCATGAAAGTGTCGGCATTATGCCCCAAGGTGGAGCCCGTTGTAGCTGAACGATAGCTGCTAATCGGCGTTTTTTTTGCGTGTAGCTGGCCGCCTGTACCAGAGAGTCGGGCAATCGCCACCTTAAACTGCTAAAGTGCCGCCCGTTATTACTTATGAGGATTGTTCCAATGGCGACTAACCGTTCCCAGCGTCTGCGCAAAAAACTGTGCGTTGATGAATTTCAAGAGCTGGGTTTCGAACTGAACCTGGACTTCAACGAAGGCCTGAGTGAAGAAGCTATCGACGCTTTCCTCGAAGCATTCATCAAAGAAGCCATGGAAGCCAACGGCCTGGGTTATGTTGGCGGCGACGACTACGGTCTGGTTTGCCTGCAGAAGCGTGGCTCGGTCTCCGAAGAGCAGCGTGCTGCTGTTGAAGCCTGGCTGAAAACCCGCTCCGAGCTGACCAAGGCTGAAGTCAGCCCGCTGCTGGACGTGTGGTATCCGGAAAAGCCGATCAACGCGGCTAAGTGATACTGAAAAAACGGCGACCCGAGGGTCGCCGTTTTTTTATGCCTTGCGCCCGTTCAGAATCAGCAGCGTCAACACCCCCGCTACAATCCCCCAGAACGCTGAACCGATGGAAAACAACGTCAGCCCTGACGCCGTGACCATAAAGGTGATCAGCGCCGCTTCCCGTTCCTTTGGCTCATTCATGGCAATGCTCAGGCCATTGATGATCGAGCCAAACAAGGCCAGCGCTGCAATCGATAGCACCAGTTCCTTGGGTAACGCTGCGAACAACGCTGCCAGTGTGGCGCCAAATACGCCGGCAATTGCGTAGAACACACCACACCAGACCGCCGCTGTGTAGCGCTTGTTGCGGTCTTCGTGGGCGTGTGGCCCGGTGCAGATGGCTGCGCTGATCGCTGCCAGGTTGATCCCGTGGGAGCCGAACGGCGCCAGCACCAGCGAGGCCAGGCCGGTAACGGTGATCAACGGCGAGGCCGGCACGTTATAGCCGTCGGCGCGCAGCACGGCGACGCCGGGCATATTCTGCGAAGTCATTGCCACCACGAACAGCGGAATGCCAATGCTGATGGTCGCTGCCAGCGAGAAGTGCGGAGTGGTCCACACCGGGGTCGCCACTTCCAGGTGGAAGCCGCTGAAGTCCAGCAGGCCCATCAAGCCAGACAGCAGGGTACCGATCACCAGCGCGGCCAGCACCGCATAGCGCGGCGACAGGCGCTTGATGATCAGGTAGGTGAAAAACATCCCCAGCACCAGGCCGGTACGATGTTGCGCGGCGACAAATATTTCGCTGCCGATCTTGAACAGAATGCCCGCCAGCAAGGCCGCCGCCAGTGAAGCCGGAATACGCTTGACCAGTTTTTCGAAGCTGCCGGTCAGCCCGCACAGGGTCACCAGCACTGCACAGGTGATATAGGCACCGATCGCTTCGCCATAACTGACGCCGCCCAGGCTGGTGATCAATAGCGCTGCGCCCGGTGTCGACCAGGCAATGGTGATCGGTGTGCGATAACGCAGGGACAGGCCGATGCTGCACACCGCCATGCCGATGGAGATCGCCCAGATCCATGAAGAAATCTGCGCCGTGGTCAGGCCGGCGGCTTGTCCAGCCTGGAACATCAGCACCAGGGAGCTGGTGTAGCCGGTCATCATGGCGATAAAGCCGGCGACGACGGCGGACGCGGAAGTGTCGGCCAGCGGGCGCAAGGGCGCTTGGGTGGCGTCGGTCATGGATAGGTGTTCCTTTTACCTGACCCCCTCCTTGTAGGAACGAGCGTGCTCGCGAAAAGCGTCAACGATAACGCGGGCGCCCTGGATGTTCGCGACGCGCTCGGATTCTTCGCGAGCACGCTCGCTTCTACAGTGGGGTGTCGTTCGTGGGAAATCTTGGATTCAAGCCTAAACTCAAACGTAACTACTCATTGCAATACAGCCGGCGCCGCAAACAGCCGTACAGTGTGTTGGCGCAGTGGGTTGTGTACAATGTGCCGTGTTTTTAGCTGATACTTGCCAGCGACCCATTGTTGCCGTATTACCTTAAAGTCGCCGTATTACCGTTAATTCGCCGCCGTTCTCCCGACCCGAGTGCCCATGAACGAACAGTTGCAACCTCTCAAGAAACAACCGCGAGCCGGCAAGGCCGGTCGCAGCGGAACCCAGGACGATATCGTCTACGCGCATATCTTCGAGGCGATCCTCGAACAACGCCTGGCACCCGGTACCAAATTGAGTGAAGAGGCACTGGGCGAAATCTTCGGCGTCAGCCGTACCATCATTCGCCGCGCCCTGTCGCGCCTGGCCCATGAAGGCGTGGTGTTGCTGCGGCCCAATCGCGGCGCGGTGGTGGCCAGCCCAAGCGTCGAGGAAGCACGCCAAGTGTTCCTCGCCCGGCGCCTGGTAGAGCGAGCGATCACCGAGTTGGCCGTGCAGCACGCCACCGCCGAGCAACTGGCCGAACTACGCCAGATGGTCAACGACGAGCGCGACAGCTTCTCCCGTGGCGATCGCGGTGCCGGTATCCGCCTCTCTGGCGAGTTCCACCTCAAGCTGGCCGAGGCGGCGAAGAACGCGCCGCTGATCAGCTTCCAGCGCAGCCTGGTGTCCCAGACCTCGTTGATCATTGCGCAGTACGAAAGCGGCAATCGCTCGCACTGTTCCTACGATGAACACACCCAGTTGATCGATGCGATCGAGGCCCGCGACGCGGCGCTGGCAGTTGACTTGATGATGCACCACATGGACCACATCGACAGCAAGCTCAACCTCGACGAGGAAAGTGCGTCGGATGATTTGCATGCGGTGTTCTCGCATTTGTTGCAGACCAAGAAGCCGGGGCGTTCGCCTGTAAAGTTGTAAACCCGATTAAAGAATGTGGGAGGGGGCAAGTCGAATCGTCGCACCGCCCCTCCCACATTTGTTTTGTGTTGTGGCGCAGATCAGCGTTGGTGCACCCGTTGGCCGGCCGCATAGGTCTGCAACAGCGTCCGATCATCCCCCAGCGTCATCAACACGAACAACGTCTCGGCTATGTTGTTGGCCTGCTTCAAGCGATAGCTCAGCAGTGGCGTGGCGTTGTAATCCAGCACCAGAAAGTCTGCATCGGTGCCTGGCTGCAACGTGCCGATCTTGTCTTCCAGGCGCAGCGCCCGCGCACCCCCGAGGGTGGCCAGGTACAACGACTTGAATGGGCTCAACCGCGCGCCCTGCAGTTGCATGACCTTATAGGCTTCGTTCAAGGTTTGCAGCAGTGAGAAGCTGGTGCCGCCGCCCACATCCGTGCCCAGGCCAACGTTGAGCTTGTGTTTCTCGGCCATCGGCAGGTTGAACAGGCCGCTGCCGAGGAACAGGTTCGACGTCGGGCAGAACGCCACCGCCGACCCCGTCTCCGCCAGCCGCGCGCATTCGTCATCACACAGGTGCACACCGTGGGCGAACACCGAGCGCTCACCCAGCAGTTTGTAATGGTCGTACACATCCAGGTAGCCGTTGCGCTCTGGAAATAACGCCTTCACCCACTCGACTTCCTGCTTGTTCTCACTGATGTGCGTCTGCATGTACAGGTCCGGGTACTCGCCCAGCAGTTGCCCGGCCAACGCCAATTGTTCCGGCGTGCTGGTGGGGGCGAAGCGCGGCGTGACCGCATAGTGCAGGCGGCCCTTGCCGTGCCAGCGTTCGATCAACGTCTTGCTTTCCTGGTAGCCGGATTCGGCGGTGTCGGTGAGGTAATCCGGGGCGTTGCGGTCCATCATCACTTTGCCGGCGATCATACGCAGGTCGAGTTTTGCGGCCGCTTCAAAGAACGCGTTCACCGACTGCGGATGCACGCTGCCGAACACCAGGGCGGTGGTGGTGCCATTGCGCAGCAATTCCTTGATGAAAATGTCGGCCACTTCTTCGGCGTGGGCCTTGTCGGCGAACTGGCGTTCGCACGGGAAGGTGTAAGTGTTGAGCCAGTCCAGTAACTGCTCGCCATAGGCGCCGACCATGCCGGTTTGCGGCAGGTGGATATGGGTATCGATCAGGCCTGGGGTAATCAGCGCATCCTGGTAGTGGGTGATGTCGATATCGGCGGGCAGCTTCGGCAGCAGGTCACTGGCGTGGCCCAGGGCACTGATTTTGCCGTTTTCGATCACCAGCAGGCCGTCTTCGAAATACTCATAGGAGGCTTCGATGCCCACTTCAGCGGGGTCGGCGATGCTGTGCAGGAGGGCGGCACGGTAGGCTTTGCGAGTCAAAGGCATGGTCGTCTCAATTGATAGCTTGGCTGCGGCGTGACACCGGCAGCAGTTTGGCAATAGGTTCGGCGCTCGCGGTGTGCTGGCCGAAATGGGCGTTATAGGTGGCGATGATTTCGCCGGCGATGGAGATGGCGATCTCTACCGGCAATTTGCCCTTTACCTCGGTGAGGCCCATGGGGCAGCGCATGCGTTGCAACTGCGCGGCGTCAAAGCCGCGATCACGCAGGCGGTGTTCGAACTTGACGCGTTTGGTCTTCGAGCCGATCAGGCCGAAGTAGGCAAAGTCATTACGCTTGAGCAGGGCGGCGGTCAGTTCCAGGTCCAGCGCGTGATTGTGGGTCATGACGATGCAATAACTACCCGCGGGCAGGTCGGCAATTTCGTCCACCGGCTCTTCGCTGACGATTTTACGCACGCCCTGGGGGATATGTTCCGGGAATTCCTGCTCGCGCGAATCGATCCAGCGCACCCGGCACGGCAGGCTCGCCAGCAACGGCACCAACGCGCGGCCGACGTGACCGGCGCCGAACACCGCGATCTGCGCCTGCACCTGGCCCATGGGTTCGAACAGCAATACGGTTACGCCACCGCAGCACTGGCCCAGGCTCGCGCCGAGGCTGAAGCGCTCCAGGTGGGTGTTCTGCTGGCCGCGCGCGAGCATGTCACGGGCGATCTGCATCGCCTTGTATTCCAGGTGTCCGCCACCGATGGTGTCGAAGGTTTGCGTGGCGCTGATCACCATCTTCGAACCGGCATTGCGCGGCGTGGAGCCGAGCTCTTCGATGATGGTCACCAGTACGCAGGGTTCGCCTTGGTTCTGCAGGTCGGCGAGGGCGCTGATCCAGTTGTTCATAGTCACCTCTTGTGGTGTCTGTCAGGCCGTCATCGGGGGCAAGCCCCCTCCCACATTTTGATCTGTGAAGGCCTTCAAATGTGGGAGGGGGCTCGCCCCCGATGGCAGCGCCTCGGTCTAGAGCGAAGCCATCTCGGTTTCGGTTTCAACAGGCACCGCCGCCTGCAACTTGCGCATCTGCTCGCACCCCCACAACACCCGCTCCGGTGTCGCCGGTGCATCGATCTTCGGCTGATGGCGATAGTCACCCAGGCTCGCCACCGCATCTTTGATCGCACACCACGAGGCAATGCCGAGCATGAACGGTGGCTCGCCCACGGCCTTGGAATGAAACACCGTGTCTTCCGGGTTCTTGCGGTTCTCCACCAGCTTCACGCGCAGGTCCAGCGGCATGTCGGCCACCGCCGGGATCTTGTAGCTGGCCGGGCCGTTGGTCATCAGCTTGCCCTTGTTGTTCCACACCAGCTCTTCCATGGTCAGCCAGCCCATGCCCTGGATGAAGCCGCCTTCCACTTGGCCGATGTCGATCGCCGGGTTCAACGAGGCGCCCACGTCGTGGAGGATGTCGGTGCGCAGCATCTTGTATTCGCCGGTCAGGGTGTCGACGATCACCTCGCAACAGGCCGCGCCAAAGGCGTAGTAGTAGAACGGCCGCCCCCGCGCCTGGCTGCGGTCGTAGAAGATTTTCGGGGTCTTGTAGAAGCCAGTGCTCGACAGCGACACCTGGGCGAAGTACGCCTGCTGGATCAGCGCTTCAAAGGTCAGGATGTGATCGCGCACGCGCACATGGCCGTTGTGGAATGCCACGTCGGCCTCACTCACGTCGTACTTGCGCGCGGCGAATTCCACCAGGCGTTGCTTGATGGTTTCGGCGGCGTTCTGCGCGGCCTTGCCGTTCAGGTCGGCACCGCTGGAGGCGGCGGTCGGCGAGGTGTTGGGCACCTTGTCGGTATTGGTGGCGGTGATCTGCACGCGGTCGATTTCCACCTGGAACACTTCGGCCACCACCTGTGCGACCTTGGTGTTCAACCCCTGGCCCATTTCGGTACCACCGTGGTTCAGGTGGATGCTGCCGTCGGTGTAGATATGGATCAACGCACCGGCCTGGTTCAGGAAACTGGCGGTAAAGGAAATACCGAATTTCACCGGGGTCAGCGCCAGGCCTTTTTTCAGGATCGGGCTGTGGGCGTTGTACAGGCGGATCGCTTCACGGCGCTCGGCGTATTGGCTGCTGGCTTCAAGCTCAGCGGTCATTTCCTCGAGCATGTTGTGCTCGACGGTCTGGTAGTAGTGAGTGACGTTGCGCTCGGTCTTGCCGTAGTAGTTGGCCTTGCGCACGGCCAGCGGATCCTGGCCTAAGTGGCGGGCGATGGCGTCCATCACTTCCTCGATGGCGACCATGCCTTGGGGGCCGCCAAAGCCCCGGTAGGCGGTGTTGGACGCGGTGTTGGTCTTGCAGCGGTGGCCGTTGACCGTGGCGTCGCCCAGGTAATACGCGTTGTCGGCGTGGAACATTGCGCGGTCGACAATCGAGTTCGACAGGTCCGGCGAGCAACCGCAGTTACCCGCCAGTTCCAGGTTGATACCCTGCAGGCGACCGCTGTCGTCGAAGCCCACGTCGTATTCGATATAGAAGGGGTGGCGCTTGCCGGTCATCAGCATGTCTTCGACACGGGGCAGGCGCATCTTGGTCGGCTGCCCGGTCAGGCGCGCGACCACCGCGCACAGGCACGCCGGGCTGGCTGCCTGGGTTTCCTTGCCGCCGAAACCACCGCCCATGCGACGCATATCGACGACGATCTTGTTCATCGACACGTCAAGTACTTCGGCCACCAGCTTCTGTATTTCGGTGGGGTTCTGGGTGGAGCAGTAGACGATCATGCCGCCGTCTTCGGTGGGCATCACTGACGAGATCTGGGTTTCCAGGTAGAAGTGTTCCTGGCCGCCGATATGCAGGGTGCCCTGGAGGCGGTTTTTTGCGGTCGCCAGTGCGCCGGCCGAATCACCGCGTTGGTGGGTGTGGCTGTCGAGCACGAAATGCTTATTGCGAAAGGCCTCGACCACATCCAATACGGGTTCGAGGTCTTCGTATTCGATCACGGCCGCCATCGCGGCCTTGCGTGCGGTTTCCAGATCGCGGGCAGCCACGGCCAATACCACTTGGCCGACAAACTGCACGGTGTCGATGGCCAGCAGCGGGTCGCCGGGCATCAGCGGGCCGATGTCTTTCAGGCCTGGCACGTCTTCATGTGTGATGACGATACGCACACCGTCGAAGGCGTAGCAGGGCGCGGTGTCGATGCTGAGGATCTTCGCGTGGGCGCGGTCGGACATGCGCGCATACAGGTGCAACTGGTTGGGGAATTCCAGGCGGTCATCGATGTACTGCGCTTCACCGCTGACGTGCTTGGCGGCGCTGTCATGCTTGACGCTGCGGCCGACCCCGGAGGTCAGGTCCTGGGCAAACAGCTCGGCCAGTTCGGCCTGGGTTTTTACCACGGCGTGATGGTTAGACATAAGCGGTCACCCGAGTCTCGATGTGCGGCGTTTGCAGCTCGATAAAGTATTTGCGCAGCAGGTTCTGCGCGCTGAGCAGGCGGTATTCCTTGCTGGCGCGGAAGTCCGACAACGGGGTGAAATCCTCGGCCAGGGCAGTGCAGGCTTTCTCGACGGTGGCGGCATTCCAGGTGGCGCCGATCAGCACGCTCTCGCAATGTTTCGCGCGTTTCGGGGTGGCGGCCATGCCCCCGAAGGCAACACGCGCATCGCTGATCACACCGTTGTCGATCTTGAGGTTGAAAGCCGCGCATACGGCGGAAATATCGTCGTCCAGGCGCTTGGACACTTTGTACGCCCGGAATAGCGCGTGGCCCTTGGGCACGATGATTTTCTCGATGAACTCGCTGTCCTGGCGTGCGGTGACGCGGTAGTCGATGAAGTAATCTTCCAGCGCCAACGTACGACGGGTGTTGCCCTTGCACAGCACGATCTGCGCGCCGAGGGCGATCAGCAGTGGTGGCGAATCGCCAATCGGCGAGGCGTTGCCGATATTGCCGCCCAGGGTGCCTTGGTTGCGGATTTGCAGGGACGCGAAACGGTGCAGCAGCTCACCGAAGTCCGGGTAGGCCTGGTGCAGCGCGGTGTAGCAGTCGGAAAGAGGGGCGGCGGCGCCTATTTCCAGGCGATCGTCGAAGGATTCAATGCGCTTCATTTCGTCGATGTTGCCGACGTAGATCATCACCGGCAGCGTGCGGTGGAACTGGGTGACTTCCAGCGCCAGGTCAGTGCCGCCAGCCAGCAGCCGGGCTTGCGGGTAGGCATCGTAGAGGTCGGCGAGGTCGGCGACGGTCAGGGGGACCAGGCAGCGTTTGTCGCCGCTGTTGAGTTCACCGGTTTGCGTCGGCGCGATGGCCTTGAGGCGTGCGATGGTTTCGACTTGCTGGCTGTCGAACTGGTCCTGGGGTTTGTTACAGCAGGCCTGCTCGGCGGCGGCCAGGATCGGGCGGTAGCCGGTGCAACGGCACAAGTTGCCGGCCAGGGCTTCATGGGCTTTCTGGCTATCTGGCGCGTCGCTGTTCTTTTGCAGGGCAAACAGTGACATCACAAAACCGGGGGTGCAAAAGCCGCATTGCGACCCGTGGCACTCGACCATTGCCTGTTGCACGCTGTGCAGTTGATCCTGGTGCTTCAGGTCTTCGACGCTGATCAATTGTTTGCCATGCAACGATGAGACAAACGTCAGGCAGGCATTGAGGCTGCGGTAGCGAATCCGCTCAGCGCCTGGCTCGTCGCTGTGCAGCTCGCCGACCACCACGGTGCATGCACCGCAATCGCCGCTGGCGCAGCCTTCCTTGGTGCCGGATTTGCCCAGGTGCTCACGCAAATAGTTGAGCACGGTCAGGTTGGGGTCCAGGGCGTGCTCGCTACGGAGCTCCTGGTTAAGTAGAAACTGGATCACGGAAGGCCTCGCAGACTCATTATTGTTGTTAACCGCTTTGCGCCGAATCTAGTCATGTCTGACTTTTCGGTCAATGATTTTCTGACTGTGAGGTCAAGAAATTGCGATCACAACACTTTCAATTATGGTCCAGTCTTCTGGAACCGCTGTTTTTGGGGGGCTTCTGGGTTTCAGCGCTGCTTATTCCGTGCCAAATTCAGCAAGGTGGGCCTAGCGCCATCAGCCAGGCATTTGCGCTACACTGCCGCGCTTGTATCGATAGAAGATTTTGAAGGGAAAACATGACGTTCAAGGCGCCGGACAGTCTCGCCGAGCAAATTGCTCACCACCTCGCCGAACGTATCATTCGCGGCGATCTCAAGCCTGGGGAGCGGATCCAGGAACAGAA
>Ga0207655_1002175_pt1 | contig 16307 bp, 12 predicted proteins | sample KBSM44metaG_FD_184398 | JGI IMG/M metagenome (GOLD analysis project Ga0207655, IMG submission 184398) | Miscanthus rhizosphere microbial communities from Kellogg Biological Station, Michigan, USA - KBS M4-4 metaG (SPAdes) (version 2) | ecosystem: Host-associated > Plants > Roots > Rhizosphere >...
TTCCTCGGCGGCCTCTTCTACCCGCTCAGCAGCATGCCCGACTTCATGCAGACGATCGCGAAGTTCACTCCCGTCTACGGCATCGGCGAACTGGCACGCTCCCCGCTCACCGGAGAGAGCTTCGACATCCTGTGGCTCGTGAACGCACTGATCTGGCTGGTGCTGTTCATCGCCGGCACGACGTGGGCATTCCGGCGCGACACCAAGCGCGTCTGAGCGGCCGCGCTCTACAGTGAAGCTCGTGACGGCGATGCGCGACGATACGGCCGGCGGGTTCGATGAGCCCCGCTGGGGTATCTACCCCGCCCCGGATGAGGCGCCGCGGGAAGTGAGGCAGATCCTCACCTCCCGCGGTGCCGTGCGCTGGTATGCCGGAGCCGGCATATCGCTGATCTGGTTCCTCTCCTTCGTTCCGATCTTCACGGCCGACGGCCTGGTGCCCGCGCTCGTCCCGTTGGCGCTGCTCACCCTCTTCGCGGTCGGCTTCCTCGCCGGAACACCCTTCGCATGGTCGCTCCGGGGAGCCGCGCGGCTGGCGCCTGCCGCGATCCTGTTCGCATTCTCGTTCGTGCTCTTCCCGTGGGCGGGGTGGGAGATCCGCGGCCTCTGGACGTACGTCGGGGTTCTCGTCGCGATGGCGGTGATGCCCCTCCGCCTCACCTGGACGGTTCTCTTCCTCCTCGGTGCCGCCTCGCTGCTGGCCGGGGTCGCGCTGGACGGTTGGAACGAGGACATCCTGTGGATCCCCGCGATCCTCATCTCCATCTCCGCGATGATGGCGGCCTTCGCCCGCAACATCGCGGCGATGAACGAGCTGCGCGCAACGCGCGATCACCTCGCCGTGCTGGCCGTCGAGCGCGAGCGCAGTCGTGTCGCCCGTGACCTGCACGACATCCTCGGCCATTCCCTCACCGTCATCACCGTGAAGTCCGAGCTCGCCGGCGCCCTCGTCGACGTCGATCCGGATCGCGCTCGCGCCGAGATCCGCGAGGTCGAAGCGCTCGCGCGGGGCGCGCTCGTCGACGTCCGCGCCACGGTCGCGGGTTTTCGCGGCGTGAGTGTCAGCGGGGAACTCGCCGGCGCGCGCGCCGCCCTGAGCGCTGCCGGGGTGGAAGCCGACCTGCCGGGCTCGATCGAAACCGTTCCCGCGGAGAGCCGCGAGCTGGCGGGGTGGGTGATCCGCGAGGGTGTCACGAACGTCATCCGTCACGCCGGCGCCCACCGCTGCCGCATCCGCATCGACGGAGGACGTGTGTGCATCGACGACGACGGCGTCGGTCCGGATGCCGCGACAGGCACGGGAACGGGCCTTCTCGGACTCCGGGAACGCGTCGAGGCCGCGGGCGGCCGGATGTCGATCGGGCGTAGCGATCTGGGCGGGTTCTCGCTCAAGGTGATGCTGTGATCCGCCTCCTCATCGCCGACGATCAGGCCCTCGTCCGGGGCGCGCTGTCCGCGCTGCTGGGTCTCGAGCACGACATCGAGGTGGTCGCCGAGGTGGGTCGCGGCGACGACGTGGTAGAGGCCGCGCTGCGGACCGCCGCCGACGTGGCGATCCTCGACATCGAGATGCCGGGGATGGATGGGATCGCCGCGGCATCCGCTCTGCGCGACGCCGCTCCCGCGTGTCGCTCGCTGATCGTCACGACGTTCGGCCGCCCGGGATATCTCACCCGCGCGATGCGCGCCGGGGCTGCGGGTTTCGTCGTCAAGGACACGCCCGCCGCGCAGCTCGCCGACGCGGTGCGACGGGTTTCGCAGGGACTTCGCGTCGTCGACCCGGCGCTGGCTGCGGATTCGCTCGCCCAGGGCGACTCGCCGTTGACCGAGCGTGAGACGGACGTTCTCGCCGTGGCGCGCGCGGGCGGCTCGATCGCCGACATCGCCGGCTCGTTGCACCTCAGCGAGGGCACCGTCCGCAACCACCTGTCGAGCGCGATCGGCAAGACCGGAGCCCGCAACCGTGCGGATGCCGTGCGCGTCGCCGACGAGAACGGTTGGCTGTAGCCCGCGGCGTCCGCTCTTCCCCGACCGCAACCCCGTCGCCGACCGCGGCCGCGGCCACGGTCCGCGAGACACCACTCGTGCACCGAGACCCGCGCTGTGCGCCGGTGTCTCGGTGCGTCAGTGATGTCTCGCGGACCGCGCGGATGCGGGGGCGGATGCGGGGGCGGATGCGGCGGCGGGGGCGTCCGCGCGAAGGGAACGGATCATCGCGTCGAGCAGGCGGAGCGCGTCGGCCCGGTCGGCGGGACCGAGGTCGGTGAGCATCCGCTCCTCGACGGCCCTCACGGCGGCGCTGGCGTCGGCGAGTGCGGCACGTCCCCGCGCGGTGATGGTGACCGGCAACACCTTTCCGGCGACCGGCTTGTCCGCCCGTTCGACGGCGCCGTCGCGCTCGAGCGCCTGCAGCAGCACGTTCATGGTCTGCCGCGTCACGAAGGTGCCACGCGCCAGGTCCGAATTGGACAGACCGGGACGTTGGGCCAGCAGCTCGAGACACGCGTAGTGGGTCATGCTCATCCCGAGCGGGCGCAGCACGTCCTCCATCGCGGAGCGCAGCGCGCTCGACGCCTCCTTCAGGCGATACCCGACGGACGCCGGCAGTTCGACTCCCGGGCGCTGTTGACTCATGTCAGTATTCTGACATACGATCATGTGTCAGATAACTGACATACGAAAGGACACACCGTGCCCGCCACCGGCCCCGACTTCATCTCCCTCCAGGTCCGCGACCTCGCGGCATCCCAGGCCTTCTACGAGACCTTCCTCGGTCTCGTGCGCTCACCCGCAGGCCCCCCGCACGCCGTCGTCTTCGACACGAAACCGGCCGCCTTCGCCGTGCGCGACCGCGTCGACGGCGATGCGCTGGACGCCGCCGGCTTCCCCGGCCCGGGAATCGCGCTCTGGATGCACGCCACCGACGTCCAGGAGATCCACGATGCCCTCGTCGCCGCCGGCCACGACATCGTCGCGGCCCCGATCGACGGCCCGTTCGGGCGCACCTTCACCTTCGCCGACCCCGACGGCTACCGCGTCACTCTGCACGATCGCGCGTGACGCCCCGGCGGGGGCCACGCCCGGTGCGAGATCGCCGACACCGCACCTGCACGTCGAGACCGCGCGCGGCGGTCGCGGTCTCGACGCGGCGGCGCGGTCTCAGCGAACGTCTCGGGGTGAGACGGGATGAGGCGGTCAGCGGAGGCCGAAATGCGCGAGCTCGGCGTCGTCGAGCATCCGGGAGCGGATAAGGAAGCGCATGCCCGTCGGACCCTCGACACTGAAGCCCGCCCCGCGGCCGGGGACGACGTCGATCGTGAGGTGGGTGTACTTCCAGTACTCGAACTGCGCCTCCGAGATGAACACCTCGATGGGATCGTCGAGCCCGACGTCGAGGTCGCCGAGCTTCACGTCGGACGGTCCGGTGAGGAACATGCCGACGGGGTAACACATCGGTGCGCTGCCGTCGCAGCATCCGCCCGACTGGTGGAACATGAGCTTCCCGTGCTGCGCGGTGAGTTCGCGGAGCAGGGATGCCGCGGCATCCGTGACCGCGACCCTGCTGATGATGGTGTCCATACTGCGCCTCTCTCTTCTCCGCTCTTACGCCCGCTCCACCACCGAGACTGCAACGGTGCACCGAGACAGCGCACGGCGGCTGCTGTCTCGGTGCACCTCTGCGGTCTCGCGGCGACGGCGGGGCGAATCAGAAGAATCCCATGGCGCCTTCGGCATACGACACGAGCAGGTTCTTGGTCTGCTGGTAGTGGTCGAGCATCTTGAGGTGGTTCTCGCGGCCGATGCCCGACTGCTTGTACCCGCCGAACGCCGCGTGCGCCGGGTACTGGTGGTACGTGTTCGTCCAGACGCGGCCCGCCTCGATGCTGCGACCCGCGCGGTACATCGTGTCGGCCGACCGGCTCCACACGCCCGCACCGAGCCCGTAGAGGGTGTCGTTGGCGGTGTGGATGGCGTCGTCGAAGCCGTCGAAGCTGGTCACCGAGACGACGGGGCCGAAGATCTCCTCCTGGAAGATCCGCATCGAGTTCTGGCCCTCGAACACCGTCGGTGCCACGTAGTAGCCCCCGCTGAGCTCGCCGCCGAGGTCCACTCGCTCGCCGCCGGCGAGGAGCTTCGCGCCCTCCGCCTTGCCGATCTCGATGTAGCTGAGGATCTTCTCGAGCTGGTCGTTGGAGGCCTGCGCGCCGATCATGGTGGCCGGATCCAGCGGGTTTCCCTGGATGATCTTGCCGACGCGCTCGAGGCCGTCGCCGAGGAACTGGTCGTAGATCGAACGCTGGATGAGCGCGCGCGACGGGCACGTGCACACCTCGCCCTGGTTGAGGGCGAAGAACGTGAAACCCTCCAGCGCCTTGTCGTAGTAGGCATCCTTCTGCCGAGCGACGTCCTCGAAGAAGATGTTCGCGCTCTTGCCGCCGAGCTCCAGCGTCACCGGGATGAGGTTCTGCGAGGCGTACTGCATGATGAGCCGGCCCGTCGTGGTCTCGCCGGTGAACGCGACCTTGCGGATGCGCTTGTGCTGCGCGAGCGGTGCGCCGGCCTCGATGCCGAACCCGTTGACGATGTTCACGACGCCGGCCGGCAGCAGGTCGCCGATGATGTCGAAGAGGAACAGGATGGATGCCGGGGTCTGCTCGGCCGGCTTCAGCACGACGCAGTTGCCGGCGGCGAGCGCGGGGGCGAGCTTCCACGTGGCCATGAGCAGCGGGAAGTTCCACGGGATGATCTGGCCCACCACACCCAGCGGCTCGTGGAAGTGGTACGCGACGGTGTCCTCGTCGATCTGGCTGAGCGTGCCCTCCTGGGCGCGCAGAACGCCGGCGAAGTAGCGGAAGTGGTCGATCGCCAGCGGGATGTCGGCGGCCAGCGTCTCGCGGACGGGCTTGCCGTTCTCCCACGTCTCGGCGACGGCGATCTTCTCCAGGTTCGCCTCGATGCGGTCGGCGATCTTGTTGAGGATGTTGGCGCGGTCGGCGGGGGTCGTCTTCTTCCACGACTCGAACGCCTTCCACGCGACGTCGACGGCGCGGTCGATGTCTTCGGCGGTGCCGCGGCCGACTTCCGTGAACGGCTTGCCGGTGACGGGGGTGATGTTCTCGAAGTACTGGCCCTTGATCGGTTCGACGAACTCGCCGCCGATGTAGTGCCCGTAGCGCGGACGGTACTCGGCGATCGCGCCGCGCTGGCCCGGAGCGGCGTAGACGCTCGAGACGCCCTCTTCGACGATGGTCATGGTGTCTCCTTCGACAGTGCATGGTCCGCGGCATCCTCACCGCGTTCGGATGTCCCGACGGTACGCACCGCAACGTTGCATCCCGTTGCACCCGCGCGACCCCGTCGCGCTCCCGGGCGGGGTCGCCGCCGCCCGGTCGTGGCCCCTGACCGCGAGACACTCACTGTGCACCGAGACACCGGTGTGCGGCGCGTGTCTCGGTGCACAGGCGGTGTCTCGCGGATGGGGTGACGGGCGCAGGAGGGCGGGGCGCGGGCGGGCGGGATGCCGCGGGGCGGTCAGTCGCTCCCGAGGGCAGCGAGCCAGCGACGCGAAGCGTCGCGGAGGGCGGCGGCATCCGCGTCACTGATCAGGGCGAGAAGCCGGTGCTCGTTGGCGAGGTGCGCTGTGACGGCGCGGTCGATGAGCTCGACTCCGGTCGGTGTCAGACGCACGAGGCGGCGGCGGCGATCGTCCGCGGCATCCGCCCGCAACACGAGCCCGCGCTCGCTCAGCCGGTCGACCCGTTTGGTCAGCCCGCCCGTCGTCACCATCGTGTGATCGGCCAGTTCGCCGGCAGGCAGCTCGAACGGCGCTCCCGCACGCCGCAGCGCGGCCAGCAGGTCGAACTCGGCCTCACTGAGACCGAACTGCGCATACACGTCGGTGATCTCGGCCGAGAGAGCCAGAGCAAGACGGTGGACGCGACCGATCACCCCCTGCGGCGACGGGTCGAGGTCGGGTCGCTCGCGACGCCACTGCTCTTGAATGAGGTCGACGTGGTCGAGGGGGAGGTCGACGTGATCCGCCATGCCTCGACAGTACCTTCCGTGGAAGGTACATTGTCTTCCATGGAAGATAAATCGCGCCGGTGGATGCTGATCACCGCGATCGCACCCATCGCGTGGGGGAGCACCTACTTCGTCACCCGTCACCTGCTCCCGCCCGACGCGGCTCTCTGGGGCGCCGTCATCCGCTGCCTTCCGGCGGGACTCCTCGTGCTGCTCGTCACCCGCCGGTTGCCACGCGGCGCCTGGTGGTGGCGCTCGTTCGTGCTCGGCGGCCTCACGGTGGGCGGTCTCAACGTGCTCGTCTACATCGCCGCGCAGCGACTCGCCACCAGCCTCGCCGCCACCATCATGTCGGCGTCCGCAGCCGCACTGCTGCTGCTCAGTTGGGTGATCCTGCACCAGCGCCCGGCACTCCGGGCGGCGGCGGGTGCGGCACTCGGGATCGTCGGCGTCATCGTCATGCTGCAGCCCGGGGGTGGGGATGCCGACGGGTGGGGCATCGCGGCATCCGTCGTGGCGATGCTGTCGTCGTCGCTCGGTTTCGTGCTCACCCGCCGCTGGGGTGCCGACGTGCCACCGCTCACCATGACCGCGTGGCAGCTGATCGCCGGATCGCTCCTCGTCGCACCGATCGCGGTCGTCGTGGAGGGGCCGCCGCCCGCGCTCGACGGACCGGCGCTCCTGGGCTTCGCCTACCTCGTCCTCGTCGCGACCGCCCTCGCCTACACCGCGTGGTTCACCGGCCTCGCCCGCCTGCCCGGCGCGGTGCTCGGGGTGCTCGGGCTCCTCAACCCCGTGACGGGCGTGCTCCTCGGCGTCATCGTCGCCCACGAACCGTTCGGCCCCGCGCAGCTGATCGGGCTCGCCCTCGTCGTGATCGGTGTCCTCGCCGGCACGCGCCCCACGCGCCGCGCCGCCTCCGCCGCCTCCACCCCTTCCACCCGCGAGACCGCACTGGTGCACCGAGACAGCACCCGGTAGACGCAGTCTCGGTGCAGCACTGCCGTCTCGCGGGCGAGCGACGAGCGACGAACGGCGAACGGGGCGGGGTGCGGAGGGTGTTGCGGGCGCGGCGGCGCTACACGCGGGCGTCGACGGCGCGGGTCAGGGCCGTGAAGCGGTCGTTGTCCGCCAGATCGTCCAGCATGACCACGCGCCCATCGGGTCCGGCGAGCGGAATCTGCCAGTTGGGGTACTCCCGGTCGGTGCCCGGCTGATTCTGAGTCCGACGCTCACCGACGGCATCCACCAGCGCGACGCCGAGCAGCTGCGACGGGGATGCCGTGATCAGCACGTTCAGCGCCTCGATCACCTCCGCCTCCGACGGGGCGTCGCCGAGAAGTCCCCGCTCGCGCAACAGCGCCAGCATGGCCGCGCGCTCGGCATCCGCATCGGCGAGTTCATCCTCGACCGGCCGGGTCAGCAGCCCCAGCCGGGCGCGGAGCGCGACGTGCTCATCGGCGAGGTAGCCCGCGGTCGGCGGCAGATCGTGGGTGTTGACCGTCGCCAGCAGTGAGCGACGGTACTGCTCCGGCGGACGGAACCCCTCGCCCTCGCGCTCGAACCACAGCACGGACGTGCCGAGCACACCGCGCGAAGCGAGATAGTCGCGCATCCACGGCTCCACGTTGCCCAGGTCCTCGCCGATCAACACGGCCCCCGCACGGTGCGCCTCCAGCAGGAGCACCCCGATCATGGCCTCGTGGTCGTAGCGCACATAGGTGCCGGCCCCCGGGCCGAGTCCCGCCGGGATCCACCACAGCCGGAACAGGCCGATCACGTGGTCGATCCGCAACGCCCCCGCGTGACGGAGCAGCGTGCGGATCATGTCGCGAAGCGGCGCATACCCCGCCTCGGCGAGCGCCCGCGGCAGCCACGGCGGCTGGTTCCACGTCTGCCCCTGCTGGTTGTACATGTCCGGTGGCGCACCCACCGCCATGCCGGTCGCGTACATCTCGCGCAACGACCAGGCATCCGATCCCTGCGGGTGCACACCGACGGCGAGGTCGTGCATGATCCCGATCGCCATACCGGATGCCGTGGCAGCCGCCTGCGCATCGGCGACCTGCTGGTCGGCGATCCACTGCAGCCACACGTGAAACGCCACGCGCTCGGCCAGCTGCGTGCGCAGCGCCGCAACGAGCGGCGAGTGGATGTCGTCGAGCTCCGCGGGCCGCTCGCGCCCGGCGTAGTGCTCTTCGAGGGCGCACCACAGTGCGAAGTCCTGCAACGGCTGTCCCTCGCGCGCGGCGAACGCATCGAGCTCCGCGCGGCGCGCCGTCGACAGCGGCACCGCAAACACCGCGTCCAGGGCCAGCCGCTTGGCCGCCCAGACGGCGTCGCGGTCGATGCGCTCCGGATCGTCGTTGCCGGCGGCGGCGGGCGCGCGTGCCGCCTCGACGACCTCGCGCTCGGCGGGAGTCAGGTACGCGACCTCGCGGATGTCTTCGGGTCGCACGTACAACGGTGCGAGAAACCGGCGGGTCGCGGGTCGGTACGGCGACGGCTCGATGGGGCTCGTGACCTCGGCGGCGTGTATCGGGTTGATCAGGAGGAAATCGGCGCCCCGCGCGCCGGAGACGGCGGCGAGGTCCGCGAGGTCGGCGAAGTCACCGAGACCCCACGAACCGCGCGAACGCACCGAATACAGCTGCGCCATCAGACCCCACCCCCGCTGGCGCCCCGGTCGGGTCGGCGGGTCGCCGAGGCGCTCGGGGGTGATGGCGAGAGTGGCGGATGCCGTGCGGTCGGCCTCCGCAGCCCCGAACGCGCGCTGCTCGGCGCGCACCGTGTGCCATCCCACCGGCAGGTCGGCGGGCACCGGCACCTCAACCCGCCACCGCAGCACGCCGTCGACCAGACGCGCGGCAGGCCGCTGCTCGGGGATGGACAGCGTGCGCTCGGTGCCGTCCTCGAGGATCACCGTCACCGCGACATCGTGCCCGTCGAACACGTGCAGCCACAGCAGCCCGTACCCCGCGCGGGTGACGAGCGATGACGGCAGCAGCTCGCGCCACACCCGCTCCTCCTCGGAGACGAGGGCCGCCGACACCGCGGCATCCGTCGACGCATCGACGTGCATGGCCGCCAGCACCGCCCGGAGAGTGGATGCCGGCACGTGCACCCGGTCGCCGAAGAACGACCAGTACTCGGTGGCGATGCCGTAGACCGTGGCGAGCCGGACGAGGTCGGGGGTGGGCGCGTCGGTCATGTCGATCCTCCTCCGGCGCCCCGCGTGGGCGTCTGCGCCCATCCTGACATCCCCTCCGGTCCCTGTCGTGCGGCAGCGGCGACCCGGACCAACCCGCGGTTCAGGCCTCGAGTTTCTCGATGCGGCCGACCAGCGCGGCGCGGCGCGGCGAGCGCAGCGGCAGCATCTCGAGCGCGAGCCGCAGCACCTCGACGTCGTCCGCGCCGTCCTCGGTGTCGGCGTAGGCGAGCAGCACGTCGACCGACGCCTCGTTCATGAGCGCATCGCGCAGCGCCAGCCGCACCGAATCGCGGAACTCCTCCACACCCGGCGCGACGGAGTCGGGCAGCACCCGTCCACGGTACGCGGCCAGCGCGACCCGGTGCGCTCCGCGACCCAGCAGCGCCACGACCTGCTGCGCATCGGTGTGCAGTTCGGTTGTCAGGCGGTACGGACGGGATGCCGGGACCAGGTGCGGCGCCACCCGCTCCAGCACTTTCCGCAGGCGCACGAGCTCGGGGCGGAGCGTTCCCTCTGCGGCGTCCTCGCCGTACACGAGGTATCCGAGGCGCTCCGCTGACAGGCCCTGCCGGTGCACGGCGAGCATCAGCAGGATCTCGGCGTGGCGTGCGGAGAGCTCGGTGACCGTGGCGCTGTCGGGTCCGGCGACGTCGAGCAGTGCCCGATCGCGCCCGAGCACCCGCAGCATCGTGGTCGCCGTCGACGCGGGCGGCGCCGGCCTGCGCGTCCGCTTCGGCGTGAGAGCCTCGGCGCGGGCGCGCAGCCGGCTCACGAGCAACTCGCCCTCGACGGCGCGCGCCGTCGCGTCGACGAGCAGCTGCGCCTGCGGCGTCACGGCATCCGAGCCGCCGGTCACGTCGATCACGCCCAGTACCCGGCGCGTCTCCGGGTCGTAGACGGGCGCGGCGGTGCACGACCACGGCTGAACCAGCCGGTTGAAGTGCTCGGCGCCGTGGATCTGCACGGAGCGCCCGAGCGCGAGCGCCGTTCCCGGTGCGGAGGTGCCGACCGCCTCTTCCGACCAGTTCGCACCGGCGACGAAGCCCATCTCGCCCGTGAGGCTGCGCACCCGCCGGTCGCCCTCGACCCACAGCAGACGGCCGACGGCGTCACCGACGGCCACCACGACACCGGAGTCGCTCTCGCCACCGCCCGGAAGCAGGAGTGCGCGGATCATGTCCAGGGCGCCGGCAAGGGGATGGTCACGGCGGTAGGCCTCGAGTTCCTCGTCGCCCAGTTCCAGCGGCGGCAACCCCTCGGCGCCGACGAGGTTGGCGAGTGACCGGCGCCATGACGCGTGCACGAGCGGCCGGATGTGCTCCAGCCGCGGGTCCTCGACGTTGCCGACCACGAGCTCCTCGTGCGCGCGCTCGATCAGCAGACGCGATGTCTCCGGCGAGACCTCGCGGCGCGACGACCACGGCGAGGGCACAGCGACTCCGTTCACCAATGAGGAGATGCCGTCAGTCTAGGTCGCGAGCCGCCAAGAATCTCCCGAGCCGCCCAGATTCAGCCGGACGAACCATGGCGGGTCGGCCGGAACATGGCGGCTCGGCGGGGCCGGGCGCGGCTCGGCGGGGCCGGGCGCGGCTCGGCGGGGCCGAGCGCGGGCACTCAGCGCGCGGACCACCACTCGCGAAGGCGCTGCTCGGCGGCATCCGCACCGATGGGTCCCTCGTCGAGGCGCACCTCGAGCAGGAAGCGGTACGCCTCGCCGACCTCGCGCCCCGGGGGGATGCCGAGGATCTCCTGAATCCGGTTGCCGTCGATCTCGGGGCGGATGGCGTCGAGCTGCTCCTGCGCCGCGAGCTCATCGATCCGCCACTCGATCTCGTCGTAGGCGCGGCGGAGCCGGGTCGCCTTCTTCGCGTTGCGCGTCGTCACATCGGCCCGGGTGAGGATGTGCAGCCGCTCCAGCTGATCGCCGGCGTCGCGCACGTAACGCCGCACCGCGGAGTCGGTCCACGCCCCCTCCGAATACCCGAAGAACCGCAGGTGCTGCTCGATGAGCTGCGAGACGGCGGCGATGGTATCGCTGTCGAAGCGGAGGGCCTGCAGGCGCTTGCGTGCCAGCCGCGCGCCCTTCGCATCGTGGTGGTGGAAGCTCACGCCGCCGCCCGGTTCGAGCCGCCGGGTGGCCGGCTTGCCGATGTCGTGCAGCAGCGCCGCCAATCGCAGGGTCGTGTCGGGCGCCTGGCCCGGATGCCGGGCATGCTCCAGCTCGATGGCCTGTCGCAACACGGTGAGCGAGTGCTCGTAGACGTCCTTGTGGTGATGGTGTTCGTCGATCTCGAGGCGCAGGGCGGGCACCTCGGGGAGGATCTCACCCATGAGCCCGGTGTCCACGAGGATGCGGATGCCGCGGACGGGGTCGTCGGTGGCGAGCAGCTTCACGAGCTCGGCCTGCACGCGTTCCGGGCTGACGATCGAGATCGTGGAGCGCAGGCGCTCCATCGCCTCGAGCGTCGCGGGAGCGACGTCGAACTCCAGCTGGCTGGCGAACCGCGCGGCCCGCAGCATCCGCAGCGGATCGTCGCCGAAGCTCACGTCGGGGTCTCCCGGCGTGCGGAGAACCCCGGCGATCAGGTCCTCCACGCCGCCGGCGGGGTCGACGAGCGCCGGCACCGGCAGCCGCAGCGCCATGGCTCCGACCGTGAAGTCGCGGCGGGCGAGGTCGTCCTCCAGTCGATCGCCGAACGCGACGGTGGGTTTACGGGTCACGCCGTCGTAGCTGTCGGCGCGGTACGTGGTGATCTCGACCTGCTCGCTCGTGCCACCCGGACCCGGCATCTTCGCGCCGATCGTGCCGAAGGCGCGTCCGATGTCCCACGTCGCGGTCGACAGCGGCTTCACGATCCGCAGGATGTCGTCAGGTCGCGCGTTCGTCGTGAGGTCGAGATCGTGCGTGGGTCGTCCCAGCAGCGCGTCGCGGACGGGACCGCCCACGATCGCCAGCTCGAAGCCCGCGTGGGCGAACGCCGCACCGAGGGTCGCCATGATCGGCGAGGTCGCCAGAGACCCCAGCCGGTCGAGGCCTTCGGCCATGTTGAGCATGGGTTCCAGACTACCGGGGCGTCCGGCGCGCCCACCCTGGCCGTCTCCCGCTCCCGGCGGGATGCCGCGGCCCGCGCGGGCATTCATTCCGTTCGCAGCATGCCGATGAACATGAGCTCCCGCACGCGCGGAAGCAGGTCGGCGCGAAGCGCCGCGGCATCCACTTCGAGCAGGTCCGCGATGGCGTCGGAGAGCTGGCCGACGGTGAGTTCGCCGTCGGATGCTCCGACGAGCGCGGCGAGCGCGGGGTCGACCTCGACGGTGCGGCCGAGTCCGCCTCCTTGGCGCAGCTCGATGACGCTCGGTGCCTCGATTCCCGGCACGTGATGCCGCGCCTCGGTCACATCCCCCGCGACGACCGGTCGCGACGCGGCGAGGGCCTCGTCGTCGAGCTCCTCGAGCGCGTCGAATGCGTCCAGCGCCTCCGCGAAATGGTCGCCCAGCCCGCCGGCCACCTCCGGGAGGGCGTGCGTGATCCGCTCGTAGCGGGCGAGGGCGGGGATGCCGGATGCCGGACGGCGAAGCAACAGGTACCCGAACCCGATCGCCTCGACACCGCGGCCGGCGAAGTCGGCGAGCCACGCGTCGACGAGCGCCGCGTACCCCGGTGTCCCCGGCGCCGTTCCGCCATCGCGGACCCAGAGTTCGGCGTACGCGAGCGGATCGAGACGCTCCCGCTCGATGACCCAGGCCTCGAGCGGCACCGGCGAGGCGGCGACCCACCCGCGCACCCGAGTCAGACCGTCCGCATCGCGGCGGTACTCCCAGTTGCCGAGCAGCTGGGCCGTGCCGCCGGGCTCGAGCACGTCGCCCACGCCGGTGACGAACGCTGCGACGAGATCATCACCCGCATAGCCGGCGTCCCGGTATTCGTATTCGGGCACCCCGGCGACACGCGGTGTGATGACGAAGGGAGGGTTCGAAACCACCCGGTCGAACCGCTCACCGACGACGGGCTCGAACAGACTTCCGAGACGCGTCTCGATGCCTTCGACGCCGTTCAGCAGCGCGTTGAGGCGCGTGAACGCGAGGGCGCGTTCCGAGACGTCGGTCGCGACGATGGATGCCGCCGCATCCCCCGCGAGCGTCAGCCGTGCGCGCAGCGACTGGATGCCGCACCCCGTGCCGACGTCCAGCACGCGCGTGGCGGGCGTCGTCAGCTGCAGACCGGCGAGGGTGAGCGAAGCGCCGCCGACGCCGAGCACGTGGCCGGTCGGCAACGGACCGCCGATCGCGGCCTCGTCGAGGTCGCTCGCGACCCACCAGTGGCCGGGTTCCTCCGTTCCCGCGAAGGCCTGTGGGCGAACGAGCGCGAGCGGCACGACGTCGTCGCCGTCGACGCGGACGAGTCCGAGGCGCTGCAGCCCGGCGACCCCCACCGTCGGCAACGCACGCGCGACCGCGTCGCTGCCGGCCGTGGCACCCAGGAACAGCAGTCGCGCGATCACGGCGAGGATGTCCGCCCGATCGCCGAGCGCGGCGAGAGCCGGACCGTGCAGTCCGTGGCCGACGGCATCGTCCGCGAGGGGCCCCCACGCGGCCCGCACCGCGTCGGCCGTGTACTCGGCGGCGGCCAGATCGTTCCGCAGCGCGAAGGCGAGAGCGGGGTCAGGATTCAGGGGATGCTCCACAGCATCCCATCCTCACGCACGGGACACGGATCCGGCGTCCTCCGGCTCGTCATGGGCTCTCCCCAGGGCCGGGAGCCTAGAATCGCACCTGATCGTGCGGTCAGGCATCGCACAGGAGCCGATTCCCGCCATGACTGTGTCTTTCCCCGCCGACGCGCGCCGAACCCCCGACGGAGCGCTGACCCGGCGACGCCGATTCCCGCGCGTGCGGGCCATGGTGGCGCTGGCGATCCCGGCGGCGATCGCCGTGGCGATCGCCGCTCCCGCAGCCGCGGGCGCGGCAACGCAATCGGCGGCATCGAGCCTGTCCGTGGCGCTCGCCCCGGCCGGAAACGGCGTGGTCACGGCGACGGTCGTGTCGGTGACCTTCTCCGTGTCGAACACGGGCGACGCGCCCGCTCCGGGCGGCGAGGTGAGCATCGCTCTCAGCCGCACCCCGCTGGGCAGCAGCTCCGACGTATCGGCCTGGCTCGAATCGGATGCCCGGGCAGAGACGGTCGTGTCCACCGCTGCCGTGTCGGGTGCCGCCGCACGCGGCACCGCGACGGCGACGACCGCAATCGATCTCACCGCGAACGGGACGCCCGCCCTCGCGCCCGGCGTCTACCCGCTGAGCGCCGCGTTCTCCACCGACGGTGGAGCAACGGGCGGCGGTGCCGCAGGGAGCGATCTCATCGCACACAGCGTGCTCACCGTGCCGGATTCCGCCTCGGCGGCCGGCGGTGTCGCCGTCGTCGTGCCGATCACGGCTCCCCCGACGACGACCGGGCTGCTGACCGCGGACGATCTGAAGACCCTGACCGCCGACGACGGAGCCCTGCGCACCCAGCTCTCCGCCGTCACCGGGACGTCGGCGATCCTGGCGGTGGATCCGGCAATCCCCGCCGCGATCCGGGTGCTGGGAAGCACTGCACCGGCCTCGGCGCAGCAGTGGCTCGCCGAGCTGCTCGCGCTGCCCAACTCCCGCTTCGCCCTGCAGTTCGGCGATGCCGATGTGTCGACGCAGCTGGCCGCCGGTTTGCCGTCGCTGCTGTCGGTCTCGAGCCTCGACCCGTACATGTCGTCGAGCGACTTCACTTCCGTTCCCTCGACCCCCGTCGCGACCCCCGACTCGACACCGGGCGCCACCGCATCCGCCACCCCGGCGCCGTCCGCCGGCTCGCCGCCGACCCTGTCGCAGCTTCTCGACATCGGTGAGGCGAGCGCTGATGTGTTCTGGCCGGCCACGGGATCCGCCACGGCCGACATCGTGGCGCGGCTCGGCACGACGACAGCCGACGGCGCGTCGCCGATCACGCTCGTGGCATCGAGCACGCTCAGCGGTGCGGTCGGTGCCCGCGGAGATGCCGGCGGCTCGGCCGTCCTCGCCTACGACGACGGCGCCTCGGCGTCTCTCCGAGCCGCCTCCCTCGCCTCCGACACGGTTCACCAGGGGGCCGGGCTCGCGGCGGCATCCGCCTACGCCAGTCTCGCGACGCGGGGCTCCGCCGCGTCGGCGCCCCTGCTCGTGGTGGTCGACCGCGCGAGCGGCAGGTCGTCCACCGGCCTGCGGACCGCGATCACTGCGGCATCCACGCTGGCCGGACGGACGCCGCTGGACCTGTCCGCCCTCACCGCTGCGCCCGCGTCCCCCGTCACCGTCGTGGGTGGGAACGCCGCCGACGACGCACGCATCGGCGCCCTGCGGACCCTGCTGGATGATGAGACGCGCATCTCGTCGTTTGCGACGGTCCTGGCCGACACCACCCTCCTGACGGCACCAGAGCGGGCGGAGATCCTGCAGCTCCTCGGCAACGTCTGGCGCGCCGTCCCCGACCAGTTCTCAACGGCGATCGCCGACCACAACGACGCGGCGGCCACGACACTGGATTCCGTCGCCATCGTGCCGCCGAGCGACATCACGCTGCTCGCGTCATCGGCGCCGCTCACCTTCTCGGTGCGCAACGATCTCGCGTGGCCCGTGAACCTGACGATGAGCGCCAGCCCCAACGATCCACGGCTCATCGTCCAGAGATCTGCCGAGGTCGCGGTCGGACCGCGGCAGAGCACGCGCGTGCAGGTGCCGGTGCAGGCGCGTGTCGGAAGCGGCGAGTCGACCCTCGATCTGCAGCTCCGCAGTGCGTCGGGCATCGAGGTGGGGCCCTCCGTGCGGGTCGCCGTCGCGGTCCGCGCCGAGTGGGAGTCGGTCGGCATCGTCGTGATGTCGGTGCTGATCGGCGCGATGCTCGTGTTCGGTGTCGTGCGCACCATCCGGAAACTGCGGCGGCGGCCCGCGCCGACATCCGCCGCCGAGGAAGAGGACGTCGTTGGCTAGTCTCGGTCGCGCGAGCGCCATCATCGGGGCGGGAACGCTCTTCTCGCGCGCCACCGGACTGGTGCGCTCGGTG
>Ga0207655_1002179_pt1 | contig 16270 bp, 13 predicted proteins | sample KBSM44metaG_FD_184398 | JGI IMG/M metagenome (GOLD analysis project Ga0207655, IMG submission 184398) | Miscanthus rhizosphere microbial communities from Kellogg Biological Station, Michigan, USA - KBS M4-4 metaG (SPAdes) (version 2) | ecosystem: Host-associated > Plants > Roots > Rhizosphere >...
CGTTGACCGGGTTTCCATCGATATCCAGGACGGCGAGTTCTTTTCCATGCTCGGCCCTTCCGGCTCCGGCAAGACCACTTGCCTGCGCCTGATTGCCGGTTTTGAGCAGCCGAGCGCAGGCTCGATTCGTATTCATGGCGAGGAAGCTGCCGGCTTGCCGCCGTACCAGCGTGACGTGAATACCGTGTTCCAGGATTACGCGCTGTTCCCCCACATGAATGTGCGCGACAACGTGGCCTACGGCCTCAAGGTCAAGGGTATCGGCAAGACCGAGCGCCTGAACCGCGCCGAAGAAGCCCTCGCCATGGTCGCCCTCGGCGGCTACGGTGACCGCAAGCCGGTGCAGCTTTCCGGTGGTCAGCGCCAACGGGTCGCCCTGGCCCGCGCCCTGGTCAATCGCCCACGGGTGCTGTTGCTTGACGAGCCCCTGGGCGCCCTCGACCTCAAGCTGCGCGAGCAGATGCAGAGCGAGCTGAAAAAGCTGCAGCGCCAGCTCGGTATCACCTTTATTTTCGTGACCCACGACCAGACCGAAGCGCTGTCGATGTCCGACCGGGTGGCCGTGTTCAACAAGGGCCGCATCGAGCAGGTCGACACCCCGCGCAACCTCTACATGAAACCCGCCACCTCGTTCGTGGCCGAGTTCGTCGGCACCTCTAACGTGATTCGCGGCGAACTGGCGCAACGCCTCAGCGGCAACGCGCAAGCGTTCTCGATCCGCCCGGAACACGTGCGTTTTGCCGAAGGTGCGCTGGGCACCGGTGAAGTGGAAGTCAGCGGCCTGCTGCATGACATCCAGTACCAGGGCAGCGCCACCCGCTATGAACTCAGGCTGGAAAACGGCCAGGTCCTGAACATCAGCCAGGCCAACAACCAATGGCTCGATACCAGCAGCGGTTACCAGGTGGGCCAGCCCATCACCGCGCGCTGGGCACGGGAAGCGATGACGCCCCTGACCGACAGCGCAGGCGAGGTGTGACATGAGCCTGGTCCTTTCCCAACCGCCGATGCGCAGGTTTTCCAACCTGCTGTACCGCAAGCCCAACCTGTACCTGGCGATGTTGCTGGTGCCACCGCTGATCTGGTTCGGCGCCATCTACCTGGGCTCGTTGCTGACCCTGCTGTGGCAAGGTTTCTACACCTTCGACGACTTCACCATGGCGGTCACGCCGGACCTGACCCTGGCCAACTTCGCCGCGCTGTTCCAGCCGTCGAACTTCGACATCATCGTGCGCACCTTGAGCATGGCGATCGTGGTGTCCATCGCCAGCGCCATCGTCGCGTTCCCGATTGCCTACTACATGGCGCGCTACACCACGGGCAAGACCAAGGCGTTTTTCTACATCGCAGTGATGATGCCGATGTGGGCCAGCTACATCGTCAAGGCCTACGCCTGGACCTTGCTGCTGGCCAAGGGCGGCGTGGCGCAGTGGTTTGTGCAGCACCTGGGCCTGGAGCCGGTGTTGCAGTTCGTGCTGGGCATTCCCGGTGTGGGCGGCAGCACCTTGAGCACCTCGCACCTGGGACGCTTCATGGTGTTCGTCTACATCTGGCTGCCGTTCATGATCCTGCCGATCCAGGCCTCGCTGGAGCGTTTGCCGCCTTCACTGTTGCAAGCGTCGGCGGACCTCGGCGCCAAGCCGCGCCAGACCTTCATGCAGGTGATTCTGCCGCTGTCGGTGCCGGGGATTGCGGCCGGCTCGATCTTCACCTTCTCGCTGACGTTGGGCGACTTCATCGTGCCGCAACTGGTCGGCCCACCGGGTTACTTCGTCGGCGGCATGGTGTACGCCCAGCAAGGCGCCATCGGCAACATGCCCATGGCCGCGGCGTTCACATTGGTGCCCATCGTGCTGATCGCGGTTTACCTCTCCATTGTCAAACGCCTGGGGGCCTTCGATGCACTCTGAGAAATCTTCGCTGGGTCTGAAGATCGCAGCCTGGGGCGGCTTGGTGTTTTTGCACTTCCCGATCCTGATCATCTTCCTCTACGCCTTCAACACCGAAGAAGCCGCGTTCAGCTTTCCGCCCCAGGGCTTCACCCTGAAGTGGTTCAGCGTGGCCTTCGCCCGGCCGGACGTGCTGGACGCGATCAAGTTGTCGCTGCAGATCGCGGCCATTGCCACGTTGATCGCCATGGTGCTCGGCACGCTGGCCTCGGCGGCGTTGTATCGCCGTGAGTTCTTCGGCAAGCAAGGCGTGTCGTTGATGCTGATCCTGCCGATTGCATTGCCGGGGATCATCACCGGTATCGCGCTGCTGGCAACGTTCAAGACGCTGGGCATCGAGCCCGGGATGTTCACCATCATCGTCGGCCACGCGACCTTCTGCGTGGTGATCGTCTACAACAACGTGATCGCGCGTTTGCGCCGTACCTCCCACAGCCTGATCGAAGCCTCGATGGACTTGGGCGCCGACGGCTGGCAGACCTTCCGCTACATCATCATGCCCAACCTGGGCTCGGCACTGCTGGCCGGCGGCATGCTCGCCTTTGCGCTGTCGTTCGACGAAATCATCGTCACCACCTTCACCGCCGGCCACGAGCGCACCTTGCCGCTGTGGCTGCTCAACCAGCTGAGCCGCCCACGGGACGTGCCGGTGACCAACGTGGTGGCAATGCTGGTGATGCTGGTCACGATGTTCCCGATTCTCGGTGCCTATTACCTGACACGCGGCGGTGAAAGCGTGGCGGGGAGTGGCGGTAAATAACGGACAACACATAGCCACTGTTGAAACACGGTCAATGTGGGAGCTGGCTTGCCTGCGATTGCGGTATCGACTGACCCACCGCTATCGCAGGCAAGCCAGCTCCCACAGTTGACCCGGTTTCCCCAGGAAAAGAACAGTCGCTCAGAGGAGAGCTGAACCATGCAAACCAAATTACTGATCAACGGCCAACTGGTCGCAGGCGAAGGCCCGGCCCAAGCCGTGTTCAACCCGGCACTCGGCCGTGTGCTGGTGGAAATCAACGAAGCCAGCGAAGCCCAGGTCGACGCCGCCGTGCGCGCCGCCGATGCAGCGTTTGAAAGCTGGTCGCAAACCGCACCCAAGGACCGTTCGCTGCTGCTGCTGAAACTGGCGGACGTGATCGAAGCCCACGGCGAAGAGCTGGCCAAGCTGGAGTCGGACAACTGCGGGAAGCCCTACAGCGCCGCGCTGAACGATGAGATCCCGGCCATTGCCGACGTGTTCCGCTTCTTCGCCGGCGCCAGCCGTTGCATGAGTGGCTCGGCCGGTGGCGAATACCTGCCGGGGCACACCTCGATGATCCGCCGCGACCCGGTGGGCGTGATCGCCTCCATTGCGCCGTGGAACTACCCACTGATGATGGTCGCCTGGAAAATCGCCCCGGCCCTCGCCGCCGGTAATACCGTGGTGCTCAAGCCGTCGGAGCAAACCCCGCTGACCGCGCTGCGCATGGTCGAGTTGGCCGCTGACATCTTCCCGGCCGGTGTACTCAACCTGGTCTTCGGCCGTGGGCCAACCGTGGGCAGCCCGCTGGTGAACCACCCGAAAGTGCGCATGGTGTCGCTGACCGGCTCCATCGCCACCGGTGCGAATATCATCTCCAGCACCGCTGACAGCGTGAAGCGCATGCACATGGAACTGGGCGGCAAGGCGCCGGTGATCATCTTCAACGACGCGGACATCGACGCCGCCGTGGAAGGTATCCGCACCTTCGGTTTCTACAACGCCGGCCAGGATTGCACCGCAGCGTGCCGCATCTATGCCCAAGCGGAGATCTACGACGCGTTTATCGAGAAGCTTGGCGCAGCGGTCGCCAGCATCAAATACGGCCTGCAGGATGACCCAGCCACCGAGTTGGGCCCGCTGATCACCGCGCAACACCGCGACCGCGTGGCCGGCTTTGTCGAGCGCGCCGTGGCGCAGCCGCACATTCGCCTGGTCACCGGGGGCAAGGCGGTGGAAGGCAATGGCTTCTTCTTTGAACCCACCGTGTTGGCCGATGCGCAGCAGGACGACGAAATCGTGCGGCGCGAAGTGTTCGGGCCAGTGGTGTCGGTGACCAAGTTCAATGACGAAGCACAGGTGCTCGGCTGGGCCAACGATTCGGACTACGGCCTGGCGTCATCCGTCTGGACCGCCGATGTCGGCCGCGCCCACCGCTTGGCCGCACGCCTGCAATACGGCTGCACCTGGGTGAATACCCACTTCATGCTCGTCAGCGAAATGCCTCACGGCGGTCAGAAACTGTCGGGCTATGGCAAAGACATGTCCATGTACGGGCTGGAGGACTACACCACCGTTCGCCATGTGATGTTCAAGCACTGACCCCGCCACTCCCTTTGCGGGCGGGCTTGTGTGGGAGCGGGCTTGCTCGCGAATGCGGTGGGTCAGTCGATAATGACGGTGACTGACAGACCGCTTTCGCGAGCAAGCCCGCTCCCACAAAAAGCCCGGTTCCCACAAGTCTCTTCTCATAACAATAAAATTCAGGTTCTTCCCCATGGATATCACCCGCCGCGACTTCCTCAACGGCGTCGCCATTACCGTTGCCGCTGGCATGACCCCGCTGCAGCTCTTGCAAGCCGCGCCCGATGGACGCTACTACCCTCCCGCCCTCACCGGCCTGCGCGGCAGCCATGTCGGCTCATTCGAAGTGGCGCACCAGATGGGCTGGGAAAAGAAGGTGTTCGATACCGAGAAACTGCCGATCACCGAGGACTATGACCTGGTGGTGGTCGGCGGCGGCTTGAGCGGTTTGTCGGCGGCGTGGTTCTACCGCGAGAAGCACCCCAAGGCGAAGGTCCTGATCCTGGAAAACCACGACGACTTCGGCGGCCACGCCAAGCGTAATGAATTCCAGGCCGGTGGCCGCACGATCATCGGCTACGGCGGCAGCGAGGCGTTCCAGTCGCCTAACCATCTGTACAGCAAGCAGGTGAATGGCCTGCTGAAAAAACTCGGGGTGAACATCAAGCGCTTCGAAACCGCCTTCGACCGCCCGTTCTACCCGGGCCTGGGGCTGTCGCGCGGGGTGTTCTTCGACAAGGAAAACTTCGGCGAAGACAAACTGGTGACCGGCGACCCCACGCCGATGGTGGCCGACGATATCGCGCCGGACCAACTCAACGCGCGCGCCATCGGCGACTTCATCAATGACTTCCCGTTGCCGCAGGCTGATCGCCAAGCCTTGATCGAACTGCACACGGCGCCCAAGGATTACCTGCCGGGCAAGACTGCCGAAGAAAAGGCCCGCTACCTCGCCGCCACCAGCTACCGGGATTTCCTGCTGAAAAACGTGGGCTTGTCAGAAGGCGCGGTGAAGTACTTCCAGAGCCGCACCAATGACTTCATGGCCCTGAGCATTGATGCCGTGGCGTCGGCTGACGCTTATAACGTGGGCTTCCCAGGCTTTGCCGGGATGAACCTGGCGCCGATCAGCGAAGAAGCCGCTGCGGAAATGGAAGAGCCCTACATCTACCACTTCCCGGATGGCAATGCGTCGGTGGCGCGGCTGCTGGTGCGAGACTTGATCCCGGGCGTGGCACCGGGGCACACCATGGACGATATCGTGCTGGCGGCCTTTGACTACGCCAAGCTGGACCAGCCCAAGGCCGCCGTGCGGCTACGTTTGAACAGCACCGCCGTCAGCGTGCGCAACGTCGGCGACGGCGTGCATGTCGGCTACAGCCGTGGCGGACAACTCGCACAGGTGCGCGGCAAACGCTGCATCCTGGCCTGCTACAACATGATGATCCCCTACCTGCTCAAGGATTTGCCGGCGCCCCAGGCCCACGCCCTGAGCCAGAACGTGAAATACCCGCTGGTGTACACCAAGGTGGTGATCCGCAATTGGCAGTCATTCCAGACACTGGGGGTGCATGAGATTTACGCGGCGACCCAGCCCTACAGCCGCATCAAGCTGGATTACCCGGTGAGCATGGGCGGCTACGACCACCCGCGCGACCCGACGCAGCCGATCGGCTTGCACATGGTTTACGTGCCCACCAGCCCCAACAGCGGCATGAACGCCCGCGACCAGGCCCGCGCCGGGCGTGGCAAGTTGTATGGGCAGACCTTCGAGCAACTGGAGGCACAGCTGCGAGACCAGTTGCAGCGCATGCTGGGCCCGGGCGGGTTCAACCATGAGCGGGATATTCTGGCGATCACTGTCAACCGCTGGTCACACGGTTATGCGAGCTTCTCCAACAGTTTGTATGACGATGCGGATCAGACTGAAGCGTGGATGAAACTGGCGAAAAAACCGCTGGGGCATGTGAGCATCGCCAACTCGGATGCAGCGTGGAGTGCGTATGCCCATGCGGCGATTGATGAGGCTTACCGGGCTGTGGGTGAGGTCAGCTGAGGACGTGTAGTGAGCGGGCTTGCCCCGCGCTGGGCTGCGAAGCGGCCCCAAATCCAGGCGCCGCGAAATACCTGAAGGCATGCGGTGATCTGGTTAGGGCTGCTCCGCAGCCCAGCGCGGGGCAAGCCCGCTCACTACAGGGCTGCCTGACAATTGGAAATGTCTTGTCGCACTTGCAGCGCCATCACCCCGCTATCAATCATTTTTCCTACGTCATCGAACCGCTTAAGCTATCCGGCGTCTGTTTATTGTTCGTTGCGTTTGGTCGAAGGCATGTCCGAACCGTAATTTCTGATCCAGTACGTGCCAGGAACGGCGCAGGATTTGCTCACGACAGGTTGTCTCTATGCACCGCAGGAATTTGCTCAAAGCGTCCATGGCCATTGCGGCTTACACCGGTTTATCGGCCAGCGGCCTGCTCGCTGCGCAAGCCTGGGCCGGCAACCGTGCCGCCGACGGCAAGGCCATCGCTTTCGATTTTGAATCGCTCAAGGCCCAGGCCAAGCAACTGGCCGGCACGCCTTACAAAGACACCAAACAGGTGCTGCCGCCGACCCTGGCGACCATGACCCCGCAGAACTTCAACGCCATCGGCTACGATGGCAAGCACTCGCTGTGGAAGGAATTGAACGGCCAACTGGACGTGCAGTTTTTCCACGTCGGCATGGGCTTCAAGACGCCGGTGCGCATGCACAGCGTCGACCCCAAGACCCGCGAAGCCCGTGAGGTGCATTTCCGCCCGTCGCTGTTCAACTATGAAAAAACCACCGTCGACACCAAACAACTGACGGGCGACCTGGGTTTTTCCGGCTTCAAGCTGTTCAAGGCGCCTGAACTGGACCGTCATGACGTGCTGTCGTTTCTGGGCGCCAGCTACTTCCGCGCCGTGGATTCCACCGGCCAATACGGCCTTTCTGCCCGTGGCCTGGCCATCGACACCTACGCGAAAAAACGCGAGGAATTCCCCGACTTCACGCAATTCTGGTTCGAAACCCCGGACAAGGACGCGACCCGCTTTGTGGTCTACGCCTTGCTCGACTCGCCAAGCGCCACCGGTGCCTACCGCTTCGACATCGACTGCCAGGCCAGCCAGGTGGTGATGGCCATCGACGCGCACATCAACGCGCGTACCGCCATCGAACAACTGGGCATCGCGCCGATGACCAGTATGTTCAGCTGTGGCACCCACGAGCGCCGCATGTGCGACACCATCCACCCGCAGATCCACGACTCCGACCGCCTGGCCATGTGGCGCGGCAACGGCGAGTGGATCTGCCGCCCGTTGAACAACCCGGCCAAATTGCAGTTCAACGCCTTTGCCGACAAAGACCCGAAAGGCTTCGGCCTGGTGCAGACCGACCATGAGTTCGCCAGCTACCAGGACACCGTGGACTGGTACAGCAAGCGTCCAAGCCTGTGGGTAGAACCGACGACGGCGTGGGGTGAAGGCTCGATTGACCTGCTGGAAATCCCGACCACCGGCGAAACCCTGGACAATATTGTGGCCTTCTGGACCCCGAAAACGCCGGTGGCTGCCGGGGATTCGCTGAACTACGGCTACAAGCTGTACTGGAGCGCCTTGCCGCCGGTCAGCACGCCGCTGGCGCAGGTCGATGCGACCCGTTCCGGCATGGGTGGTTTTACCGAAGGTTGGGCACCGGGCGAGCACTACCCTGAGGTGTGGGCACGTCGTTTTGCCGTGGACTTCAAGGGTGGCGGCCTCGACCGCCTGCCGGCCGGCACCGGGATCGAGCCGGTGGTGACCTGCTCCCATGGCCAGGTAAAGGATTTCAGCGTGCTGGTGCTCGACAACATCAAGGGCTACCGCATCCTGTTCGACTGGTACCCGACCAGCGACAGCGTGGAGCCGGTGGAACTGCGGCTGTTCATCCGTACCCAGGACCGCACCTTGAGCGAGACCTGGTTGTATCAGTACTTCCCGCCGGCGCCAGAGGCGCGTAAGTACACCTGATTCAAGGGGATCGGACTCTTGTGGCGAGGGAGCTTGCTCCCGCTGGGCTGCGCAGCGGCCCCAAAATCTTGGGAGCGCTTCGCACTCCAGCGCAAGCAAGCTTGCTCGCCACAACAGCCAGTTCCTACAGGTGTTTAGAACCGCGAAACACTCTTCATCGCCCCAATCAGGTAGCGCATCGCCACCTGATCGTTCTCGGTGAGGGCCCGGTACTGCGCCAGCAATTCCACTTCATCGGAACTCAACCTTCGACCCCGCAAGGTCAACCTGCGGCCCAGAAAAGCCGCCACCGCACCCGCAATACCATAGGACTTGGTCATGGACCGTTTCTCCTGAGATCAATCAAACACTCCTGTCGCCCATTACCCGCCTCCCGCAAAGCGCAATGCCTGCGCGAACCATCAGACTGACTCCCTGGGCCAGAAATCAGACTTACCCTAAGCGTAGAAACTATCTCGCCACACGTGGGATTTTTTTAGAGTATTAACTTAAAAAATTACTGCGGTAACAAAGACCTACAACCCTTTCTCACGAAATGGCCGGTAGAGGTGAATGTCGTGGGGTTCCTGTGCGTAGAGTTCAGGGTCTGGGGATTGCAGCATCAGGCAACCTTGGCCCAGGTAAAAGTCCACGGTATTGCGCGACTCCGTGGCCGAGACATACAACCCGTCCACTCCTGCCAACACCCCGTGCTCACAGGCCAGGGCGAACAAGCGCCCGCCCAGCCCCCGCCCACGCGCGCCATGGCTGACGTGCAGGAACTTCAATTGCCGCAGCAGCAAGTGCTGGTTGTGGAGGGGGCGGTTGTCCACCACTGCCGCGGCCACCAGGCTGGGCCCGTCAAATACCCCCCAAAGCCAGCCGCCCCGTTCGAGGCAGGCGAGCAGCGCAATGGCGTCCTGTTCAGACTCGCCTTCGGGCCAGCCACGCATGTCGTGGTAATCGGGGTACAGCACCAGTTTGCCATCCTCGACGCGGTAGCATTCGTGAACCCGCTCCGTGCGGTCGATGGTGGCCAGCAACACAATATCGTCTTTGTTTAATGCACGTTCGATCAACATGAAGGCCTCCTGCTCTTGAGTGCCAAGCATCCGGGTTGCGTTGAACGCGGGCAAGAAAAAACCCACCGGGCCAGGGTGGGTTTGCAGGAACTGCCTGAGGGATCAGTCCCTGAGATCAGACTCGTGAATCGGCTGGTCGCGGTGCGTCGCCCGTTGATACTGCGCCGGCCAGATGGCCTTGCGCCCGCCCAGGTCGTCATCGGCATGCAGCGGCCAATACGGGTCGCGCAGCAGTTCACGGGCGAGGAAGATGATGTCGGCTTGGCACGTGCGCAGGATGTGCTCGGCCTGGGCCGGTTCGGTGATCATGCCGACAGTGCCCGTGGCAATGCCGGACTCCTTGCGCACACGCTCGGCAAAGCGGGTCTGGTAACCGGGGCCGGTGGGGATCTCGGCGTTGGCGGCGGTGCCACCGGAGGACACGTCGATCAGGTCCACCCCCAAGTCCTTCAGCCGGCGTGCCAGCTCCACCGTTTCATCGGGGTTCCAGCCGTCTTCGACCCAGTCGGTGGCCGACACCCGCACGAACAACGGCAGCTCCTGGGGCCAGACGTCGCGTACGGCCTTCGTCACTTCCAGCACCAGGCGAATACGGTTTTCAAAAGAACCGCCGTACTGGTCCTGACGCTGATTGCTGATGGGCGAGAGGAATTGATGCAGCAGGTAACCGTGGGCGGCATGGATCTCCACCACCTCGAAACCCGCCGTGAGTGCGCGTTTGGCGGCGGCGACAAAGTCGGCGATCACCTGCTGGATCTGCGCTTCATCAAGTGGCTTGGGTTGCGTGTGGTTGGGGTCAAACGCAATCGGTGACGGCCCCACCGGCACCCAACCGCCATCTTCGGGCTTGACGCTGCCATGCTTGCCGATCCAGGGCCGGTGGGTGCTGGCCTTGCGCCCGGCGTGGGCCAGTTGAATCCCCGCCACCGCGCCTTGGGCGGCAATAAAGCGTGTGATGCGTTGCAACGGCTCGATCTGTTCGTCGTTCCACAACCCCAGGTCCTGGGCGGTGATGCGGCCATCGGCGGTCACGGCGGTGGCTTCGGTGAAAATCAGCCCGGCGCCCCCCACGGCGCGACTGCCCAGGTGCACCAGGTGCCAGTCATTGGCCAGGCCATCCTCGGCCGAGTATTGGCACATCGGCGACACAGCAATGCGGTTGAGCAGGGTCAATTGACGGAGGGTATAGGGTTCGAGCAGTTGACTCATGGCGCACCTCTTCTGGGTTCTATGGGCACTCAACGGTGCTTAGAGCCTAGTCGACAACGCGCGATTGCACAGGGTTCAGAATGGAACACGGGAACCGATTGCCGGCTCCCGTTTTGCAACCGTCTACATTTCGACCTGGGTGCCCAGCTCGATCACGCGGTTGACCGGCAACTTGAAGAAGCGCAGGTTGCCGTTGGCGTTTTTCAACATGAACGCGAACAGCGCTTCGCGCCAGCGCGCCATGCCCTTGATGCGCGAGGCAATGACGGTCTCGCGGCTGAGGAAGTAGGTGGTGCGCATCGGACTGAAGTCCAAGTCATCCAGATGACACAGCTTCAAGGCCTCGGGCACGTCCGGCTCGTCGGCAAAACCGAAGTGCAGGATCACCCGGAAGAAGCCTTCGCCGTAGGCGTCCACTTCGAAACGACGCGAGGCGGGCACCCGTGGGATGTCTTCGTAGACCACCGTCAGCATCACCACCTGCTCATGCAACACCTGGTTATGCAGCAGGTTGTGCAACAGCGCGTGGGGCACCGCGTCAGGCCGCGCGGTGAGGAACACAGCAGTGCCCTGCACGCGGTGCGGCGGCTGCACGCGGATACTGCCGATAAAGATCGGCAGCGGCAGGCCGCCTTCGTCGAGGCGGTCCACCAGCAACTGCTTGCCGCGCTTCCAGGTGGTCATCAGCACGAACAACACGATCCCCGCCAATACCGGGAAGGCACCGCCCTGGATGATTTTCGGCACGTTGGCGGCAAAATACAGGCCGTCCACCAACAGGCAGCAGACCAGTACCGGCACCGCCAGGATCGGCGGCCATTTCCACAGCAGCAACATCACCGCCGACACCAGGATGGTGGTCATCAGCATGGTGCCGGTCACCGCCACGCCGTAGGCCGAGGCCAGGGCGTTGGAGGACTCGAAACCCAGCACCAGCAGGATCACGCCGACCATCAGCGACCAATTCACCGCCCCGATATAGATCTGGCCCTGCTCGGCGCTGGAGGTGTGCTGGATGTGCATGCGCGGGATGTAGCCCAACTGGATCGCCTGGCGCGTCAACGAGAACGCGCCGGAAATCACCGCCTGGGACGCAATCACGGTCGCCAGGGTGGACAGCACCACCAGCGGGATCAACGCCCAACTCGGCGCCAGCAGATAGAACGGGTTGCGCGCCGCTTCCGGATCGCCCAGCAGCATGGCGCCCTGGCCGAAATAGTTCAGCACCAGCGCCGGCAACACCAGCATGAACCAGGCACGGGCGATGGGCTTGCGGCCGAAGTGGCCCATGTCGGCGTACAGTGCCTCGGCCCCGGTCAATGCCAGGACCACGGCGCCGAGAATGGCCACGCCAATCCCCGGGTGGGCCTGGAAGAACCGCACGCCCCAGAGCGGGTTCAACGCGCTGAGCACTTCAGGGTGCAGCGTGATGCCATACACCCCCAGGCCGCCCAGCACCAGGAACCAGGTGACCATCACCGGCCCGAACAGCTTGCCGATGCGGTCGGTGCCGTGTTTCTGGATCAGAAACAGCGCCACCAGCACGATCAACGCGATGGGCACGACCCATTTTTCCAGGCCGTCGAACGCCAACTCCAAGCCTTCGATGGCCGACAACACGGAAATGGCCGGGGTGATCATGCTGTCGCCGTAGAACAGCGCCGCACCGCACAACCCACACACCACTAGGAAACTGCGCAGTTTCTTGCGCTCCCCTGCCGCCCGACGCGCCAGTGCCGTGAGGGCCATGATGCCGCCCTCGCCCTGGTTGTCGGCGCGCAGCACGAACAGCATGTACTTGATCGACACGACCCAGATCAGCGACCAGAAGATCAGCGCCAGGATCCCCAGCACCCCATCATGGTTGACCTGAACCCCGTAACCGCCAGTGAACACTTCTTTTAGGGTATAGAGCGGGCTGGTACCGATATCGCCGTAAACCACCCCGACCGCCGCCACCAGCATGCCAATCGGCTTTGCGTTGGAATGCTCGGCACCTGCTGCCTGACTACTTGCCTGACCCATCAACCACTCCTGCCCTTTGACCTGAGGTCTTTTATAAACAGCGCGTCTAAGCTGACCCTAGCATGCGCTGTTTTACTTCTCGTAACAGACGTTTTATTGACCTCGGGGTTCTACCCGTGTGCAACGGCGCGAAGCATAGCGCAGCACTCGTCGTATTTCCCTGCATAAAGCTGGTCAAGTGCGTTGCCCGTCGCTAGAATTGCGCAATTTTTGATCAGAGGCGCACCAAGCGCCCGTCTACCGCCTTGTCGTGCCCGACTGGCGGCGTCATTCAATACCGAGGTTAGACATGTCCACCACTCCCGCGACGGCCAATCCCAAGGTCGGCTTTGTATCCCTAGGCTGCCCCAAGGCCCTGGTCGATTCCGAACGCATCCTTACGCAATTGCGCATGGAAGGCTATGACGTCGTGTCCACCTACCAGGACGCGGACGTGGTGGTGGTCAACACCTGCGGCTTCATCGACTCGGCCAAGGCTGAGTCCCTGGAAGTGATCGGCGAAGCGATCAAGGAAAACGGCAAGGTCATCGTGACCGGCTGCATGGGTGTGGAAGAAGGCAATATCCGCAACGTGCACCCGAGCGTGCTGGCCGTGACCGGCCCGCAACAGTACGAGCAGGTGGTCAACGCCGTGCACGAAGTGGTGCCGCCGCGCCAGGACCACAACCCGCTGATCGACCTGGTACCGCCGCAAGGCATCAAGCTGACCCCGCGTCACTACGCGTACCTGAAGATTTCCGAAGGCTGCAACCACAGCTGCAGCTTCTGCATCATCCCGTCGATGCGCGGCAAGCTGGTCAGCCGCCCGGTGGGTGACGTGCTCGACGAGGCCCAGCGCCTGGTCAAATCCGGCGTGAAAGAGCTGCTGGTGATTTCCCAGGACACCAGCGCCTACGGCGTCGATGTGAAATACCGCACCGGTTTCTGGAACGGCGCGCCGGTGAAAACCCGCATGACCGAGCTGTGCGAAGCCTTGAGCAGCCTGGGCGTGTGGGTACGCCTGCACTACGTCTACCCGTACCCGCACGTGGATGAGCTGATCCCACTGATGGCCGCCGGCAAGATCCTGCCGTACCTGGACATCCCGTTCCAGCACGCCAGCCCGAAAGTGCTCAAGGCCATGAAACGCCCGGCCTTCGAAGATAAGACCCTGGCGCGCATCAAGAACTGGCGCGAGATCTGCCCGGAGCTGATCATCCGCTCCACCTTCATCGTCGGCTTCCCTGGCGAAACAGAAGAAGACTTCCAGTACCTGCTGGACTGGCTGACCGAAGCCCAACTGGACCGCGTCGGCTGCTTCCAATACTCGCCGGTAGAGGGCGCACCCGCCAACCTGCTGGACCTGGCCGTGGTGCCGGACGACGTCAAGCAAGACCGTTGGGAGCGTTTCATGGCGCACCAGCAGGCCATCAGCTCGGCGCGCCTGCAACTGCGCATCGGCAAGGAAATCGAAGTGCTGATCGACGAAGTCGACGAGCAAGGCGCCGTTGGCCGTTGCTTCTTCGACGCGCCGGAAATCGACGGTAACGTGTTCATCGACGATGCCAGCGGTTTGAAGCCAGGTGACAAGGTGTGGTGCACCGTGACCGACGCCGACGAGTACGACTTGTGGGCTGAAAAGCGCGACTGAATCGCGCCTGCGTAATAATTTGAAAAAGCCCCGCCTCTGGACAAGATGCGGGGCTTTTTTCGGTCTATCGTTTGCCCATCGGCGCCATTCATCGGCAAGGGGCAGCGGGCATGCGTCAGCATTCGGTTATCCACACACCTAAAACCAGCGACTACCCCGAGTTGGCGCGCCTTTGGGAGGCCTCGGTGCGGGCGACCCATGACTTTCTGCCGGACAGTTACATCCTGTTGTTGAAAAACCTGGTGCTGACCCGCTACCTGGACGCCGTGATGCTGATCTGCACCAAGGACGCGCGCCAGAACATAACCGGGTTTGCCGGGGTGGCGGCGGGCAAGGTCGAGATGCTGTTTATTGACCCACAGCACCGGGGGGAAGGTTTGGGCCGGCAATTGTTGAGGTATGCGATTGAGCATTTGAACGCCGATGAGCTGGATGTGAACGAGCAGAATCCACAAGCGTTGGGGTTTTACTTCAAGCAGGGTTTCGAGGTGATCGGACGTACGGAGCATGATGGCTTGGGGCAGCCCTATCCGTTGCTGCACATGCGTTTGCGCACGCCTGTAGGCGCTGGCTTGCCTGCGATGCAGGCACCTCGGTCTGCCTGATGTACCGAGTGGAGGCAATCGCAGGCAAGCCAGCTCCCACACAAGCCAGCTCCCAGCAAAGCCAGAGCCCCCACAAAAAACACCAGCACTGAAATGGAGCCGGGATTAACCGGCGCCAGGCAGGTACAATAGCCGCCCCCTTTTGTTACGGCCCTTGTCATGACTGACCCCATACGCCTCTCCAAACGCCTTATCGAACTGGTCGGATGCTCCCGTCGGGAGGCTGAGCTGTTCATCGAAGGCGGCTGGGTCTCGGTGGACGGTGAAGTGATCGACGAGCCGCAGTTCAAGGTCACCACCCAGAAGGTCGAGCTGGACCCGGAGGCCAAGGCCACCGCGCCCGAGCCGGTGACTATCCTGCTGCACGCGCCGGCTGGCGTAGACGCCGAAACGGCCATGGCTTCGATCAGCGCCGACACCCTCTCGGAAGAACACCGCTTCGGCAAGCGTCCGCTCAAGGGCCACTTCCTGCGCCTGAGCGCCAGCGCCGACCTGCAGGCCAAGGCCAGCGGCCTGCTGGTGTTCACCCAGGACTGGAAGATTCTGCGCAAGTTGACCGCCGATGCCGCCAAGATCGAGCAGGAATACGTGGTCGAGGTCGAAGGCGACATGGTTGCCCACGGCCTCAATCGCCTGAACCACGGCCTGACCTACAAAGGCAAAGAGCTGCCGCCCGTCAAAGCCAGCTGGCAGAACGAAAACCGCCTGCGCTTTGCGATGAAAAACCCGCAGCCCGGCGTGATCGCCCTGTTCTGCGAAGCGGTTGGCCTCAAGGTCATCGCCATCCGCCGTATCCGTATTGGCGGCGTGTCCATCGGCAAGGTGCCGGTCGGCCAATGGCGTTACCTGTCCGGCAAAGAGAAGTTCTAAGCCGTCACCCTTTTTCTCGACACTGCCGGATTTGGGCGGTGTCCTCAGTTGAATACCAGGATTGCCCACCATGATTCACAACGACGTACTGCGCAGCGTGCGCTACATGCTCGACATCAGCGACAACAAGATGGTCGAGATCATCAAGCTCGGCGGCATGGACGTAACCAAGGAAGACCTGCTGACTTACCTCAAGAAAGACGAAGAAGAAGGCTTCGTGTTCTGCCCGGACGAAGTCATGGCGCACTTCCTCGACGGCCTGGTGATCTTCAAGCGCGGCAAGGACGAAAGCCGTCCGCCGCAGCCGATCGAAACACCAGTGACCAATAACATCATCCTCAAAAAGCTGCGCGTGGCCTTCGAGCTGAAGGAAGACGACATGCACGCCATTCTCAAGGCCGCCGAGTTCCCGGTGTCCAAGCCGGAGCTGAGCGCGCTGTTCCGCAAGTTCGGCCACACCAACTATCGCCCGTGCGGCGACCAGTTGCTGCGTAACTTCCTCAAGGGCCTGACCCTGCGGGTGCGTACGTAAGCCATGGGTTACAACGTCTCGCCCGTCGGGTTCGT
>Ga0207655_1002181_pt1 | contig 16255 bp, 11 predicted proteins | sample KBSM44metaG_FD_184398 | JGI IMG/M metagenome (GOLD analysis project Ga0207655, IMG submission 184398) | Miscanthus rhizosphere microbial communities from Kellogg Biological Station, Michigan, USA - KBS M4-4 metaG (SPAdes) (version 2) | ecosystem: Host-associated > Plants > Roots > Rhizosphere >...
AGGGCGTGATGGCCAAGAAAGCCGACAGCCGTTACGTGGTCGGCCGCCGCAGTGCTTCATGGATCAAGCTCAAGCTGGAGCAGAGCCAGGAAGTAGTGGTGGGCGGCTGGCGGCCCGGCGCGGGCGCCCGAAGCGGAACTTTCGGGGCGTTGCTGCTGGGCATTCCCGACGGCAACACCTTGCACTACGTGGGAAGGGTGGGCACAGGGTTCAAGGACTGGCAGCTGCGGGACATCATGGAGCAGCTGGAGCCCCTGGTGGTGGACGACTCCCCGTTCAAAGACATTCCGAGGGAGGACGCAGCCGGAGCGCACTGGGTGAAGCCGGTGCTGGTGGCCGAGGTGACTTTCGGCAACTGGACAGGCCCTGGCAGGCTTCGTCACCCGGTGTGGCGGGGCTGGCGTCCGGACAAATCCCCCTCAGACGTCAGCCAGCCCAACCAGGGGGATCGATAACGCTGTACTGACGGGTCAATACGACGTTTGTTGTCCCCCGGTTGGGCTGGCTGTGCTGCTTGGTGCGGCTAGGAGGAGTGTGGCATCTGCGGGCGGCTGGTCCGGTGGATCGCCGTCACGGCTGCTCCCTGGCCCATGCGTCCGTGGGCCTGGTCGCGTTCCTTCGGGTGGCGGCGTTTGCCGTTTCCGTCAGGCCACTGCTTGCTTTGGTCCGCGCCCAAGGCCACGGCAATGGTTGTTGGCTCGGGCATGGGAGCCATGTCCATGGACTCCACCAAGTGGCTTGCAACCTCAGGATCGATGCTCTCAGTATTGTGATTCGCAGTCATGGTTCTTCCTTTCCAGTGCGCCTGTCCGCTGGACTTACCAGCGGACCTTTTTCTCGGTCTTGGCCTGCTTACCGCTCGCGGCCGTGGGTTTGTGCCCCTTACCGGTGCTTTGCCAGCCGGCCGGTGCGCCACCGCCGGACTTACTGGCCAGCATCGCCCTCTGGGCGTCGGTCAGCTTGGATTTGATACCGCCGGCAGCGGGGGTTTTGTTGTTATCTGTCGGGTTGGCAGTCATATGGACTCCTGGAAGTAAGTGAGTCCTGAAGAGACACGTATCCCGTGGCGTTCGGTTCGAGAAAAGGCGTCGACAACGGGAACGGCATGGAGGCAAGCCTCAACAGGCGTGGATTTTTGTCTTCTGTCAGGCAGGGCGTGCTCACAGCAGAGCACGGGCCTGTCTACTCAAAAATCAGTGTTCCCATGCGTCATACCCTAACCGCGATCCTCCATATTTGTGAACCCCTCGGCTAGCATGACTCTCGTGATCCGGACTACGTCGATCGTCGCTGCCCTTCGCGATGCCGGTTGTGTTTTTGCCGAGGACGAGGCCCGTCTCCTGATCGATGCCGCCACCCATCCGGAGGAGCTCAACCGGATGGTGGACCTGCGCGTCGCCGGACTGCCACTGGAGCACATTCTCGGATGGGTGGATTTCTGCGGGACCCGGATAGCTGTTGATCCGGGGGTGTTCGTGCCCCGGCGTCGCACCGGGTTCCTGGTGCGACAAGCGGCTCTCAAAGCCTGTCGGTCAATCGTTGGGCGCCGTGCCGTCGTCGTGGATCTCTGCTGCGGGTCCGGAGCGATAGGTGCCGCCCTCAACGACATCCTGGGCGACTGCGAACTGCACGCCGCGGATATCGACCCTGCCGCGGTGGCGTGCGCCAGGCACAACCTGGAGCCTCGTGGCGGCACTGCCTACTTAGGCGATCTCTTCGATCCGCTCCCCCGCCGGCTGCTGGGCCGGGTTGACGTGCTCCTGGTCAATGCTCCCTATGTCCCCACGGAGTCGATCAGCCTGATGCCTCCGGAAGCGCGGCTGCACGAGCCCGCTGTGGCGCTCGACGGCGGCGCTGACGGTTTGGATGTGCACCGTCGGGTGGCGCTTGAAGCGCCTGGGTGGTTGGCGCCGGGCGGGTGGCTCCTGATCGAGACATCGCGGCAGCAGTCCGTCGAAACGGCCGCCCTCCTGAGCGCCTCGGGGTTGGTGGCCGACGTGGTGACGGATGAGGATCTCGATGCCACACTGGTGGTGGGGGCTGCACCCGGCCACTGAACCGTCGGCTTTCGAGGACACACAGAGACAGTGAAGGCCAGCACCTTCCAGGTGCTGGCCTTCACTGGTTCAGGGAGTGACGGCACGTTTTCGCTGCTGCGGTGGGCTTCCAGCATTTGTGGTGGATTTGTGATCAGAGCGCTCCCCGCAATGGCGCGTCAGTTGACGTCCCATCCTGCCGCCTTCGCCACCTCCAACTCGGCAAATTTGGCAGTCATCGTCGAGTTACCCCGCGTCAGCTTCCTAATGGTGAGATCGTCGGCTTTGGCGTTCGCACGCCGCAGGTTGTCGGCAGACTTCTGCAGCGCCACTTTCGTCTTTTCCAAGTCCTTGATCGCTTCGTCGATGCGCTTGATCGCCTCCACGAAACCGTCGGAAGCGAGCCGCCAGTTCCGACCGAACGCGTCCTTGAAATCGCTGATCTGCTGTTCGAAATTAGTGATGTCCAAGTTCTGCGCCTTGACCATCGCAAGTTCGGTCTTGAATTCGAGCGAATTCATCGCGGCATTCCGCAGCAGCGCGATCAACTGGATGAAGAACTGCGGCCGGATGACGTACATCTTCGGATAGCGGTGAGAGACATCGACGATCCCGGTGTTGTAGAGCTCGCTGTCAGGCTCGAGCAGAGAGACCAGCACGGCGTACTCGCACCCCTTCTCCGTGCGATCCTTATCCAGCTCTTTCAGGAAGTCTTCGTTCTTGTGCTTGGTCGCGGTTCCGTCGTTCTCGTTCTTCATCTCAAACATGATCGACACAATCTCAGTACCGGCACTATCGGAGTCGCGGAAGATGTAGTCACCCTTGCTCCCGGCCCGCGCATCGTTGTCCTTCTCGAAATAGGCAAGGGGAAAGGCTGTGGCACGAATGCGATTGAACTCGGTCTCACAGTGCTGTTCAAGAGTTTCTCCGACCATTTTGGTCGACAGCTTCGCTTTCAGGTCCCGCAGCCGCTCGATCTGTTCTTCCCGGTCCTTGATCTGGGTCTCGTATTTGTCTTTCAGAGCCTTCTCACCGAGCTGCTTCTCGAGATCGGCCCGTTCAAGGCTGCTCTTGAGTTTGTCTCGCTCCTTTTCAACCGTGTTGACTGCTTCGGAGATCTCAAGCTTCTGCGCGGTTTCGATGGCTTCGAGCTTCGCCTTGAGGTCCTGGATAGCGGAGTCTTTCTCCGATGCAGTCTTCTGAAGTTCGTTAGCGAGCTTCGCCTCGGCCAGTTCAACCGATGCCTGTTTCTCCTGCTTCGCCTGTTCGAGCTCCTTCATCAGCCCATCGCGCTCCTTTTCGACGGCCCCAAGCGCCTCTGTTACGGCGAGCTTCTGTGCAACCTCACCCGCATCGAGCTTCGACTTCAGCTCCTGGATCTCAGCATCCTTGGCTGCCGCGATCTTCTGACGTTCGCTGGCGGACTTCGTCTCCGCGAGCTCGACAGCAGTGGCCTTGTCCTGCTCTGCCAGTTCAAGCCGTTCGTTGAGCTGCTGTTCGAACTCAGCATCGCGAACCTGCTTGGCGATGTCGGCGTAGCCGGCTTCGTCGATAGTAAATGTCTGTCCGCAGTGCGGGCACTTGATGTCATGCATGTCTGGAACCTCAATCAGCTATGTCGGCCTCGTACGGCCGCACTCGTGGACCCCCCGATCTTTCGGAAGGAGAGGGACTGTCGAAATACGCGGAAACCGGTCCCCCAATGCATGGTTTCCTGCAGTAGTCGCAACTCCGGAGACCTTCCCTCGTTGCTTGAGAACGAAGCTACGGCAAGGATTCTGAAACAAAAACGAATATATTGATAACCCCCCTTATCAGTGATGCAGTCTTCTAGTTGTTCCACGGAGATAAGCTGAGGTCAACGACAAAGGGAGAGGGACATGAACCAAACAGAAACAATGCACATGACCCTCTCGGACGTTGCCGCCCTCGCGCAGGTCCAGCGCCCCGTTGTGTCCATGTGGCGCAAACGCAGCACCGGATCCGCCCACCCATTTCCGAAGCCTGTAGCGCTCAACGGCAGGTTGGAACTCTTCGACTCCGGCCACATCGCCGCGTGGCTGACCGACACGGGACTGGGCAACAACCCCGAGGCCGCCAACGACGTCGCCGCCTTCGCCCGCATGCCCGGCATGACTGCCGGAGCCCGGGGAGACACCTTCGAAACTCTCACAGCACTGCTGACGCTCAAGGCGATTACCGGGAACTCGTTGGCACAACTGAGCCGGGAAGACTTGCTGGACGCTGCAGACGAGTGCGATCCAGATGACATATTCCTGTACTCCGAAATGGAAGCGGGGGGCACCTCAGTTACCTCCACAGCGGCATTCGCCGACCGGCTGGTGGATGGTGCCTACAACATAGCGGCAGCATTCGAGCATTTGCTTGCCGCGAGGTTCCGCGAGGAGCTGAAGGAGTACTCCGCCACAGCCCTCACCGACTCTGCCGTGGGGTTGGTGGCAGCTGCGGCCGTTGAATTGGCGGCGACGCTTGGCGGCGACTCCGTTTTTGCTGATTCCACACGAGGCGGTAGCGATCTTCTGCTGGGCGTCGTTCACGCCGCCGGGGAAGGAACGCCGGTCACCGTTCTGACAGCGGTCGACGACGGCGGTTCAGGTCGCCTGGTGCGTCGCCGGCTGCGGGTGCACGGCGTGGAGTGCGGGCAGATCCATCTCGATCCAAGCGGAGAATTCGCTGTTCAAGGGCCTGTGGTTCACGTAGCTCAGTACCCATCCCCAAGCGAATCCGGCATGGACGGGGCGCAGATCCTTGCGGCAGTGGAGCAGCTTCTTTTGCAGATGGATGACCAACAGAGGGCTGTCATCATCGGCCCCGCTCGGGTTCTGTGCGATCCGCCGATAGACGGCGGCCTTTCAGCGCTTCGTGCAGAGTTGCTGCGAATCGGCCGGGTCCGCGCCATCGTGCGACTGCCCCAAGGCCTGCTGCGCGCCAAACCCCGTGAAGCCCAGGCTCTCTGGGTGCTTGGACCGTCGTTCCCGGAGGTTCCCATTGCTGAACGATGGACCATGGTGGCGGACCTCAGTACCCAAGACCTGACAGAGGACGTAAAGCAGGACCTGGTCAGTGACATCGTTGCCTCCATGGGAAACGGCGCAACGGTGCGCGCCCATTCCTTCCGATTCGCCCGGCTGGCGCAGACCCGGCACCTGCTGGCCAGCAGGAAATCCTTGGTCCCCGCGCCACCCCGCCGTTCGGCTGGCATTCCGAACGGTGCCGAGGCAGCACTGCGGGTGGAGGAACTGTCGCGTCTGCTGCAGTCCAACGACCCGTCGGCCTTACACGTCTGGCCCACAACTACGAACATGAATACTCAGGCAGCAACAGTCCAAGAACTCATCTCCGCTGGCACTCTCAAGCACATCAAGGGAAACCGGGTCGCGGAGGCGGACCTGAACACGCAGAAGGGAACCCGGGCTTTGGGCCCGGCGGAGCTGCTCGACCCGCAGAACGCACCCCACCGCTACATAGGCCTTCTGGATCTGGCAGCCAACTATCCTTCGAGCCGGCTCACTCATCCAGGCGACGTCGTCTTCTGCGCGAACCCCCGGCCCGCTGCCATGGTGGACACTGATGGTGGCTCCGTCGTCACGTTCCCTGCGAAGGTGCTACGGGTCGAGGTAGGTGACCCGGGAGGGCTGTCTCCGTTCGTCGTTGCCTCTGACATCAACAGCCTTTCCCCAACGGACAAAGACTGGCGCCGGTGGCGCCTGCGTCGCGTACCTGAGGTCCAGCTGAGAAAACTGGGCGATACTCTTGCCCGGTTGCAGCACGAGCAGCAACAGGCCCGAGAACGGCTCGGGCAGCTCCACGAAGTCGCTACCCTGATTACGGACGGCGTGGCGAGCCGAAGCCTCACCCTGATAGATCCCAGCAGTAATCTCGCCGAACCAGAGACAAAAGGAACCCAGTAATGCCCCCGAAATTGAAGGTGGACCTCGCCCCGTCCACCATGAAGGAACTCAAGGACACCCTCTGGAAAGCCGCGGACAAGCTGCGTGGCTCTATGGATGCCTCACAGTACAAGGACGTGATCCTGGGCCTGGTTTTCCTGAAGTACGTTTCCGACGCTTTCGACGAACGCCGTGAGCAGATCCAAGCCGAACTGGAGGCGGACGGTCTCAACGAGGACCAGATCGCTCAGCTGATCGACGATGTCGACGAGTACACCGGGCGCGGCGTCTTCTGGGTGGCCCCTCGGGCGCGGTGGACCTATCTAGCGGAGAACGCCAAGGGCCTGCCTGCAGCCATGGGCGAGCACCCAAAGTTAGTGGGCCAGCTCATTGATGAAGCCATGGACATGATCATGATGGACAACAAGTCCCTGGCCGCCACGCTCCCCCGCATCTACAACAGAGACAACGTGGACCAGCGTCGCCTGGGTGAGTTGCTGGACCTGTTCAACTCCGCACGGTTCACGGGCCAGGGCGCGAGCAAAGCCCGAGACCTGCTGGGTGAGGTCTACGAGTACTTCCTGGAAAAGTTCGCCAAAGCTGAGGGCAAACGCGGCGGCGAGTTCTATACTCCGGCCGGCGTCGTTCGCGTCTTGGTGGAGGTTCTGGAACCCCATCGTGGTCGCGTCTATGATCCCTGCTGCGGATCCGGCGGCATGTTCGTGCAGGCCGAAAAGTTCCTCGAGGCCCACAATATGGAAGGCTCCGACATCTCCGTCTACGGCCAGGAGCTCAACGAGCGCACCTGGCGGATGGCAAAGATGAACCTGGCCATCCACGGCCTCAATGCCAACCTCGCCTCCCGCTGGGGTGACACCTTTGCCCGCGACCAGCACCCGGAACTCACCGGCAACAACGGCGCCGACTTCATCATGGCCAACCCGCCCTTCAACATCAAGGACTGGGCCCGCTCAGAATCAGACCCCCGCTGGAAGTACGGCGTCCCTCCGGCCGGAAACGCCAACTACGCCTGGATTCAGCACATCATCTCCAAGCTGGCCCCGGGCGGTAGCGCCGGCGTGGTCATGGCCAACGGATCCATGTCCTCCAACTCCGGCGGCGAGGGTGAGATTCGCGCCCAGCTGGTGGAGGCCGACCTCGTCTCCTGCATGGTGGCACTGCCCACCCAACTATTCCGCAGCACCGGCATCCCGGTGTGCACGTGGTTCTTCGCCAAGGACAAGACAGCCGGCCCCCGGGGCTCGGTGGACCGGACCGGTCAGGTGCTATTCATCGACGCCCGAAACCTTGGACACATGGTGGACCGCGCCGAACGCGCGCTGTCCGACGACGACATTGCCAAGATCGCCAACACCTACCACGCGTGGCGCGGCACAACTTCGGCGGTTGAGGCCGGGTTGACGTACGACGACGAGGCCGGCTTCTGCTACTCGGCCAGCCTCGCGGAGGTCAAGGCTACGGACTATGCGCTGACCCCAGGGCGGTACGTCGGCGCTGCTGAAGTGGAGGATGATGGCGAGCCGATCGAGGAGAAGATAGCTCGGCTTTCGAAGGAGCTGTTTGAGCAGTTCGAAGAGTCTGAGCGGCTCGCGGGTGTTGTGCGTAAGCAGTTGGGGAGGGTTTCGTGAACTCCGTCAATTCCCTGCCCCTAAGGGACTTGCTAGTTGAGACCAAAGACGGCGACTGGGGACAGAGTAATCCAGCAGAGGGCTTGGTGCCCTACCACGTAATCAGGGCCACAGATTTCGCAGCCGCCTCGCTTGGTGACGTGCGGTCCGTTCCACTCAGATTCCTCCCGAGTCACACAGTCCAGCGCCGAACGCTCCAGTTGAATGACGTTCTGATAGAAACCGCAGGCGGTTCTCCGGGTAGGCCCACTGGTCGAACAATGTTGGTCACGCAACGGGTTATCGATTCCTTTGAAGGACCCGTAACATGCGCTAGTTTCGCCCGCTTCCTACGCGCAGACCCCAGACAGGTCGACCCCCGCTTCTTGTACTGGTTTCTGCAGGCCCTGTACCAGTCAGGAGAAATCGAGCAGTATCAGGTACAACACACCGGCGTAGCACGCTTCCAGTACACCCAGTTCGCCGCCACACAACATGTTCCAGTGCCTGAGGTGGCAGCTCAGCAGGCAATTGCGGAGGTGCTGGGCGCCCTCGACGACAAGATCTCCACCAACACCAAACTCATCAAGATTGCGGACACGCTGTCGCACACTCTTTTCCGCTCTATGAGTCAATCCGGTACTCAGCTCATTCCCCTGTCGGAGACCGCAAGGTTCATAAACGGCAAGGCCTTCACAAAGAACGCAAGCGGCACAGGTCGAGTTGTAATCCGAATCGCAGAGCTCAACTCGGGGATTGGAGGCTCTACCGTCTACAACGATATTGATGTGGATGAGCAACACCTTGCGAGACCAGGCGATCTACTCTTCGCTTGGTCTGGCTCGCTAACGCTTCAAAGGTGGTTTAGGCCTGAAGGCATCGTCAACCAGCACATATTTAAGGTTATCCCTAATGGGCGCCCCCTTTGGCTTGTTCACGAGCTTCTTAGGAGCAAGCTTGAGGAGTTCAAGAGCATCGCTGCTGACAAAGCAACCACAATGGGTCACATTCAGCGAAAGCATTTAGACGAACCAGTTGCCCTTCCGACGTCCGAGTCGATTCGCGTTCACGGAGACCTGATGACAGGGCTTTGGGAGCGATCATTGGCAGCAGAGGTTGAAAGCCTTCAATTAGCGGCCACACGCGATACGCTCCTCCCTCAACTCATGTCTGGCAAGCTCCGCGTCAAGGACGCGGAAAAGGTACTGGAGGATGCAGGAGTGTGAGGTTGGACAAGCCAGCCCGACCAGCGATTCTGACCTCGAAGCAGGATTTGCACAATATTTCAGAATGACCACCGGTCTAACAGGGGGAACCACCGTGACAGCGGGAACACCAGCAGTAGCCTTTTCCGAAGCCGACTGGGAGGGTATGGCCCTTGAACTTTTAGCCGAGCCGCTCGGTTGGCAGCCGATAACAGGACAAGATATTGCTCCCGGTACGGGCCAGCGCGAGACATGGGATGAACTGCTGATCCGGCCCAGGCTGCTTGCCGCACTTCGGAGATTCAACCCGAAGGTGCCCGCCGAGTACCTGCAGCAAGCACTCGCCGAGATCGCCTCTCCGGAATCGAACGACGCCATTGCCGAAAACCACCGTATTCACAACTACCTCGTGAACGGGTACCGGCTGAGTTACATCGACTCGGACGGTAACGAAGCCAACCCCACCATCCACCTGTTGAGCCAGGACCCCGACCAGAACGACTGGCTCGCCGTCAACCAAGTCACTTTGGTGCAGGGCGACTATAAGCGGCGCTTTGACGTCGTGCTCTACTGCAACGGTATGCCCGTCAGTGTTATTGAACTGAAGAAGGCAGGGAGCGCCACTGCTGACGTGGCCGCGGCACATGCGCAGTTACAGACGTATCTTCGCGAGTTTCCCATGGCGTTCCGCTTCTGCGTGTTCACGCTCGCATCAGATGGAATCCAAGCGAAGTACGGCACTCCCTTCACCCCCCTCAACCACTTCTCGCCATGGAATGTGGACGATGATGGGATTCCGGTCGCACCTGGCTACATGGAGGCCGGCGTCGCTGTCACGGCGCTGGAGACTGCCCTGTATGGCCTGTACAACCAGGAACGTTTTCTGCAGTTGGTCCGTAATTTCACTGCCTTCGACGGCGGCCCGGAAGGGCTATTGAAGCGCATCGCGAAGCCGCACCAGTACTTCGCGGTCACCAAGGCCGTCGGCAGCACCGTTCAAGCGGTGGAAAGCAACGGCAAGGCAGGCGTCGTCTGGCACACACAGGGCTCTGGCAAGTCAATGGAGATGGAGCTCTACGCCAACCTAGTGGCACGGCATCCGAAGCTGAAAAACCCGACGGTCGTGGTGATCACGGACCGGAACGAGCTCGATGGCCAGTTGTACGAGGGCTTTGATAGGAGCCTGCTGCTGGCCGAGTCGCCACAGCAGATCCGGAAGCGCTCCGAACTGCGGGAGGAACTGAGTAACCGTGCGACCGGTGGTATCTACTTCACTACCCTGCAAAAGTTCGGGCGCAGCAAAGCCGAAAAAGACGCCGGCGCCGAGCACCCGCTGCTGTCCATCCGACGCAACATCATTGTGGTGGTTGATGAGGCGCACCGCTCGCACTACGACGACTTGGACGGATACGCTCGGCACCTGCGCGACGCACTCCCCCATGCCACGTTGATCGCCTTTACCGGAACGCCCATCTCCTTTGATGACCGGAACACGCAGGAAGTCTTCGGCGATTACATCGACGTGTACGACCTCACCCGGGCGGTGGAGGACGGCGCCACGGTGCCGGTGTACTTTGAGCCGCGGCTCATCAAGGTGGGACTGGCGTCCGACGTGACAGAAGAGGTCCTCGACCAGGCAGCCGACGAAGCCACTCTCGGCCTCGACGATACAGAACGGGCACGACTCGAGGCGAGCGTCGCCGTCGTGAACGCCGTGTACGGTGCGCCGCAGCGTATCGCTGCGTTGGCGGAAGACTTGGTGGCGCATTGGGAGAACCGTCGCGAACGCATGCGCAAGTTCATTGAAGCGCCAGGCAAGGCGATGATCGTGGGCGGCACACGTGAGATTTGCGCGAACCTCTACGCCGCCATCGTGGCGCTGAGGCCTGACTGGCATTCGGATGACCTTGCCGAGGGAAAGATCAAGGTGGTGTACTCCGGTAACGCCACCGATGTTCCCCCGGTGTCCGATCACGTACGCCGCGACTCGGCGAATGCGACGGTAAAAGAGCGGCTTAAGGACATTGACGACGAACTGGAGCTCGTCATCGTCAAGGACATGATGCTCACCGGCTACGACTCACCGCCCCTGCACACGCTGTACCTGGACCGGCCCCTGAAGGGTGCGCTGTTGATGCAGACCCTGGCCCGTGTAAACCGCACCTTCCGCGGCAAACAAGACGGCCTGCTTGTGGCCTACGCTCCGCTGGCTGAGAATCTAACCCAGGCGTTGGGCGAGTACACCAAAGACGATCAGGCGAACATGCCAGTCGGCAAGAACGTAGACGAAGCGGTTGGGCATACGGTGTCGCTGGTCGACGAACTCCGTGGGATGGTCTCCGGATACGACTGGAAATCCGTGTTAGCGAAGGGCGGCCCGCAGGCGTTTGTCAACGCTGCGACGGGCGCGGCCAACTATCTGCGAAGCCCGGAGACACCAGGCAACAAGCCCGCCGAGGGCGAAGAATCTCTCGCCTCAAAGTACCGCCGATACTCCGGCCAATTGTCACGGGCGTGGGCGCTGTGTTCCGGCTCGGATACCTTGGCCGGACTCCGGCCCGAAATTCAGGTCTACGAGGAGACGCGGGTCTATATGGCCAAGTTCGACGCCGCGGACCGACAGGCCAGCGGCGAACCGGTTCCGGAAGATATCCAGCGGCTGCTGGGCAACTTGGTGGCGTCCGCAACGTCCTCAGGCGAGGTACTGGACATCTACGAGGCAGCCGGTATGCCGAAGCCCTCGCTGGACGACCTTACGCCGGAATTCATCGCCAGAACCCAGAACGCCCGCAACCCGCAGCTGGCAATAGAGGCACTGCGGAAGCTCCTCGCTGACGAGTCTGCTGTCGCGACGCGAAACAACGTGATTCGCCAGCGCGCCTTCTCAGAACGCATAACTGAGCTGATGCGAAAGTACACCAACCAGCAGCTGACGTCGGCGGAGATCATCGCGGAGCTGGTGGAGCTGGCTCGGGAAGTCGCAGCCGAGGGCAACCGAGGCGCTCACTTCACTCCCCCGCTGAGTTCTGACGAGCTTGCTTTCTATGACGCTGTGGCCTCCAACGAGTCTGCCGTGGAGATACAGGGCGAAGGCGTACTCGCCGACATCGCCCGCGAGCTGCTGTCAGTGATGCGCCGGGACGTTCGGACCGACTGGACGGTGCGCGATGATGTCAGGGCCAAACTTCGTTCCTCGATCAAAAGGCTTCTGGTCCGTTTCGGGTATCCGCCGGACAAGCAGCCGGAAGCCATCAAGCTCGTTATGGAGCAGATGGAGTCTATGGCGCCCCGATTTGCGGAGGCACGTCTTTAACAGGTCGGGCTGTCCGTTGACGCGCCTTCTGGCCGATACGCTGGGATCATCAGGCAAAAGCCTGTTGTGCCGTTAACGAACAAAGGACCCGAGTGCAATCGGGTCCTTGTTCAGCGCGGTGCGCTCATTGGTGCGGTCGAGAGGGTCATAGCCTCAAATCCGAACACTTTGAGTCTATGGCCCTGCGCACGTAGGGCGCAACGTTGTTGTGCCCACAGACACGTGCTGGCCGTGCCCTGTTCCTCCGGGAGGAGGTGCCGGCATGGAGTCCAAGCGGAAACGTGAAGAACCATGGGGCGCCTGGAACCTGGCGGTGAACATCATCCGACTAGTCGTTGATGTCGTCCGCCTGTTCTGGCACAACATCCCCTAACCGGGAGCGGTGGCCACCGGCGCAATGTCGGTGGCCACCGTCAGTGTGGCATCGACTCGCAAATCATCAGTTTCCGACCCCTTTTGGGCCCTGATAAGTGGGCATAGCTAAACAATTTGGTAACAACGCGCCTCGCGGGGCAAAAACCACCCGACTTCCGCGTCCTTACAGGGCAAAAGCCGGTAATGAGATGCAACACACCTAGGCAATTTGCACCCTCTCAGGGGCCAAAAATAGGATCTCAACTCGGGTTTTGGGGCTGAACCGCGTAAAATTGAAACCCTGCCCAGAGCGGGGCAGCAGAAGTCGCAAGCAAATGACCTCCCTAGGAGAAGCCCAAATGCCCACAGACCAAAGCAACACCGTCTCTCCGGATGGCGCAAGGAACGCCACCGGGAACCAGGTATTGGCAGGCCACACCCCGGCCGCCACGAACGCAGCAAACGCAATTAAGACCGCAGCAAAGAAAACGAAGCTCCGCCCGAAGCGCCGATTGAAAGAATCGGACGTCAACGTGGTGGATAAGCCGATGCTGCGCAAAGCACTCGGCGGCACCATCGTCGGCAACACCATGGAATGGTACGACGTCGGTGTCTTCGGCTACCTCATCACAACCATGGGCCCTGTCTTCCTCCCGGAAGCAGACAAGTCCGTCCAGACACTCTTCCTTCTGGGCACCTTCGCCGCAACCTTCATCGCCCGCCCCCTCGGCGGCGTCGTGTTCGGTTGGCTCGGCGACAAGGTGGGCCGCCAGAAGGTCCTCGCAGCAACACTGATGCTGATGGCGGCAAGTACGTTCGCCGTCGGCCTCCTTCCCGGCTACGCGCAGATCGGCATCTGGGCCGCCGCGTTGCTGGTGATCCTGAAGCTCATCCAGGGCTTCTCCACCGGTGGCGAGTACGCCGGTGCCACAACCTTCGTCAGCGAGTACGCCCCGGACAAGCGCCGCGGCTACTTCGCCAGCTTCCTTGATATGGGCAGCTACATCGGCTTCGCCCTCGGCGCCGCCCTGGTTTCGGTCCTGCAGCTCACGCTGGGACAGGCCGCCATGGAGGAGTGGGGTTGGAGGATTCCGTTCCTGATTGCCGGTCCTCTGGGCCTCATCGCGGTGTACTTCCGTAGCAAGATCGAGGAGTCCCCCCAGTTCCAGGCAACCCTGGACGCGCAGGAGGCTTCCGCCAAGGACGCAGCTTCGCAGGACGCCGCAGTCGCCAAGGGCCCCATCGGCATCGTCAAGGCCTACTGGCGCCAGATCGTGCTGGCCATGATCCTCGCGGCCGCTGCCAACACCGTCGGCTACGCGCTGACGTCCTACATGCCTACGTACCTCACTGACTCCAAGGGCTACGACCCCGTGCACGGCACCTTGCTGACCATCCCGGTCCTGGTGATCATGGCTGTTTGCATCCCGCTGACCGGTAAGTTGTCCGACCGCATCGGACGCCGCCCGGTCCTGTGGGTTGGCGCAGGCAGCACCATCGTGTTCTCCGTCCCCGCGTTCCTGCTGATCGGTATCGGCGAGATCTGGTCCACACTGGCAGGCCTTGCATTGATCGCCTTCCCGGTGACGTTCTACATCGCCAACCTTGCCTCGGCCCTGCCGGCCTTGTTCCCGACGTCCAGCCGTTACGGCGGAATGGGCATCGCTTACAACTTCTCGGTGGCGATCTTCGGCGGAACCACGCCGTTCATCGTCCAGGGCCTCATCGAAGGCACGGGCGATGACATGATGCCGGCGTACTACCTGATGGCAACGTCCATTGTGGGCGCCATTGCCATCTACTTCCTGCGTGAATCGGCCCAGCGCCCGCTGCCGGGCTCCATGCCCAGCGTGGACACCCAGGCTGAGGCACGCGAGCTCGTCGCCACGCAGGACACCAACCCGCTCATCAACCTGGACGAGATGCCGTTCGACGGCCAGCCGATCGATGATGCCGTGTTTGGTAAAGGCAAGTCGGATCTGACCCCCGCGTAGGCCCCCTTTGCCTGCAACTTCTGCATAGCGACGCTCACTCCAAGCGTCACGGATAGTTCGCGGCAGCTGCCGCCCACCGCAGCCACCAGCCCCAAGGCGCTCTCCTTGAGGTTGGTGGCTGCGGCTGTTAAAGCCCCGATTGTGCAGCCACTGCCTCGCCGATAATCCGTGCCCCCTCAGGGAATCGACCGGGATTCGGACCGGCGTAGTTGAGCCGGATGTAGGGGCCTTCCGGTTCTGCCGGGAACCACTCGGTCCCGGCCGCAATCAGGACGCCGGCCGCTTCGCAATCCTTGGTGAGCTGCTCGACGTCGAACCCGTCCGGCATCCGCAGCCACAGGTTCAAACCGCCCTTGGGAAGGTGGCTCAGGTGCGCCTGCGGTACGTGCTCGCGGAGGCTGGTGACCAGGAGGTCACGCCGCGACTGCAGCTGATGACTGAGCCCGCGAAGGTGCGTTTGCCACGCGGGCTGAGTGACGACGTCGAGCGCTGCCGCCTGCAGCAGCCCGCTGACGTACATCGACTCGGCAGCCTGGGCGCCCATGATCCGTTCACGGGCGGGGCCTCGGGCGATGATCGCAGCCACCCGGATGGATGGCGAGACGCTTTTGGTCAGGGAGCGGATGTAGACGACGTGCCCGGAGTCGTCCTTTGCCGCGACGGGCACCGACGGCGCCGTGATGCCGAAATCGTGGGCCCAGTCGTCCTCCACAAGGAAAGCCCCGTGGCGCTGAACGATCCGCAGCACTTCCTCGCCGCGCTCCGCGGACCACTGGGCGCCCGTGGGATTGGCGAAGTTGGGCTGGGCATAGAAGAGCCTCGCCCCGGATTCCTCGAACGCCCTGTCCAGTTCGTCCGGGTCCGGCCCCTCCGGGCCGCTGGGGACAGGAATGACGTTCACGCCCGCCTGCCCGGCGGCAAGCAGCGCTCCCCAGTAGCTTGGCGACTCCACCAGCAGCGGCTGCCCGTGGCCAACCAGGCCGCGGAAAATCGAACTCAGTCCGCTTTGACTCCCGGGAAGAATGACGACGTCGCTCGGCTGGGGAGGCGTGACGCCCACCGGCGTTGAGGTACTGAGCTCCTGCGCGAACCAGGATTGGAGTTCCGGGAAACCCTGCGCCGGGGGCCGCGACAACGCGGCATCGCCCCGGGCTGCGCGGGTCAGCGCGGCGCGGACCTGCCGCTCCGGCAGGAGTTCCCGAGCGGGATAGCCGGAATGGAAAGCGATGACGTCGTTGGAGGCGCTGCGCATGGCGGCGGAGTTCAATGGCCTGGCCGTTTGGGCCGATCGCAGGGCGGCTGTCTGCCAGCCGTAGTCGGAGGGCCTGGCCGTGCGGTAGGCGCGAACGAACGTCCCCACGCCCGGCCGGCTCTCGATCAGGCCTTGCGCAGTGAGGGTTCGCAGCGCTTTTTGCACCGTTACGGGGCTCGCCTGGTACTCCGCGACGAGTTGCCTGGTAGATGGCAGTTTTGCTCCCGGAGCGGCTCCGGTGATCCACTCTTTTACTCGCGAGACGATCCGGGAACTGCTATCGTTGTTCATGAGTCACAATAGTAGCGCTACTACACTTTCGCGGCCAGTGATATCCACCAAGACCTCGACCGGCATCTGGTGGGGGCTCCTCGGCGTCCTGGCATTCTCCTTCACGGTCCCACTGACCCGCGTGGCTGTAGAGGGCATGTCCCCTCTCTTCATCGGAGCCGGAAGGGCAGTGGTTGCGGCCCTCCTTGCCGCGCTGGCACTGGGCCTGACCCGTCAACGCTTCCCCCGCGGCCGTCAATGGTTCCGCTTGGCCGTAGTAGCGGGCGGGATC
>Ga0207655_1002183_pt1 | contig 16249 bp, 15 predicted proteins | sample KBSM44metaG_FD_184398 | JGI IMG/M metagenome (GOLD analysis project Ga0207655, IMG submission 184398) | Miscanthus rhizosphere microbial communities from Kellogg Biological Station, Michigan, USA - KBS M4-4 metaG (SPAdes) (version 2) | ecosystem: Host-associated > Plants > Roots > Rhizosphere >...
TCTGCCAACGCGGTCGAGCAGGCTTTTCCATCACCGATGAAGGTCGGGAAGTTTTAGAATATATAGAAGTACTGACCGCTTCGATTGAGGACTTTCGTGCCAAAATCAATCAAATGCATAATCAGCTCAAAGGTGAATTTAATATTGGGATTATTAATAACTTAGTCACGATGCCCAGTGCTTATATCACCAATACATTGGCGCAGCTTGCGGAAGAAAATACTGAGGTGGTTATTAATATTAGTATGAGCACACTGTCAGATATTGAGTGTCGTGTTTTGGATAATCGCTTACACGCTGGTGCGATTCCGTTGGTGAGTCCATTGTCAGGCCTCGATTATTTTCATTTATATAATGAAGAGTCTTCCCTATATTGTGGACAAAACCACCCGCTGTTTCAGCATTTAGGTGAAATCAGTTTAGATGACTTAAAACGATGCAATACAGTACTTCCGAATTACGCCATTACCCCTGATGCAATGAAGTTGCATCAACGATTGAACTGTTCCGCCACAGCTAGTGATCGAGAAGGTATCGCCTTTCTGATTCTTTCAGGAAAATTTATGGGGTTTTTACCCGATCATTATGCGAAAAAATGGGTTCAAGATGGTTTGATGCAACCGATTTTACAAGACAAGATGCATTACAGTACACCGATATGCTTAATCACCCACAAAGGGAAAAACTACAATATTATCTTAAAAACCTTTATGCATATATTAAAGAAAATCGTTCAACCGATAAAATAATGTACAGCCATTTAGTATAGTTTAAAAATTTGACTATTTTTAATACGAATTAAAATATAATCCAACTAAAATAATCAGATTATATTTTAACTTATCGCGTAGCATAATTTTTAATTTATGTTATTTATTTCACAAATTAACTGACTTAATAATAATCCACCACCAATATTTTATGCTGGTCGCTTTCTAAATCTTGAATTTTTAAATGTGCCATACTATTGGCTTTTTTCTCAATTAAGTTATTGAAATTAAAGCTATTTAGCGTTGTGGTTTTTCTCAGCACATCAATTGTATTATCAATCACTTTGCAATTAGAATTATTAGAATCCTTTTCACATGTAAATTCTACAATCTGTCCTTGAAAATGAACCTCCTCTGCGTATGTGGCTAAACTTAAACTCGATATCGTTGTAAATGTTATTAATAAAAAGGATAGTTTTTTAATTAAATCCATCTCATTCCCCTCTAAAGAAATGGTGTAGTTAATTAATTACATAACCTTATTATTAATACAAGATTTTCCAATCGATAAATAAAAAAATAATTTTAAAAAATATGATTCACGTCAATTAATCATATTCAATTGTGACGGTTGCCATAGCTCGTACTTTTCCGGGCATCACTTTCGCTGCAGTCTGATAGTAGCGCGCAGTCATTGGCACATTGTATTGAATATTGTCGTTTGACTTTAACGTGCCCAATTCAAGCTTGTCATTTTTAGCAAGTACACGTCTAGAATTTTTATATTGTGAAAGTAATTGCACACCGACACCCGAGGCATTGCTTCCCGCAGCAGCATTGTTGTTAATGACATTTGTGGTATTGGTTACAGCATCATAATCAAAGCTTAGGCTGATTTTATTGCTTTCTTCATAACCGGTTGGGTTTTTCCCACCATTACACAAAATATTGAGATCAAAGGCTTGTTCACCTTGCGTTGAGCCGACACCTTTAAAATCAACCTTGTTTACCGTTGGTAGTGTCACTGTTTTATTAATATTGCCTTGGATTTCACATGATGAAGACGCAATAGTAATCGCATTACCATATACCGTACTGGTTAAAAACGGCTGATTTGGATAACCAATCACGTTATAGCGACTATACTGTCCAGGAACTAATGCACCTGATCCAGTAGATGGTGCAGTTTTAACAATCTCTACAACGAAATATCCAGGCGATAAACGATAAGTGGTATATCTAGATAAACTTCTGGTATAAGGGTAATAACCTGAAAAGTTAGAATTATCTGCCGCTTCTCGGTATAGGCGAATACCAATCCCTTCAATATTGGTACTATAAATAGAATTACCAGATGGGCTTATAGGATATCTCTGTTGCAAGACGGCTTCAATTGTGCCTGCTGAAGAATCACAAGAATATGTAGATCCATTCGATGAAATTGGAAATGTCGCTTTACGTAAAATCGTTCCAACGGCATCACTCGGTCTCACCACAACACGACCAACAGACATGCTCACATCTTGTGGTGTAAATCCGCGTTGGGGTACACAAGCTGCATATGCGCCTGAACTCACAGTCCCAGCAATGAGCAAGAGCATACGATTTAAAACTTTAACGTTCATTGACATACACCTTCCGCCATAATCATATTTTGCTTTTTGTCTGCTGCTTGCGCAGAAACGTCATATTGAATTCGGCATTGTTCGTTGGCATTTTCGCCCCATTTCACTGTAACCGAGTCTGCAGTGGTATTGGTTCTTAAGTAAACCATACTACCTTGCGCAACCATTCCAATATTTTCACCCTTTGTATCAAATACTTCTGCTGCAAAAGGTAAAGTTTCACCATTTTGTTTTTTACTGCGAATATAAATTGCTTTACCAATTTTCGTTGCAAAACTCACTTGTGAAATTGAACCTGCATAGGGTGCGATACGCTGACTTGTACCATCTAACTCTACATCTGTCGACATTCCTTGAGGGTCAAGGGTAATGTCATTTAAACGATATGGTGTTACATATGGAATCACCGCATAACCAGATTTATTGATACTTAAACCTGTCGCATTATTTACTTTTGCACCAGCTGCTTCAGGTGCATAGACTAACACCATGGTTTGCCCCTGATCTGGTCCAAACAAGACACCTTCAGGATGCGCGACAATATTACCACGTGCAGTCAACATTGCTTGTTGATAACCGTCAGCCGCACTGAATGATCCGCCAACAGTGGCATAGTTGGTGCGATACTGAGCATTTAAATTGGCACTTGGATTATCACCATAGCGCGTCGATACAGATGTACCATAGTTAAAACGATCGCCAACCACACCGCTCACACCAACAGTCGCATTATCTTGCGTCATAATCGAGTTAAGGTTTGCTGAGCTTTTCTTAAATGAAAGCGGTAAGGACATGGTCAGCATATACTCAGTATCACTATTGCTGATACTTGTGGCATTGTTTTCAACAATACGTTTGATTGCTGACAAACCATAAGTCAAACCACGATAGCTGTTGCTATAACCCACTTGATACTGACGCGTTGTTTCCTGACGATTCCAGTAATCAACCCACGAACCTGTGGCATAAATATTTCCTAAATCACGTGGTAACCCCTGATTCAGCGTGATTTGAAACTCACTGCGTTGTTTACCCACATGAGCTGAGCTAATGCCTTTATTGTCAAGGTCTTGTACCAATATCGCATCACGTAACTTATAAAAGTTTTCTGTAGAATAACGATATGCTGCCAAGGTCAAATTGGTATCTGTCGGTGTAATTAATTTACTATAACTGATACGGAAACTTTGCCCACTTTCACTTTTACGACGTTCAAAATCTGCTTGTGAATGCGTTACATCAAGTGCAATTGCACCAATCGGTGTTGCAAAAGCACTGCCCAATGTCACTGCTGAATAGTCTTCTGAGAACTGTACACCACCATAAGCCGTGATCGAGTTATTGATACCGCGTTGATATTTCCCTTGTACAATAAAAGGATCTAGATCGATATCTTTATCACGGAATTGACCCATTGACACAGAATAACGGCTCATTCCTGGACGGAGCATTTGTACAACAGATGCATAAGGAATTGAATAGCGTTGAATCTCACCATTGGCTTCTAAAATAGAAACTTCGAGTTCACCACCAAATCCTGTCGGATAGAGGTCATTGATTTCAAAACTACCCGGTGCAACAGTCGTTTGATAAATCAACTGACCTTGCTGACGTACTTCAACCTTGGCATTGGTTTTTGCATTACCGCGAATACGAGGTGCATAACCAATCATACTGTTAGGTAACATACGGTCATCACTGGAAAAATCGAAACCACGATAACCAAATGAATCAAAGATTTCACCATCGGTAAAGCTTTCACCTAAAGTCAATACACCACGGTATTGCGGGAATGCGCGTTGCACATAGGTGTTAATCGCGTCATAACTTGATTTAGATTGATTATCTGTGGTGGTGCGGTCTTGCCATTGCCATTGACCATTATGGCGCAATTGCCAACCTGCTAAATTTGCACCAGCAGTTATCGAAGTAAATGCATTGGTGGTTTCTTCGCCACCTTGGGTTTTATTAAATGTCTTATATGCACTGGCATTATAAGAAAGAAATGCAGCATTGATCCCTCGATCCCAAACACTAGGGTCGACATAGCCTTGCGCATTTTTTTGCATCGCAACTTGTGGAATCGAAATATCGACACGTAAACGTGAAGTATCAAATTCATAAAACGAATCTTCAACCCACTGTTCAATTTTCTGACAACCAGTCAAAGCAAAACTTTCGCCTTTTTTTAGTACCTCTGCTTTAACGCCGTATTCTAATAATTGGTTTGAGCTAAAGCAGGTAAACGCATTTTGATTATTTTCAGTCGCTTTAAACACCATACGGTGTTTACCAAACCAGTTACCATTGACATAAATATCCACATTATAGTCACCTGGTAACACAGGATTGCCATATTTAAAGCGATTTACATCTATCTTTTTGGCATCGCCAATTAAAAAAGCCGAATCAAATTCTGCTTCTGCAGCAGTCGGAGACTTTTCAGCCTCTTTTAAGTCAGTTTCAGATGCATTAACTAAAGCAGGAATGCTGAGCGTAATAACCCCACAAGCCACATAATAACTGATATGTCGCTTGATCCACTTGTAGCTTTGTTCATTTTTTTGCATAAAGAAGTCTGCCTATCAACAAATGAATAGGTTTTTTTACTCGCTTACTCTCAGATAAATGAAATGATTAAATCATCATTGCGAAGGTGCTTTAAATTTCTTGCATTGAAGAAATTTAAAGACTTGTTCAATCTATTAAAACTTAATATTTCGCTCTACACGACCACCATAATCATTGATCGTGGTAAAGGTCATCTTAGCGACATTGGAATTTTTTAAACTCACCGTTCCATCAGAAAATGGTTTCAACATTAAGCCTTGAGAAATCAAATCAACGCGTTTGCCTGATTGATCTTGCATAATAGAGGTCAAGGTAATATGAAATGGTGTTGGGTTTTTTACGGTTAACTGAGTACCGTTATTGCTCCACTGTAATTTTTCAGGTGCCAAAGCGACATCTTCTTTAAGTCCAGCTGGGCGATAAAAAAACTTAATACGCGATCGAATCGCAAGTTGTAAAAAGTTATCTGGTACAACATTCTGATCTTTCGCAGAAGGCTTTGGTGGAATATCGAGAATATTTAACCAAAATAGCGTTTCTTGAGTTTTACTTAACTCATTTGCATTCGGCAAACTAGTAATACGTAAAGACTGCCCTTTTTTAGCTTCCACACGCGATATAGGCGGTGTAATCATAAAAGGCGCTTTCGATTGATCTGGAGTAGATTTCGCATCTCCTTCATCAATCCATGCTTGAACCAATGCAGGATTATTTCCGTTATTACTTACCTGTAAAGTAATTTCACGTGCATCAGATGGATAGATGACACGAGTACCATGAATGATGATTTCAGCATTCGCTGCACCAAACGGAATTAAAAATGCGAGTAAACCTTTTTTAAGAAAGGAATGATTCAAGAACATAACGATTATCTCTATATCTAAAATAAAGTAAAAGAGCTAGGTTGCCAGACAACCTAGCTCCGTACCATTCAATAAAAAATTATTGATAGATAATAGTATATTGAACAGATGTTGTTACTTTACCAGCAGCAGATGCATCAGTTGCATAATATTCAGCATAGTAATTAAGATCAGCTGCACCTTTATCCGCAACATCTACCCATTGAGAGTTAGTTTGCGCGCCAGAAGCACCAGCAGCAAGTACAGGAATGAATTGGTTATTTGAACCTAACAATTGAACTTGAACGTTTTTCGCGCCAGTTGCATCTGTGTTATTTAAACGACCAGTACCAAAATCAACTGTTGAACCTGGTTCAAAATAAGTTGCTACTTTGCCTTCAGAGCAGTTAGCCAAGTTGATTGTGAATGGCGTACGACCCGCGATATCACCAGTTTTAGCAAGAGTTTGCTTAGAAACTGTTGGAAGCGTTACAGTGAAATCTTTACCTTGTGGAGTCACGATATCACAAGTTTTGTCAGTTACTAGACCATTGATTGTGATTGTGCCGTCCGCTGCGAAAGCGCTAGACATTGCTAAAATTGAAACTGATGCTGCTAAAAAAATATTTTTCATACCAAGTATCCTATACAGACAAAAAAATGATTCGTTTCGGTCGTTGGCTATTATGCACACTGAAACAAAAATGTAAACAATGTCACACTTTTTACAGCAAATAGATACAAGCGTATATAAATTTGTATTTTTTGAGCAAAATATTTTAATTATATATTTCAGTATGTTAAATAATTATTAAATTCATATTTCAGTTTTATTTAAAGAATTTTTTTTTGTAAATTTTACATAAAAAATTGAACCTCACGTTATTTCAGCATCAATTTAGAATTAAATTGATGCGTTTAGCTCATGCTTTTATGTAAATTGATCTCATCGACCCTATTCCAATTTAGCCATGTATATTTAGAAATTTAGGCTAAAAATAGCAATTCAAAAACTTACCTTTATGACTCCACAAAGTCCATCAAACAAGGCATATCCATGCTTTAGGCACTGTTTTAATCATTGATGTTGCGCTTGAATTTTGTATTTTCGCTAACCAGCGTTTGCAAAGTAACGCTGTTAAGATGCCCGATCATGGTATTTATATATGAGTTTAAGGAATGAATTTTTCAAAACAGTCTATATGATATTCAAATTTTTACTGTTCAAAATCATATAAATATTTTTTCTCATAAAAATGTGAATTAGTTAACATATTAATATTTGTGTTGTGTTTGAACCTATTTCTGAACAATCTATTCAGGACTACACCTCTTCACCTGTATTGTTTTTCTCACTTTATCTAGATAATCGCCTACATCAACATCTACAACCGCCCAGATAAAGCCTTTAAAATCTTCATCATTAAGAAACTTACTTACTTCTGATGCCAATGGAATATTTTTGCCATCTTCTGCAAGAATCTCCAAATGATCTGCAATTGCTTCCTTAGCATTGCTTAATGCTTCTTCAAAAGTATCACCAGCAGAAAAACATCCCTGAATATCAGGAACAATCACGCCATAGGCTTCATCATTCGAACCTTTTTCTACTGCAATTGGATATAACATACTCACCTCTTTTAAAGAAAATGAAGCTTGGATGCAGTGGGTCACTCAAGACCTGCTTGCTTTAAGATGCTTTTAACAGTTCCAGTTGGTAAATCTTTTTTAGGGGGAGGTACTGTGACTAGCCCCATTTAAGTCAGATCTTTTAAGTGCTGTATCTTATATCTGTATTCAAATAATAAATATTTTCTCTTTAAAAACGCTGACAGTTTATTTGCCCAAAACTTCGTTTCAAATATTTAAAGCAGTAGCAGATGCTATTTAAATATATTATCAATAGCTTATACCGATCTTTTTAAAATGATTTTTACTCCTATTCAACATAAATTCAGATAAGTAAAATTATTTCAGAATAATTTAAAGTTAAGTATTTTTAGTTTTTTAAAATTAAAAATTACTCAAATGTAATTCCGACCCGATTTTAAAATAAATTTTAGCTCAACACGCTTAAATCTAACATTAAGGCAATTAAGCTTTCAAATAAAAATCTATAAAAAATCACTTTATATAAAAACATTAAAACTCTTGCATAGTTGACGTGGTTTTTAAATTCAATAAAGAATTATAAAACCTTAAATCAATCAAAACAAAATCTTAAACCCTAAAATATTTATTAGAAAGTATTTTGAATGTTATTGTTTAGCTATCTACAAAAATCCGAATAAATTTTAAAATAATCAATCACAACCTCAAACCTAAAAACACTTAACTTTTAACTTACGACAGTAAATAAAATTGATTAAACCATTAACGGCTTAAATCTATAACATATGGACTAGAACCATATAAAAAAATGATTTTATTTTCCTCATGTTCGATTTTATGAATTTCATAATCAATCAATCCATTTACAGAGCTAATTTCAATTTCATTGGCATCATCAACAATTCTCGACTTATTATTTAGGCAATATTTGAGTTGAACAACGAATATCTTATCCAGATTGCTCATTTGTTTTGCAACAACCAATCTACTTGTTTTAGCCTTGTTATTCATTTGAACGTTCATAGTCATTTAATCCTCACCAATAACGTGGTCTGATGATTTTGAAAGTAGTCTTTGAATGACTGTTCTTGTAACTGAATACTGCTTAGCTAAAGAATAGACACTTTGACCATTTTTAAACTTTTCTAAAACCTCATCTTTCTGGGCTTTATTCAAAATTTCTGGCCGACCGACTTTGTTTATATTCTTGTTACCAATCTTTCTATTCGATTGAAGTTTTCCATCGAAGTCAGAACAGATTTTTAGAAAATGAAAAAAAATCTTTTTTATGTCTCCTTTAATCTCTTTCTTTGAAAATTCCAAACAGACTAAACGTATTCCCTTTTTAAAAATAAAATTGACACTCGAATATATTTCTTTGAAATCACTACCCAAAGAATCTATTCCATCTATTAATAAAAGATCTCCGCTTTCCAGTGTGTAATTAATCAAATTTATAAGCTTATGCCTAAATTCTAAAGGTATACCTATTTTCACCTGTTCAAATACAAGCCTATTTTTCGGTATTTCATAACCATACCCAAGAATATAGTCAGCATAATTAAATTCATCCATTGAGAATTCATCAATTCTGAAGTATGCATAAGTCCGCACAATAAGCCCTCTTCAAATAATAACAGTTATATTCAGTATTTTTTAGAAAAACAAATATGTATAAAACATACAATTGATTTAAAACACAGCCAAATAACCACCCACCATTATAATAAATAATTATTTAAATCCATATTTTAATTAAAAAATTAAAACACAAATTAAGACCATAAAAGAATAGTCGAAAAACAAAAAAAAACAAATATTGTGCCAATGCCAACACCTTTAAACACCTTCACCAAATTATTTTAATATTGAGATATTTCACATAAAAAATGCATAATAAAAAATAAAATACACTTGTATATATATAATAAATAATTTTAAGAAAGGGTTTAAATAAAGTGAACAGCTACCATATTTTTATAAAAAAATATAATTAAAGAGAGTTTTTATTTAATATCAATAAAAAAATAAACTGTAAAATTACCACTTAATAAAGCCATGATAAAAACTATTATCATGGCTTTATATCGTCAAAACTCAACATTTACCGTTATGGTGTCTGAATAATTACCAGCCGGCAGACTTGGTGAATTCGTGTCCAGAACTTTTGCAGTAAAGGAAAAACCCTGCTGGTTGGTATTATGCTGCCCCGGATTCGTTGTCGCCTCGAGACTTGACCAGCGTTCATTGCCATTACTGCCCCAACGTTCCGTCGTTGCATTTTTATAAATCTCATAGCGTAGAAAATTATTGCTATTGCTCGCCTTCATTGCACGTTGATTGCCAGTTTGTGGATAGAGTCCATTATTTAAACCAACATAATAAGGTGTATATACTGAGCAACGTACGCCTAGAGAGGTTTGAACTGGTGTAAAAACATCTGCAAAAGGTGATGTTCCAAAATTAACAGCATTGGTGGAAATACGGCAATCAGGTAAAACGTCAATATATAAGTTCAAGTTTGCATCACTCCCGGGGCCCCAATTAAACCCGATCCCCAAAAAGCCTCGGCTAAAACCAGGGCTTTCAAAAAAGGCTCCAATCCCGAGCGCTGCGACGGAAGGTACAGAGTAATACCATTTGACTTTAAAAGGTTTGTTCGCTGTATATCTCCCAGGTGATACAGTCTGTCCTGGGTTAATTTCAGCATAAAATGGTAAAGAGCCATCTACGCCAGAAAAGATTTTAAGGAGAGTAAACGTACTCATATCAATTTCTTTACCCAGACCAATTGCTTGATTATTAGTATCCAAATAATTGACAAACAAAGTTTCACCCGTCAGGCTATTTACATAATTATCTGGTATTTGATCGACCCGATACTTCAAATAAGTCATATTCGCAAAAGCCATACTAAACCCTTCACACCTTAAACCCGCACTAAACTGATGGGATTTAGTTCCTTGCTCCGTCAGCGTCATAGATGAAATCGTACCCATAGAAACATTACCACTTGAGGTGATAACACAAGCCGCTTGACTCTGAGCAGTAAGCAATATCAACCCAGAGAATAATAGACCTGCAGGCATTAATTTTTTTAAAGTAATCATGGTTGAGCCACCTCACGACAAACAACCGACTTAACCACTGCAATCTGTTGTTGCGCTTGTTTTAAATCCAACGAAAAGTTTGCTTCACATATGCGCTGATCTGATAGTTGCACCCGAATGCTATTTTCTGCACTCAGATCTTCAAGATAAGCAATCCCATCCATTCCCACATAACTCGATTCTTGATCGGCTCGATGTACCACCGCACCCACTGGAATCGCTTGCCCATTGCTTTGCACTAAATACACATTCGCCGCATAAGACTGTTTGATTGGGAAGCCAATCACCACACCTGAACCTCGTTTTGCTGCGATCCGATTTTCAACTTGGGTTGCATTAAAGTTGGAAGGTAAATCGATCGGGTTGATGCTGTATTTAGCCGCGTAATAAGGCGTCACTGACGGTACAAAAACATAGCCCTTGGCGTTACTCCGCCCCACTAGACTGTTTTCATAATGCACGGGTACATCTGCAACTTTATTAGTATCAATCAAAGCAAAAGATTCACCCAGTCGATTGGCAACGAAAACATTGCCTGACATCAACACCACCGAACCGGAAAGTCCAAACCAATAGTTGTAATCATTGCTACCCGACATACCGACATCGCTATTAAAATATTGGTTACGGTAGCTCACACGTGCTTGATTGTAGTCATCGCTGTTTTCATTAAAACGTCGACTTAAATCAACACCAACACCACCTGCCAACGGTGTGCTACGGTTAAAGTTGACATAACCATAATCACCACTGGATTGTTGGCTATAACCTAGACTGGCAGTGGATCTGCTCTTGGAGAAGGGAACCGACAACTGAAATGCAGCACTCCAATCTTTTTCCACAAAATCCCGATTGGCACTTAACGACACTGTCGCACCACGCATATAAGACGGGAGTATCGGTGCCCACGACAGATTCATCAGTTTATTTTTAATGTCACGGTTCTTGGTCTGGATATAAGCCACCCCAAAAGTCCCTGATTTATCTGTGGCAAAATACGTGTTGGCAACCGAACTTTTATGATTGTTGGCTGAGATCAAATTGCTATATTGCAAGCGTGAAAGATCATAATAACCCTGATCACGTTGGGTATGATTGAGACTAAATCCAAAACGCTGCTGGTTATAGCTATAGCCTAAAGTATATTGATTTCCCTTTAGGTCTTGACTACTGATTCGATTAAACTCACGATCTGCCCAGCTTTGAGTTGCTGAGCCACTTAATACCCCAAACTGATTTAGCTTAAGCACTGAACCGAGTCCAGCCAACTGAATTGAATCTGATAGTTCAACCCGCCCTTCAGCCGTGAGCCAATCGTTAATCCCGTAACGTACATCCGCCGAACTGGCAAATTTGCCATATTCAAAGTTTTTTATTCCATAATCTTCGCGGATCTGCCCCATGGACACGGAATAATCCAATAATCCGGGTTTAAGCAAAGTATTCGAAATATAAAATGGCACTGATGTTGCCACCTGACGACCCACGCTGTCGGTGGTGACAATCACCGCCTCGCCTTTACCGTTGACAAACGGAACATTGTTTAGAATAAAAGGACCAGATTGAACATCAGTTGAATTGGCTTTCTGTCCATTGATCAATAAATCTACGGTACTTGGTAAGGCCGCTTCGCCTTTAAACTGAGGTAAAGGATAGGTTATCAAATCTGGACGGGTACCAAAATTACGCTGGAGCTGTAATCCACCTAAACGCACTGAACTTCCCCATGCGTTTTTACTTCCCGTAATTACATCACCCGCTAAAAATGAAAGTACTCTGACTGGGTCATCATATTGCCAAGTGGTGTCATAGCGACGATAGCCATCATTATCTTGATTTGAGTCGTTTCCAATCCCATCAGATTTAAAATCAGTTTTGCTATAAACACCTGAATTTCTTAGTACACCATAAGGGGAGAAAAAGCGTTGCTCTGTAAACAGCGTACTGCTATAGCCACCATTCTCTGGGCGGTAGGTATAAAAGTCATAGTTATTTAATAAACCGATACCCGACTGCGCTGTTTCAGGTTGATACCAAGAATCTAAGCCGCGTATCTGCACCGGCATCCAGCTAGCAGGTAGATCCAGACTAAAATACTGTTGCGCTGAATTGTACTCATACTTTAATTCTGGGATCTGATTGAGACTAACCCAATCTGCAGCCTTGCCCGAAAAGCCGAGTGTAAACACATCCAGATCGGTCAGGTTTTTTTCTGATTGTTGCTGCAGTGCATCCGTAGGCAGCTTAATCTGTAACTCATCTAGTTTCGATTGCTGGATAAAGTAATGATCTCCTTTGACAATGACAGGGATCACTTGTCGCGTCGAATATTGATTGATCACCAAGTCCAGATAGAGCTTAAATAAGCTATTCACTTCTGAAACATCTCGTGGTGGCGGGGGTAAACCATTTGCATAGACATTGCAGCTCCACAATGGGATATTCGCAAACAATATCAACGTCAGGCTTTTGCATAAAAAGGAAGGTGAATTTAACCCTGATAGATAACCCATTTATCCTCCCCCTTCTTTTTTAATCTCGATCAAGTCTTGTTTCGCCCCTGAACTGTCAACCCCATACAAGCTGGTTTGACCACTCAGGCTATTCACAAACTTGTTGTCCAAATCAAACTTCATGGTGCTGTTTGCCAACACATAACCAAAGGTGGTTTTGCCAAAAGCCATTTGTTCTGAAGTCGGAGTTAATTTAATGCCCGATAGCCTTGAAAATTTTGAACCGGTATTTTTAATATAAAGCTCGGGTTTGCCCTGTTCATTATTCTTGATCCACCAACTTAATATCGGTTTCGCCAAGGGGTTTTTAGCATTGGCTTTTTGTGAAACTTCGGTTAAACCACTGCCAAGCCCTTTGCCATAGGCAAACAAAGGAATGGAATAACGCATCTGAAAACTGACCGTAGATACTTCCTTATCCTTTTCTGGATTGAGCTTAATCGGTAATTCATCAACAATAATTCGATAGGCCAGTTCTTTGGCATCAGGTACAGCAGCCGAGCGGGTTAAACGCAACATATGCTTTTCACCCGCTTTAATCTTTGCCACGGGTGGACTCGGAATAACCTCAGTTTGCTCCGCATAAGCATCTTGCTGATGATTCTGATCCCATTTAAATACCCGAATCTGTACCATGGCATCAGAGTTACCGGTATTTTGTAGCCATACTGCAGTGGCTTTTTCATTTTCTTCAATTTTTGGATAGATTGGCCAGATTAAAAAAGTGGCCTGTGCGAATACCGGTGAAGTAACCATCAATATCGCGGCCGCAGAGAAAGTTCTGCCCGACCATATTTTCATTTTATTTAAGCTCATAGAATCACCATGTAATCGTTATTGCGACCGTATCTTTATAAAGGCCTGCTGATCGTGGTTGATTGTTATTATTCAAGTCTGCAACACCGTAAACTGCAAAACCCAGTACGGTGTCCAAAGCAGTTGTTGCCGTGAGTGGATAAGTGTCTCCACTGGTATATTCACGCTGAGAATTACTGTCTTGATAAAGCTGATAAGACACAAACTCATTCTGCTGTTCATGTTTCATCCGCCGAAAGTTATTTGAAAAGTGATCGCCACCATTCAACATCACCTGTACGGGTAGCCGTGCAGTACATTGGATATTCCAACTTTGTGTCGTATTGATCACTGATCCACTCAACTTTCCCTGCGTCACAACAGGATGACGACCAAAATCCAGTTGTTGTTCAACATTGCTTAACCCACACCCATTAGCAATGGTTGCTTGGACTGTAAAAGTTGCATCTGTTTCAGCATATACCCACTGCACAGCCAACATCAGCAGAACACTTAAACCTATTTTTTTCATGATTTCGTTCTTTAAAATTCGATGGTAATTGGAATAGTGTCGGTATATTGCCCAAGCGAGACTGACCGACCATTATTAACAGTTTGGCCCATGAGATTAAGCGTTTGCGGCTGACCATTATTGGTCAAAGTAATGGATTGATTGGGTTTGAGTGCTTCGCGAGCAGTTCCATATAAGATGTTGTAGGCAAGAAAATCTGTGCCATTACTGATTGCACGAAAATAATTTGCGCTAAAAGGCGCTGGAACCTTGCTGTCATTCTGACCCGCACCAAAAGTAACTTTTATTGGGGAATTTCCAGGGCATTGAATGGTCAAACCTGAAGTAGAAGCATTACTTAAACTGGTCTCTATCACCTGATTAAATGTGGCTGTGGTTTCTCCGAAATCCAGTTGACCAAAATTCAAACCATTTGTTCCATTATTGACAGACTGATTATTAATTTCACATGAGGGTTCTAATTCAATCTGTAAGTTTAATTTGGCTGCCAACTGTGCTGCACTGGTGAATGACGAAATAAAACCACAAACCAGCAATCCCACGCATTGTTTAAGTAACAGGTGCATACGTTCCTCCTTAAAACAGGCCTGTTCAACAACAAGCCTGTTCACTGTTACGTATACTGATTAGAAATTAACAGTCACCAATAAAGTGTCTGTATAATCACCCTGTGCTTTTGCAGTGCCACTATTTGCAGCAATTGCACCAAAGATTGGAACTTCTTGAGATACACCTGACGCTGCAGTGAAAGTCTGAGGCATATTGATTGCATAAAGATTGGTACGAGCAGCATCACGATAAACGTTATAGCTAACTACATCTGCAGCAGTTGCATGTTTAAGGCTACGATCAGCGCGTTGACCACCATCAATGGCAACAGTAAAGTTAACATCTGTTGTACCATCACATTTCACATTGAGATGGCTGCCCGTACCAGATGAAGCAACTTGTGCAGTAAGGGTATTGGTCCAAGTGCCAGAAGTTTTACCAAAATTCAATTCACCAAATTTGTTGATATTGCCATTCACTGTAGAACCTTCAACAGTACACCCTGTTGAAACATTCAGTTTTACATCAACCTGACCCGTCACTGCTGCTTGTGTAGTCGCGATATACCCTGTACCCAATAAAATAGTAAGGGTTAGTTTTGTAAAAATATTCATATTAAATCCCATGGTATGTATTATTTATTAACTTTTACACAAGAAGTGTGAAAGCATCTACATAATTACATGTGATAAATATGCGTTCAATAAATACACTAAAAAACACTATCGACTAAATATAAGTTTTTATATTTTAAAATAAATTTTCAAATCAATATGAATTAAATTACACCAAAGATTTAAACATATAAAAAACACTAAAATAATTAAGATTATTATAGATATATGCTTATATATAATTAACTACAAACCCAATATTTACAAACATGCTGAGCAAAAAAAAACCCATTCAATTTTTAGGGGGAGAATGGGCGACGATATGGCATTATAACATGCTGATCGAAAACTTTTAATTGACAAAAAAGATAAAATTCGTCAATTTAAATTTCAATAATTTAACTTAAATATAATTCTATAAAAATTCATCTCCTTCTTCTTGTGCTTCCAATACATTTTGTTCTTCCACTCTCAGCGAAATATGTAAACCTAATGCAGCAACAGCATTATAAATAAAATCATTTTCCATAATATCTAAGTAAAAATGACTTTCCCTGCTCACTTCCTCATAAAGCCATGTGAGGTCATGCCGATTATCTTTCATACAACTCTGTTTAAAATCACCCAGCTCACCATCAATCTCTTTTCTTAGCATTCGAATAAAATGCTGACGAGATGCCTGATTATTAACCGCATAAAAAAAATGAGAGTTTTCATCCATTCCTTTATGAAAAATCATTTCATAGATCTTTATCATACACACCCACTATTTATGAG
>Ga0207655_1002184_pt1 | contig 16248 bp, 15 predicted proteins | sample KBSM44metaG_FD_184398 | JGI IMG/M metagenome (GOLD analysis project Ga0207655, IMG submission 184398) | Miscanthus rhizosphere microbial communities from Kellogg Biological Station, Michigan, USA - KBS M4-4 metaG (SPAdes) (version 2) | ecosystem: Host-associated > Plants > Roots > Rhizosphere >...
GGGCGAAGACGCCGTCTTCGTTGGCCCCACACTGCCCATGCAGCAGGACGCGGCCCCGCTATGGGAGTACATCCGCTGCTACATGGAATACGGTCCTGGCCAGGAAGGCATCCCCGAACGGATAGAGCAGCAACACACTACTTATTGCGGCAAGCCCAGTCCCAACCAGTACAGGCTGGAGCAACGTCCCGGGGTGATGGAAACCATGTATCACATGCTCAGTCAGGTGACCTGCTCGTGGCCGGCATTCCCGAAAGAGTGGCAAAGCGATTCGGGCATCGGTGAGCCCGAAGAAAAGCCCGTGCAAACGGGCGCTGTGATGACGGCGCTCGTCCATCGAGCACAAGGCAAGTTGAGCAAAGCCGATGAGATCGAGTTCCTGCAGCGATGGGGAACGGCCGAAGCGGTACAGGAAGCAATGCCAAACAGGAAGTGAAGCAACTGCGAGCAGTTGCACATAGGCACGTCCTCGGTGCGAATCACCCTCGCTTGCTCACCACATGCTCCCGCCGAAAGTTGCGCGGCGTACTCCCCACCCACTGACGAAAGCGCCGGTTGAAATACGCCTCGTCGGTAAACCCGCACTGGTGCGCAATCTCCCGCACCAGCAGCGAGGTGGAGGACAGCAATTCTTTCGCCCGCTCGATGCGCCGCTCGGTAACCAGGTCGGTGAATGTGCGATCGGTTTCCTTGCGCAGCAGGTTGGCGAGGTAGTTGGGCGAGAGAAACGCAGCGGCCGCGGCATCGGTCAGCGACAGTGGCTTGTCGAGGTTGTCGCGCACGTAGCGCACCACGCGTTGCAACGCGTCCCGCTGCGAGGTTTTCCCGTTGTGCTGCAGCGAAAGGCGCATCAGCGCCTGCTCCTGCCGCATGCAGGCCAGGGCGATGATCTGCTGCACGATGCCACGCATCGCGATCTTGGCACCGAAGCTGCGGCCCGCGTTCAGCGCGTGCAGCTCGTCGAGCCAGCCGCGCACGCGGGCGAAGTCGGCCTCGTCGAAGGCGAAGTCGACGTACTCCTGGAACAGGAAGGGCGCGAGGTCGGGGTAGCGCGCGAGCGACACGTCGTCGAGGTCGAGCGCGTCGACCTCGAGTTCGGGCCACAGGAAGCGCTGGTCGAAGTTGACGATGCAGTACAGCGCATCGGGCGGATGCGGAATCACGTGCACCCGGTACGGCAGCACGAAGCTCAGGTGGCGCGGGCCGAAGGGGCGCACCTCGCCGCCGATGGCCTGCTGCGAGTTGCCCTCGATGCCGATCTGGATCTGGAAGTACGCGTGCCGGTGCGGCAGCGTGAGCTCGTTGCGCGCACCCTGGAAGCGGATGTCGAAGTCGAGGTGGTCGGCACGCTCGTGCATGCCGTAGGTGCGGACGGACGTGGGGGGAGGAGAGGTGCGCATCGGAGAACGGGCGGGTCGGCAGGCGTCTGCCCGCGAGGGTACGCCAACTCGCGGCCCGGAAGGCCGGCCCGGCTCGATGCGCGGGCCGTCCTCAAGCTCAGACGACCGCGACTTCCAGCGCGCCCACGCCCGCCACCGTGCCGCGCATGCGGTCGCCCCGCTGCACGGCGGCGACGCCGGCCGGGGTGCCCGTGAAGATCAGGTCTCCGGGCTGCAGCGTGAACAGTGTCGACAGGTAGGCGATGGTGTCGGGCACGTTCCAGATCATGTCGGCAAGGTCGCCGACCTGGCGTTGCGTGCCGTTCACTTCGAGGCGGATCTCGCCCGTCGCGGGGTGACCGGCCTTGGCCACGGGCACGAGTTCGCCGCAGGGCGCGGAGCCGTCGAAGGCCTTGCCGGTGTCCCAGGGGCGGCCCATTTTCTTGGCCTCGCCCTGCAGGTCGCGGCGGGTCATGTCGAGGCCGACGGCGTAGCCATACACATGGCCGAGTGCGGCCGAGGCGGCGATGTTCGATCCGCCGGTCTTGAGCGCGACCACGAGTTCGATCTCGTGGTGCACGTCGTTGGACAGCGGCGGATAGGCGAACTCGCCGCCGTCGGCCACGATGGCGCTGGCCGGCTTCATGAAAAAGAACGGCGGTTCGCGGTCGGGGTTGTGGCCCATCTCGCGGGCGTGCTCGGAGTAGTTGCGGCCCACGCAGAAGATGCGGTTGACCGGGAAGCGCGCACGTTCGCCCTGGATGGGCAGCGAATGAACGGGCGCGGGGGGAATGGCGTAAAGAGTGTCGGTAGTCATTCGACGACTCTAGCCATCACCGCCCTGCGCCTTGGGGACGTATCTATGCGAGTCTTGGACTCAGCTACGGTTTCATCTCGGTTTTTTCCGGGGTGCGTGCACAGGCCACCGGGTGCTTCCCGCAGCGAAATAAAGGAGGAGGCCGCAGGCCGGGGGACATTCGCGGAGCAAGGTGCCCCGTCGGCGGGACCGCGCCCTGAACAGCTACTGCACGAATTGCTACCCAGCCGCACCGAACCCCGTATCGAAGGTCCCCTTCACGTCGAGCGGCTGCTTGATAAGCCCGACCTGCCGGTAAAAGTCCGCCGTGCCCTGCTGGTCGGCGATGACCTGCGCGTCGATGGCCACCCACTTCTGCTGGCGGCGTTCGAACTGCAGCTTCGCCGCCTCGGGCGGAATGCCGATGATGCGCGCCAGCGCGGCCGAGTAGGCGTCGACGTTGCGGTACGACCAGAGCTGCGCCTTCACCACGCGCTGCAGAAAGTCCTGCAGCACGGGCCGCTTCGACGCGATGGCGCTGTCGGTGGCCGCGAGATAGCTGAGCCCCGGCAGCAGGCCGCGCCCGCTGACGAGCACGCGCGCATGATGGCTGACCTCGGCCAATGCGGTGTACGGCTCCCACGTGGCCCAGGCGTCGACCGAGCCCTGCGTCAGTGCGAGCTTGGCGTCGGCGGGCGCGAGGAACCGGATGTTCACGTCCTCGGGCTTGAGGCCGGCCGAGGTGATGGCCTTCAGCGTGACGTAGTGGCCGATGGAGCCGCGGTTCGTCGCGATGCTCTTGCCCTTGAGGTCGGCGGCGGTCTTCAGCGGTGAGTCGGGCCGCACCAGCACGGCCGTGCCGTAGGAGTCGGAGCGGTTCGCGCCTATGGCCTTGACGCGCGTGCCCGCCGCCAGCGCGAAGATCAGCGGCGCGTCGCCGATGGGGCCCGAATCGACCGCAGCGGCATTGAGTGCTTCGGCCAACGGCGCCGCGGCCGGGAACTCCGACCACTGGATGTCGTAACCGAGGCCTTCGAGCCCGCCCGCCGCTTCGAGCAGCGCGCGCAGGCCGCCCTTCTGGTCGCCGGCCTTGAGCACCGGACGACCCTGTGCGGCAACCGCTCCCGGCAGAGCGACAGCGGCGGCAATCGATGCCCCCTGGACGAGAAACCGGCGGCGGGAACCGCGGACAATGGATGTGCTGAAGTTCATGGCATTGCCCGTCGTCACAGCAGGAGTTCGGGCTCGGCTTCGAGCAGGCCTTCGTAAAGGCTGTCGAAGGAATGGATCGCACCTTCGGGCCCGCCGATCTGGCTGTGCGTGTGGCGCGCGGTTTCTTCGTCGATGGGCTGCGGCTTGCCGGCGGCTTCGGCGAGAAGTTGCGTGTGGCAGGCATTGTCGAGCGCGATGTACCACCACGCAGCGGCTTCCACCGTAGGCCCGGCCGTCAGGATGCCGTGGTTCCTGAGGATGGCCCCCTTGCGGTCGCCCAGCGCCTGGGCGATGCGGTCGCCCTCGCTGGTGTCGACCACCATGCCGGTGAAATCGTCGAACAGCGCCACGTCATCGTGGAACACGCAGCTGTCCTGCGTGAGGGTGTCGAGCTTGCGGCCCAGCGTGGACCAGGCCTTGCCGTAGGTCGAATGCGTGTGGGCAGCCGCAACGATCTTCGGGTTGTGCTCGTGGATCGCGGCGTGGATGGCAAAGGCGGCCTTGTTGAGCGGCCTGTCGCCAATGACGGTCTCGCCCTTCGAATTGACGAGCAGCAGGTCGGACACCTTGATGCGCGAGAAATGAACGCCGAGCGGGTTGACCCAGAAGTGGTCGCTCAGCTCGGGGTCGCGCGCGGTGATGTGGCCGGCCAGGCCCTGCGCAAAGCCGAAGCGCGCGAACAGGCGGAAGGCGCCGGCCAGGCGCTCCTGCCGATGGCGGCGCTCGGCCTGGACGGTGGGGCGCGCAGGGATGGGGTCGAACCAGTATTTCTGCTGCGGGTTCGGGTTGAGCTTCAGCGACGCGTGGCGGTCGATGGAAAGAACGGCACTCATGGGAGATTCCTTGGTGTTCGGTTTTGCTCCTTCCCCCAGAAGGGGAGAGAGAAAGAAGAGTCAGGCGGCCTTGCGGGCGGAAGCCGAGCGCTGCGCCACCAACTCCCGCGTGCGCGGAATCAGCTCGCGCCCATAGTCCAGCGCATCCTCCAGCGGATCGAAGCCGCGGATCAGGAAGGTCGTCACGCCCAGGTCGTAGTAGTCGAGCAGCGCATCAGCCACCTGCTCCGGCGTGCCGACCAGCGCGGTGCTGTTCGAGCGGCCGCCGATCTCCTGTGCCACTGCGGTCCATAGCCGCTTGTCGAGCCGCGAGCCTTTCTCGGCCGCGGCCAGCAGGCGCTTCGCGCCTTCGCTCTGCTGCGGACCGCCTCGGTTGTAGCCCTGCACCACGCGCAGGCGCTTGGTCTCCGCCAGGATGTTCTCCGCGCGCGCCCACGCGGCCTCTTCGGTCTGCGCCAGGATCGGACGGAACGACACCGAAAAGCGCACGCCGCGCCCATGCTTCGCCGCCTCGGCGCGCACGCGCGTGGTGAGCTCGCGCGCCTGGTCGAGCGACTCGCCCCACAGCGCGTACACGTCGGCGTACTTGCCCGCGACCGGAATCGCGGCCTCGGAAGCCCCGCCGAAATACACCGGCACATGCGGCTTGCCGCTGCGCGTCTGCACCGGCTTGACTTCGGAGAAGGCGTTCTGGAAGCGGTAGTGCGCGCCCTCGTGATCGAAGGGCTTGTCGGCCGTCCATACCTTGTGCAGCACCTCGAGGTATTCGTCGGTGCGGGCGTAGCGCTGGTCGTGATCGAGCCAGTCGCCGTCGCGGCGCTGTTCCTCGTCGGAGCCGCCCGAGATGTAGTGCACGCCAAGCCGGCCGCCGCTGAACTGGTCGAGCGAGGCAAACTGCCGCGCGGCCAGCGTGGGCGCGACGAAGCCGGGGCGGTGCGCGAGCATGAAGTGGATGCGCTCGGTGACCGAGGCGGCGTAAGCCACCGTGAGCGTGGCGTCGGGGCTGGTCGAGTGGTGCGGCACGAGCACGCGGTCGAAGCCGGCCTTCTCGTGGGCCTGCGCGAAGGCGCGCACGTAGTCGCGGTCGAGCGACGGTCCGTTGGCGGCGTGGATCTCCGAGACCTTCTGTCCCTGGATCATGCCGATGAATTCGACGCCGTCCTGGTGTTGCTGGCTCATGGTTCTTGTCCTCGTGAATGGAAAGTGGATGTCAGGCGGCGGGCAGGCGCAGCACGTTCTCGAAGCTGCGGTCCCACAGCGGTTTGACGTCGGCCGGACCGTCGAGCACGCCGATCTTCAGGAAGGTGTCGGCCACGTCCTGGTGGCTGCGCACGACCGCATCGCTGACGGGGCCGAGGCTGTACTCACCGCTGCGGCGGTTGAAGAGCTCGACGATGTCGCCCACGGGCACGCGCGTTTCGGCCGACTGCGCGCGGGCGTAGGCCAGGAAGTTGCCGTTGATCCACGCGAACGAGCGTTGCAGTCGCTGCAGCAGGTCGCCCAGCGCGGCACGGCGCAATGCATCGTCGAGCGCGCGCGGATTGGCGTAGATGGGGAAGTTGCCCGAGAGATACCCCACGCCGGTCTTGATGACCCGCGCGCCGTACTGCGTGCGTGCCAACTGGCCGTTGTAGCCATAGATGGCCCAGGCATCGAGGTCACCGCGCGCGAAGGCCGAGAGGCCGTCCGACGGCGTGAGACTCACGGCCTGGATGTCGCTGAACGACAGGCCCGCTTCGGCCAGTTGCCTGGCGAGGTAGTAGTGCGAAGTGGTGGCGCGCACGTAGCCTACGCGCTTGCCCTTGAAGTCGGCGATGCTGCGGATGGGTGCATCCTTGCGCGCCAGCGTGGCCTGGTTGTTCAGGTCTTCGTGCGTCACGGCCACCAGCTTCACGCTGGACTTCTGCCGCGCCGCGAACACCGGCGGAATCTCGCTGCCCGAGCCCAGGTCGAGTGCATCGCCGTTGATGGCCTCGATGTGCAGCACGCCGTTGTTGAGCTCGCGCCAATCGATCTTGTAGGGCGTGTCGGCCTGGCCCGAAGCGGTGAGCAGCGGCCGCCAGAGGCCCTTGTAGGTGCCCACGCGCAGCGTGACGCCCGACAGGTCGCGCGACGGCGACGCAGCCTGGGCCAGGCCCGCTGCTCCGGCGGTTGCAGCCGTGCCCCACGCGGCGGCGGCTTGCAGCAGGCGGCGCCGGTCGAAAAGGAAGTCTGTTTTCATCCACCGAACCGTAACCAGGCGGGCAGCGGAAGCGAACGCAGAAAAACGAGTTTGCATATGCGGGATGCGTCGTTTCCCGGCGGCAGGCGGCCCGCTAACGTCTGGGCACCATGAGTGCACTCCCCTTGCGCCGCGCGCCGGCCACGCCTGAAGAACCATCGCCTCCCCCACCCGCCACCGTCGATGCCGCGGTCCTGGCGCGGCTGTCGGCGCAGTTCGCCGCCACCGCGGCCGACCATGATCGCAGTGGCGCCTTTCCGCGCGAGAACTTCGCGGCGCTGCAGGCGCAGGGGCTCATCGGGCTCGTCGCCCCCGCCGAACACGGCGGCGGCGGCGCCACGCTGGCAACGGCACGGCGGGTGATCGCGGCCGTGGCGCGCGGCGAGCCAGCCACGGCGCTGATCCTCACGATGACCTATCTGCAGCACCACGCGCTGACGCGCACCGACAGCCGTTGGCCGCCGCAGCTGCGCGAACGCGTGGCGCGCGATGCGGTGGCGCACGGCGCGCTGATCAATGCGCTGCGGGTTGAGCCCGTACTGGGTTCGCCCGCCCGCGGCGGCTTGCCGGCCACGGTCGCGCGGCGCGAGGGCAGCGGCTGGAAAATCGATGGCCACAAGCTCTATACGACAGGCATCGAGGGCCTGAGCTGGCTCGCGGTGTGGGCCCGCACCGACGAGGCCACGCCGCGCACCGGCGTGTTCCTGGTGCCGCGCGAAGCACCCGGCGTGCGCGTGATTCCCAGCTGGGACCACCTGGGCCTGCGCGCCTCGGGCAGCCACGAGGTGGTGTTCGAGAACGTCGCCATCGGTCTCGACCATGCAGCAGACCTGCGCGCGCCGGCCGACTGGGCGCCTGACGCGGGCAGCCAGACCGACATCGACGCCCATGCCACGCAACAGGCATGGATGACGGTGCTGCTCGGCAGCCTCTACGACGCGGTAGCGACAGCCGCGCGCGACTGGCTGGTGGGCTTCCTGAACCAGCGCGCGCCCGGCAGCCTCGGCGCGCCGCTGGCGAGCCTGCCGCGCGTGCAGGAGCACGTGGGCGAAATCGAGGCGCTGCTGCGAACCAACCGCCTGCTGCTCGACGACGCGGCCGCCGCTGTCGATCATGGCCATCCACCGCCGGCCGCCGACAGCGGCCTGCTCAAGTACACGGTGACGGGCAACGCGGTCCGCGCGGTCGAACTGGCCCTGCAGCTCAGCGGCAACCACGGCCTCACGCGGCAGAACCCGCTGGAGCGGCACCACCGCGACGTGCTGTGCAGCCGCATCCACACGCCGCAGAACGACGCAATCCTGGTCGCGGCGGGCAAGCGTGCGCTGCTGTCGCCGGGAGTCGCCGCATGACGTCCCTGCCCTTCCCGAAAGCTTCGCGCCGCGATTGGTTCAAGCAAGGCGCCGCCCTCTCATTGGCTGCAGCCGGTTCGCTGCGCGCCCTCGCACAACCACAGACCACGCTGGTGCTCGGCGACCAGGCCGGCGGCCTGCGCTCGCTGTTCGAGGCCTCGCGCACGCTCGAAGGCGCACCCTTCGCCTACCGCTGGGCCAACTTCCAGGGCGCGGCGCCGCTGTTCGAGGCGCAGCGCAGCGCGGCGGTCGACACGGCCATGGCCGGCGACCTGCCCGTGCTGGCCGCGGCCGTCGGAAAGACGCCGCTGAAGATCGTCGCCACGCGCGTCGGCAAGGCCGACTCGCTGGGCATCGTGGTGCAGCCTGATTCGCCGCTGCGCAGCGTGGCCGACTTGCGCGGCAAGACGGTGATCGTCTCCTCGGCGCGCGGCAGCATCTCGCAGTACCAGCTGTACGGTGCGCTCGAAGAAGCCGGCGTGCCGCGCAGCGAGGTGACGGTGAAGTTCGTGCTGCCGACCGATGCGGCATCCGCCTTCGCGTCGAAGCAGATCGATGCGTGGGCCATCTTAGATCCGTACTACACGATCGCCTTGCAGCAGGGCGGGCGCATCCTGCGCGACGGGCGCGGCATCAATACCGCCCTGGGCTTCATCACCGCGAGCGAACATTCGCTGGCAGACCCCGCCCGGCGCGCGGCCATCGTGCAGTTTCTGGACCGGCTGGCCCGCGCGGGCGACTGGGCGCTGGCCAACCCCGAGGCCTACGCGCAGGCCTACAGCCAGCTCACGCGGCTTCCGATCGAGTCCGCTCGCATCATCACGGCGCGGGCGTCCGTGGCGGGCCGGCCGGTGAGCGAGGCGGACATCGTCGCGCTGCAGGCTGTGGCCGACCGCTCGGCGCGCGACGGCATCCTGCCGGTGCGCGTCGACGTTCGCGCGATCACGGACACCAGCGTCTGGAAGCGCACGGCGTGATCGCGCCGCTGCGCAAATTCGTCGGTGCCTTCGGCCGGCTGCTCGACAGCGCGCCCGACGAGCCCCGCATTCTTTCGGAAGGCGGCGCGCTGCTGCGCACGCTGGTGGCGCGCGACGACTGGCTGCCCGAGGCCTTTGCACAACCTGACCCGCTGCGCTACCAGCAATTCCTGCTGCACGCGGACAGCACCGAGCGCTTCTCGGTCGTGAGTTTCGTGTGGGGACCAGGGCAGGCCACGCCGGTGCACGACCACACGGTGTGGGGACTGATCGGCATGCTGCGCGGCGCGGAGTACAGCCAGGGCCATGTGCTCGACGCGCAGGGCCGTGCGCAGCCGCAAGGCGAAGCGGTGCGGCTCGATGCCGGTGACGTGGAAGCCGTGTCGCCCACCGTCGGCGACCTGCACCGCGTTCACAACGCGCATGCGGACCGCGTATCGATCAGCATCCACGTCTACGGCGCGAACATCGGCGCCGTGCGGCGGCATACTTACCCGGCGCAGGGCGGCCGCAAGCCCTTCGTCTCCGGATACTCCAATGCGCTGCTGCCCAACCTGTGGGACCGCTGCGCCGAACTCGGATCTTCTTCGACAACCGCATGACGACTGCCTCCTTTCCCACCCTTCCCTTCGCCGCCGTGCGCGCGCGGCTCATCGCACGCGAAGAAACCGCCCTGCTCGACGTGCGCGAGGAAGATCCGTTCGCACAGGAACACCCGCTGTGGGCTGCGAACCTGCCGCTCTCGCGCGTCGAGATAGAGGCCTGGCGGCGCATTCCGCGGCTCGACACGCTGATCGTGCTGTACGGCGAGCACGGCGGCGCCGACCTTGCCCCGCCGGCCGCGAACACGCTGGCCGCGCTGGGCTACACGAACGTGCACCTACTCGAAGGCGGCCTCGAAGGCTGGCGCAAGGCGGGCGGCGAGCTGTTTCGCGACGTGAACGTGCCGAGCAAGTCATTCGGCGAGCTGGTCGAGCACGAGCGGCACACGCCCTCGCTCTCTGCGCCCGAGGTGAAAGCGCTGGTCGATGCGAAGGCCAACGTGGTGGTGCTCGACGCGCGCCGCTTCGACGAATACCGGACGATGAGCATTCCCTCGGCCACCAGCGTGCCGGGCGCGGAGCTGGTGCTGCGCGTGCGCGAGCTGGCACCCGATCCGGCCACGCAGGTGATCGTGAATTGCGCGGGGCGCACGCGCAGCATCATCGGCACGCAATCGCTGGTGAATGCGGGCATTCCGAACCCGGTGGCGGCGCTTCGCAATGGCACGATCGGATGGAAGCTCGCGGGACAGGTGCTGGACCATGGCGCGAACCGGCAGGCGCCCGTTGCGGTGTCGCCGGCGCATCGCGCGCAGGCGCAGGCCGATGCAAGGCGCGTGGCCGATCTGGCCGGTGTGCGCCGCATTGCACTCGACGCCCTGCAAACGCTCGAAGCGCCCGGACGCACCGTGTACCGCTTCGACGTGCGCACGCCTGAGGAATATGCGGCGGGCCACCTGCCCGGCTTTGCCAGCGCACCCGGCGGACAACTGGTGCAGGAAACGGATCACCAGGTGCCAGTGCGCGGCGCGCGCATCGTACTGGCGGACGACGATGGCGTGCGCGCTTCGATGAGCGCCTCATGGCTCGCGCAGATGGGGTGGGAGGCCTACGTGCTGGAAGTGGTGCCGACGGCTGCGGCGTTCATCGAAACAGCGGCACCGGCGAGCGCCTATCCAGCTGTCGCCGCTGCCGTGGGCGAGATCGCACCGAAGGAACTCGCGGTGTTGCTGCAGCAGCAAACCGGCACGGCGGTGATCGACGTGACCACCAGCGCGAACTACGTGAAGCGCCACATTCCGGGCGCCTGGTACGCGATCCGCGCACAACTCGCGCAGGCGCTCGACGCCGTCATTCCACCCGCCCAGCGCTACGTGCTGACCTGCGGCAGCAGCCTGCTCGCCCGCTATGCCGCAGCCGACCTGCGCGCCCTGCTCGACGCGCGCGGCGAGGGCGACGTCGAGGTGCGTGTGTTGGAGGGTGGCAACGCGGCCTGGTTCGCAGCAGGCCTCGAAGCGGAGACCGGCGAGACGCGCCTCGCGACCGCACGCACCGACCGCTATCGCCGCCCCTATGAGGGCACTGACGCCTCCGCCGAAGCGATGCAGGCCTACCTCGATTGGGAGTACGGCCTGGTCGCACAGCTGGGACGCGATGGCTCGCATCACTTCAACGTGATCTGACCCGCGAAAGAAAGCATTTTGAAAGGATTTCGACACGCCGGTGACACTGTGTCGCCAGGGTAAAGGCCGTCATCCGGCCAAGCGGCAAGGCGTTGGAGATTCATATCGACAACAACTCGTCCCAGGAGCTTTGCCATGAGATTTCCTGTTCTTGCCCTGTCCGCTGCCGCGCTGGCAGCCACCCTGACCGGCTGCGTGGTTGCGCCGGCTCAACCCGTGTATGCGGCGCCTCCGGGCGTGGCCTACGTCGCTCCGACGTACGTGTCGCCCGGCGTCGGGTTCACATGGGCCTACCACCCGCGCTACGGCTGGGGCTGGCGCCACCCGCAATACGGCTGGCACCGCGGATGGCGCTGAGCTGCGGCGGCTGACGCCGCTGCGCAGCCAGGCCAGCTAGCTCGGCTCGGCGCTCTTGAACAGCGCCGCGACCTTGCGCTTGGACTTGATGTTGCTGGAGATGCCGCGCGCGGGCGTGGCTGCCTTGGCGGCAGCTTCCCAGGCGGGCGTGGCGTCCGGCTCGCCGGGCTCGTAGGGCTTGTCGAAGAACGGATCGCGCGGCGCCGACGGCGCGCGGTGCGGGCGTCCACCGCCGCGGCGGGCTTCGGCTTCGCGGCGTTCGCGCGGCTGGTCGAGCACATCTCGTGCGTCGCCGGCTTCGCCTTCTTCGCGCCAGTGGCGGCGTCCGTCGTTGATGCGGCCGCGCGGGCGGTCTTCCTCGAATTCGACCGGCTCGAGTTCGATCTTCTTCTTGATCAGTTTCTCGATGTCGGCCACCAGGCGCGCATCGTTGCCACCGCTGGCAAAGCTCACGGCGAGGCCCGAAGCGCCGGCGCGGCCGGTGCGGCCGATGCGGTGCACATAGTCTTCGGCGTTGAACGGCACATCGAAGTTGAAGACCGCCGGCACGTCCTTGATGTCGAGGCCGCGCGCCGCGACGTCGGTGCACACCAGCAGATCGACTTCGCCGGCCTTGAACGCGGCGAGGGCCTTCAGGCGTTCGTCCTGGCTCTTGTCGCCGTGCAGTGCGGTGGTGCGCAGGCCATCGCGCTCCAGCGAGCGTGCGAGGCGCGCGCAGCCGAGCTTGCTGTTGACGAACACGAAGGCCTGCGTGATGCCGCGCTGCTTCACGATCTGCTTGAGCGCACGGCGCTTGTCGTCGTCGCCCACGCTGTAGAAATGCTGCTCGACGGTGGAAGCCGTTTCGTTCGGCCGAGCCACTTCGATGGTGACGGGGTTCTGCAGGTAGCTGCTGGCGAGGCGCTTGATTTCAGGCGAGAACGTCGCCGAGAACAGCAGTGTGGTGCGCTGCTTGGGCAGGTAGCTCAGGATGCGCTGCAGGTCGGGCAGGAAGCCGATGTCGAGCATGCGGTCGGCTTCGTCGAGCACGACGTATTCGACCTGGTTGAGCACCGCGTTCTTGGCTTCGATGTGATCGAGCAGCCGGCCCGGCGTGGCCACCAGCACTTCGACGCCCTTCTTCAGTTCCAGCGTCTGCGGCTTCATGTCGATGCCGCCGAACACGACCGTGCTGCGCAGGTTGGTGTACTTGGCGTACAGCTTGACCTGTTGCGCGACCTGGTCCGCCAGTTCGCGCGTGGGCAGCAGCACGAGGGCCCGGACCGGGTGTCGCGCCGGAGAGGTCGAGGCGTTTTCATGCTTGAGCATGCGCTGCAGCAGCGGGAGCGAAAACGCCGCCGTCTTGCCGGTGCCTGTCTGGGCGGCGCCCATCACATCCTGGCCCGAGAGCACGACCGGAATGGCCTGCTCCTGGATCGGTGTCATGGTCTCGTAGCCCATTTCGGCCACGGCGCGCGCCAGCGGTTCCGCCAGCATCAAATTGGAGAAGGAGCTTGTCATTGAGCCCGCTATTGTCGCATTGCCGCAAAAAACGGCAGTGACTTCGGCATGACAACGCCCGCGCCCATGGAGTTGCTATTTATTCAATAGCAATCCAGCCAGCATCGACGGGCTATTCGGGGGCATGCAACTCAAAGGCTGCGTGCATTGAAAGTGTCGCAGGCCTTGATGTCGCCGCTTTGATAGCCCGAGCCGAACCACCGTTGGCGCTGCGCGCTCGATCCGTGGGTGAAGCTGTCGGGCACCACCGCACGGCCCGCGGAACGCTGCAAAGCGTCGTCGCCGATCTTCTGCGCAGCATTCATCGCGGCCTCGATGTCGCCCGGGTCGAGCCATTTCTTCGACTCCTGCGAATGGTGGGCCCACACGCCCGCGAAGCAGTCGGCCTGCAGCTCGACGCGCACGCTCATCGCGTTGTTCTGCGTCTGGCTGAGTCGGCCGCGCATGCCGTCGACCTTGGCGGTGATGCCGAGTTCGTCCTGCACGTGATGGCCGACCTCGTGCGCAATGACGTACGCCTGTGCGAACTCGCCCGGCGCGCCGAGCTGGTTCTTCAGCGTGTCGTAGAAGCCGAGGTCGATGTAGACCTTCTGGTCGCCCGGGCAGTAGAACGGCCCCATCGCCGACTGCCCCGTGCCGCAGGCCGTGGGCGTGGCATCGCGGAACAGCACGAGGCGCGGTGCGTGGTAGGTGCCGCCGTTCTGCCTGAATACGGCCGTCCACACGACCTCGGTGTTCTTGAGCACCGTCGAGACGAACGCCGCTTCGCGGTCGCCGGACGGCGGCTTGGGCGCGGGTCCCTGCTGTTGTTGCTGCACCTGGGCCGGACCGCCACCGCCGCTGAGCAGGCTCAGTACCGTGAGCGGGTTGATGCCGAAGACCCAGCCCGCGATCAGCGCGACCGCGATGGTCCCGATGCCGATGCTGCGCCCGCCGATGAAGCCGCCCCCACCGCCGCCACCTTCACCGCGGCGGTCTTCGACGTTGTCCGATTGTTCGTTGCCTTCCCATCTCATCGCAGTCTCCTTGCCGGCCATTGCAGGAGGATTTGCCGGCGTTCGCAGGATGGTACTTGTCCCGGCGCCCCCCAGGGTAACCGGCCGTCAGCGGCCGGCCGGCAATACGTCAGGTTTTTGGCAGAGTGACGCCGCGCTGGCCCTGGTACTTGCCGCCACGGTCCTTGTAGCTGGTCTCGCAGACCTCGTCGCTCTCGAAGAACAGCACCTGCGCGCAGCCCTCGCCCGCGTAGATCTTGGCGGGCAGCGGCGTGGTGTTGCTGAATTCGAGCGTCACGTAGCCTTCCCATTCGGGCTCGAACGGCGTGACGTTGACGATGATCCCGCAGCGCGCGTACGTGCTTTTGCCCAGGCAGATGGTCAGCACGTTGCGCGGGATGCGGAAGTACTCGACGGTGCGCGCCAGCGCGAAGCTGTTGGGCGGGATGATGCAGTAGTCGCCGTGCATGTCGACGAAGCTCTTCTCGTCGAAGTTCTTCGGGTCTACCACGGTGCTGTGGATGTTGGTGAAGACCTTGAATTCAGGCGCGCACCGGATGTCGTAGCCATAGCTCGAGGTGCCGTAGCTGATGATCTTGTGGCCTGCGGCCTCGCGCACCTGGCCGGGCTCGAAGGGCTCGATCATGCCGTTCTGCTCGGCCATGCGCCGGATCCATTTGTCGCTCTTAATAGACATTGAAAACACCCCAGTCTTCGCGCACTTCGTGTCGCTACGCCAACCCCTCAAGGGGCAACACCAGCGGCCCGGCAAAGCCGGTTCCGCGGTGTTCCTGGAAAAGGTTTCGCCGCGCTCGCTGGGTCGGCGATTGTGGCATGGGCGGGTTCGCCCTCTCAGGCCTCAGCCAGCCTGCGAAATCACCGTGCGCTCGACCAACCGGTCGTCGCCCAGCACGATCATCGCGAAGAGCATTTCTTCCAGCGTGTTCGCCAGCTTCGTCTTGCGCGCCAGCAGCGGCGTGGCCGCCGGATTGAGCACCAGGAAGTCGGCTTCGCAGCCCGGCTGCAGGTTGCCGACCACGCCGTCGAGCCCCAGCGCGCGCGCCGCGCCGCCGGTGTGGCGCCACCAGAGTTCCGAGGGCGCGATGCTCAGGCCGGCCTTGGTCTGGCCTTCACGGCCGACGTAGTAGGCCGCCATCATGGTGTGGAAGGGGCTGAAGCTGGTGCCGCCGCCCACGTCGCTGGCCAGGCCATAGGGATAGTCCACGCGGTCGGCCGCGCCGAAGTCGAAGAAGCCGCTGCCGAGGAACAGGTTGCTGGTCGGGCTCACGGCCGCGGCCGTCTTCGTCTCGCGCAGCAGCTCGCGGTCGGCCTCGTCGAGGTAGATGCAGTGCGCGTACACGGCGCGCTCGCGCATCAGGCCGAAGCCGGCGTACACGTCGAGGTAGGAACGCGCCTTCGGATACAGCTCGCGCACCCATTTCACTTCGTCGCGGTTCTCCGCCACGTGCGACTGAATCCAGGTGTCGGCGTACTTCGCGGCCAGTTCGCCCGCGCCGCGCAACTGGGCTTCGGTGCTCGCGGGCGCGAAGCGCGGCGTGATGGCATAGCCCAGGCGGTCGACGTTGTGCCACTTGCGGATCAGTGCCTCGGTATCGATCAGGCTCTGCTCGGTTTCGTCGCGCACGCCGTCGGGCGAGTTGCGGTCCTGCAGCACCTTGCCGGTGATCATGCGCAGGCCGCGGCGCTGGGCGCCTTCGAAGAAGGCGTCGACCGAGGCCACGTGCGAGGTCGCGAAGGTCAGCGAGGTGGTGACGCCGTTGCGCAGCAGTTCGTCGAAGAACACGTCGGCCACTTCGTTCGAATGCGCAGGGTCGGCGAATTTGCTTTCGGCCGGGAAGGTGTAGTTCTCGAGCCAGGGCAGCAACCCCGGCGAGGGCGAACCGATGATGTCGGTCTGCGGAAAGTGGATGTGCATGTCAACGAAGCCCGGCGCGAGGATGCGCCCGGGCAGGTGGGTCGTCTGCGCATCGGGATGGCGCGGCGCGACGGCGGCATGGCTGCCGGCATCGAGCACGCGCTGGCGGCCGGTGCCGTCGGGGGCGACGACCAGCAGCCCGTCTTCATCGAAAACGGGCTGGCCGGCGGCATCGAATCGCAGGAGGGAGGCGCGGTAGGCTTTTTTCATCGTGGGTAGGGAGGGTAATCCAGCCCCGCCGGCCCACGATTTCCATGCGCGTATGAGTGCTATATGCGGAATGCACTCAGCGCGCTGGCAGTGCACGCGACTGGATGTCGAAGGGCACGCCGGTCGGCACAGGCCCATCGCCGTCCTTGCGCTTGGTCAGCAGCGAATACTTCGACTCGATGAAATAGACGCGGTTGCCCCATACCGCACCGGACGACGGGTCGTTGAGCCCCGCCACCACCGTCTGCAGGCCGAG
>Ga0207655_1002188_pt1 | contig 16227 bp, 8 predicted proteins | sample KBSM44metaG_FD_184398 | JGI IMG/M metagenome (GOLD analysis project Ga0207655, IMG submission 184398) | Miscanthus rhizosphere microbial communities from Kellogg Biological Station, Michigan, USA - KBS M4-4 metaG (SPAdes) (version 2) | ecosystem: Host-associated > Plants > Roots > Rhizosphere >...
CGTCTTCGTGGACGACTTCCGGCACGCGGGTCTTCCACTCTTCAGCCACTTCGAAGGTGAAGGTCATGAACGGCGCCGGGTGATCGATCTTGATCATCTGCGGTGCGACGGTGTCGAGCATGGACGGGCAGAAAGGCCTCCAGCGCTCGCGGAACTTGATCTGATGGTTGATGCGGTCAGCCACGCCAGCCACGCTCGGGCAGCCGATGATCGAACGACCACCCAGTGCGCGCGGACCGAACTCCATGCGGCCCTGGAACCAGGCCACCGGGTTGCCATCGACCATGATCCTGGCGATCTGCTCGGGCATGTTGTCCAGCTTGCGCCACTTCGGCGCGCTCGGGTGACGGGCGCAGGCCGCGATCACGTCTTCGTTGCTGTACGAAGGGCCGAGGTAGACGTGTTCCATCTTCTCGACCGGCACGCCACGAGCGTGGGAAACGTAGGCCGCGGCACCGACTGCGGTACCGGCGTCACCGGAGGCCGGCTGAACGAACAGCTCCTTGACCTCAGGACGGGCGATGATCTTCTGGTTCAGCTTGACGTTCAGCGCGCAGCCGCCAGCGAAGGCGATCTTGCCGGTTTCCTTGAGGATGTCACCCAGGTAGTGATCCATCATCTGCAAGGCCAGCTTCTCGAACAGCGCCTGCATGCTGGCCGCGTAGTGGATGTACGGCTCGTCGGCGATGTCGCCTTCGCGCTTGGGACCCAGCCACTCGATCAGCTTCGGCGAGAAGTAGAAACCCTTGCCTTTCTCTTTGTAGCGGCGCAGGCCGATGACGTTGGCGTACTCGGTGTTGATCACCAGTTCGCCGTTTTCGAAGCTGGCCAGACGCGAGAAGTCATACTTGCTGGCGTCGCCGTACGGCGCCATGCCCATGACCTTGAACTCGCCGTCGAGCATTTCGAAACCCAGGAACTCGGTGATCGCGCCGTACAGGCCACCCAACGAATCCGGATCGTAGAATTCCTTGATCTTGTGGATCTTGCCGTTCTCGCCATAGCCGAAGAACGTGGTGGCGTACTCACCCTTGCCGTCGATGCCCAGGATCGCGGTCTTCTCTTTGAAACCGGAGCAGTGGTAGGCGCTGGAAGCGTGGGCCAAGTGGTGCTCGACCGGCTCGATCTTGATCTTCTTCGGATCGAAGCCCAGTTGCTCCAGGCACCAGACGATCTTGTTGCGGTAGCGTTTGTAGCGACGGTTGCCCATCAGGATGGCGTCCAGCGCACGGTCCGGGGCGTACCAGTAACGCTTGGCATAGTGCCAGCGTGCCTCGCCGAACAGGCTGATCGGGGCGAACGGAATGGCCACTACGTCAACATCGGACGGCTTGATGCCGGCCTGCTCCAGGCAGAACTTCGCCGACTCGTACGGCATGCGGTTCTTTGCGTGCTTGTCGCGCACGAAGCGCTCTTCTTCGGCGGCGGCAACCAGTTTGCCGTCGATGTACAGGGCCGCGGAAGGATCATGGCTAAGGGCGCCGGACAGGCCAAGGATCGTCAATGCCACTAGGGTCTAGCCTCTTAAGTCTGCTGGCAGGCGTCGTGCGCCTGATCAATAAGTGTGCCCGGCACAACGGCGGCGGGCAGCTAAAGGGCGGGATTATAGCGTAATGAAGACCGATATGGCGCTGGGCGAACAAAACCTGCGCCCGCAGCCTGGCAATACATAAGTACCGCACTGACATGACGCGCACGTGATTGATTAGAGGCCAATCACGCGGACCGTTCCGCGCCATACATGCCCATGGCAAATGGGCCCGTCAGGAAGTACCCAACATGCAAACATCTGATCCAGACAACGTCATAACCCTAAGCCCCCCGCAGGATCCCGCAGCCGCGCTGCAATCGCTCAAGCGCTGGCAAACCGAACTGTCCACCGAACTCGCAAATCTGCCAAAGGCGCCCCAGGCGCTGCTCGATGCCTTGAAAGCGAAAGACGCCGGCCAGATCGAAACGCAGGTCGAAGCGTTCCTCCAGCAACTCAACGAATTCTGGCTCGCTCCCAGCGCCTTCAACAGCCCGCGGCGCAACTGGTTCGCCACCTCCCTGGCCCGGAGTTTCCGCGATGAGGTCGCGTTCAAGGCCCATGAACGTGAATTGAGCCGGGACGCCGCGCAGTGCCTGCCCGCTTTAGCAAAGGCCGGGCAGGAAAACCCGCAAGACTCGATAAACAGCCATTCGCTGCACATCAGAATCAACGACCAGATCCAGGCCGAAATCAAGGGTGCACTGGTCATGAGCACAGAAACCGGGAAGACCCTGCTGGCACTGCCGGGCAGTGGTCTGATCGAGTTCGCGACCCGAGACGCCATGCTGGAAAAAGTCGTCGCCTGGCTCAACGACCCTGAGCTGCGCTGGGCATTGCTGGTGAATGCCGACCAACGCCATCAGGAAGCCGCCCTGGCGGTGATCGAGGACAGCCAGCTGTTCATCGAGGCCTTCAGCCTGTCAGACGTGCAACTGCAAGCCATCTCCGTCGATCCCTATCGTCACGCGCTGGCCCGCCAGGCCAGCAAGCAGCGCAAGGACGTCCGTTACGTGTGCGGCGAAGGGCTGCTCGCCGATGCGGCTCTGCATGCCCGCCAGATCGAGAGCGCCGCGGCCATGGACGGGCTGTTCGGCCCCTCGGGCATGCTTGTGCGCTGGCAGCAGGTGCTCGACGAACGCGAACTGAGCAAGAGCCTGCCGGACTGGATCAAGCTGGCCTCCCTGGATGACCGCAAGGCGTACATGGCCCGCATGGAGCGTTACGACCTGGCGCGCATCGCCCTGTCGGGCGCCCTGAACGGCGCAGGTTCAGCCACTGAGTACGCGCAAGTCACCCTGCGCACTCACCTGGCCAGCGACCTGGGCTACGACCTGGCACCCGAGGCCATCACCGTCAGCACCCACCGCACCCTGCCTGTCATTGGCGAGGACTACGTCGTCAGCAATAACCTGCTGCAACTGGCGCTGCATGGCCTGCATCCCGGCGACGAGCAGCCTGGCTCGGCGTTTCTGACCCGGACCACCCTGAGCATCGGCAATGCACCGGCCGATGCCAGCCATCCCGCTCTGACCCCGACCTACATCGCCCGCCTGATCAACCAGCTCAAGCTGCGCGTCATCTTCGGCCAGTACCAGCGTGCGGCCTACGCCAAGCAAGCCAACCAGACACTGTTGGCCGAGCAGATGCGCCTGCAACTGGGTGAGTCGATCCTCGCTGCAAAACTGCAGGGGCATATCACCCCTGAGGATTTCGAGCACATCGAGCAGTTCACGGCGTCCGCCGGCAAAAGCGCAAGACAGGTGACCGCCCAGCAGATCCGCATCAACGGCACTGACATCATGGGGCGCATGCTGGTGTTCAGGATTGCCGACAGCCAGGGCAATCTCGAACGACTGGTCATGTTCACTTCCCACTCGCCAAAGCAGCAGTTCCATGGCTTCCACAACCAGACACAGTTGCTGCACGAACTGGTCGGCTGGACAGCCAGCCCCGACATGAGCCAGTACCTGCTGCAACAGACTGCCGCCACCAACCGCCCGGCGCTGGAGGCGATACTTGAATCGCTGCGCAACAAACCCTTCCCCGAAAAGGACTTCCTCGAGCTCGTCCCGCTGGCCAGCTACGACGACGCCTTGCAGGCACAGGTCAATGAACTGATCGGCGTGATGCATTCCAATCAGGATGCCCACACACCGGACTGGCTGATCACGGCAGGCGACGCCCAGCGCCAGGAACTGGTGGCCCTGGAGGATGCGGTCAAAGGCGCAATCGATAACTACGCCGCCAAGCCCCACACCCATGTCGAGGCCTTCGAGGCCTACGTGCACCGGCGCGCCAGCGAGAGCATCAACAAACTGCTGAACACGCCGACAGGCTCAGTAGACCCCGACCAGATCATCATCACCTCGGAACGCGAGACGCTGACCTACACCCAGATGATCCGCGACGGCTACGACGACTCCATCGGCCCGCTCACCCCCACCGCCGACACCGTGGCGACGTTCAGCGGCCCCGAAGGCGTCGATCTCAGCCCCCTGACGCCGGCCATCGTTGCAGCCTCGGTGCGCGGCCGGTGGCTGGCCGACGGCTACATCGAGCACATCAGGAGCACCCTGCTCGATCCCGTCTCTGCCGGCTACCTTTATCGCCGCCAGGCCAGCACCCTGATTACCCAGTTGCAGATGAAGGCCGCAGCGCTGCGCAGCGTTCTCAAAGGGCACATCGATGCAACCCACTACCAATGGCTGCTGCCGTCGCTGCAAAACCTGCACGACGATGAACCGTCCACCCGCGAAAGCCATCCGGTCTACCCGCTGCAGATTCATATCGACAAGCCGTTCATCGCCTCACGTACGCACCTGTTCGAGCACCTGGTGATCCCGGACACCGACCTGAGCTACGTAGAGACTGTGCAAGGTTGCTTCGCCCTGCTGCCGACCAGCATCAACCTGGCGGCCCTGCTCTACACCCCGCAAGCGCCTGACGGGCACGAATTCCGGCTGTTCAGCAGCTTCGAGCAGTCCCTCGCCCAGCCGGGGATGATCGATTACTACAAGGACCGCTGCCGGGTCGACGCGCGCCGCATCCTGTCGTTCTTCCTCAATGACATGAAACAAGGCAACGCCACCAAGGCTCCGCTGCTCAAGGACGCGATTCCGGAGTTTGCCCGGGCGTGCTTCGACCGCCCCCTTGAGCGCAAGCTGCGTGATGTGGCCGACACCACCACCGGCCGCAGCGACATGCTCGAACGCCTGATCTGGAACAGCATCGATGTCATCGCCACCGTGGTGACTCTGCCCTTTCCGCCTGCCAGCTTCGCGGTCGGCATTGCCCTGTCCCTGCGTGACAGCCTGCGTGCACTCAAGGCGCTGACGGGGTCGAATCCCGAAGAGGCCGGCATGCACGTCATCGCTTCGGTCTTAAACAGCGTGGGTGCCATGGGCGACCTTGCCAGCGGCTTGAAAGGCTTTGGTGGCGTCATGCGCAAACTGTCGAGCGAGCCCCCTGCGGCGCCCCTGCCCGTCACGCTGCAACGCGCTTCGAGCCTGCCGACCTATGACGAACTGTTCCCGGTCCAGCTTCAGGATGAAGTGGCGTACGTCACCCGGCCCAACGTCAATCGCCACGTCGAGGTCTACAAACCATTAGGTTCCGGTTCCGACGAGGCCTATGCCACCCGGCACTACGCGGTTATGGATAACAACGGCGCATGGCAGCCTCTGGGCCAGGCCCCCGCTGTGCCACGCCCCCAGGGGCCGAGGGTGGTCAACGCTGACCGTGTAGTGGACATCTCGCTGGAAGGTTTGCCTCGGATCACCGAAGGCCACGCCCGAGGTGTCAGCCTGGGGATCAATGGCAAGTCGTACATCGAGATGGACGGTCTGGTCTACCAGGTCAACTACGACACTCATCTGCGCAGCTGGTACATCGTCGACCCTGCCAACCCCTATGCCTTTTTCGGTCGCCAGCCGGTGAGCCTGAACGACCAGGGTGGGTGGCAGTTGCGCCAGGCCCCGGCGCTGCGCGGTGGCGTCAACGGCAGGCATGGCACCTATCGCGCATTGGCCCAGGACAGCGCTGGCGATCAGGCAGCCGGCGTCAGTCGGGTCGAGTATGAAATGCCGGCCGACGTCCGGCGTGATCTTGATGTGATCCTGAAAACAGTCGAGGACGATCCGCTGGGGTTGGGACTGGGTGAGTTTTTCGCGATCTATTACGGAGAAATGCGCCAGGTCTACGCCAGACTCAAAGGTAATCTCTACCGCGATGCCCAGGCGTTTTTCTCAACACCCCCCGTGCTGGCGCCACGGCCAACGCTGCCTGCCGTCGAACCGTCGACCTCCGTGGGTAGCCTTCTGGAAAACCTGTTGACCCACAGCAACGGCCTGGTGCTCAGTGAGGGGCCCAAGTCCGTTGCCAGCAAACGCCTGCTGATCAGCCACATGCAGACACTGGTGGAGCAACGCGTGGAGGTTATCTACCTGCCGCATCTGTTCACTGACAAACATGTGAAAAAGCTGGCCAAATACCGCGCAAAGGGCAGCAAATTCCGCTCCGGATCCCATGAGCTCAGGAATCACCTGGCCTCCATCAACGACGGAGCGCTGGACAACCTCAGCCAGGAATTCGACTACTACCACCTCATCAAACAGGCGCACCGTCACAACATCGAGATCCGCCCGCTGAGCGCATCGACGAGCTACCCGGTGGACGCACTGCCTCTCGCTGCCGCCGCCGATGACAGCACTGCGACGCAGAAAATGAGCAACTATTACGCTCACAGGGTCATCAGCGATGATGTCGCCAGCAATCCCGATCGGCGCTGGGTCGCGCTGCTCGAGCACAAGTTTGCCAACACCCGGGATAACGTGCCGGGCGTGGCAGAACTGGAAGGCGCAATCAGCGTCCACATCGCCGACCTGCCTGCCGACAGCGCGACGCTTATCCGCCGTGAAGCCGACCGGGCCCTGCCCGATGGCGGATTGATACGCAGTGACTACACCATAGGTTACGCCCGGTCAGTATCGGCCGAAGCGCCGCAATCCACCCTCGTGCAGGTGGAACACGCCGTGCAAGACACCCGCATCACCGACGGTGGCATGCGCTGGGACGGTATGTCAGGCTGGCAGCGCATCGCGCCTCAGGAGTGGGTACCCGTGGGTCCGCAAACGCCACTGCAACTGTCGCTGGCCGACGCTGCGTACGAAATGCCGGTGACCTCCAGGGACACACTTTACGAGCTCACGCTCTACAACCGCCGCGGTATGGACACCCGCTACATGTCTACCGATGAGCGCCTGCGCATCGTCGAGGACCAGTTCGCCACCTTGCGCGACAAACTTCGCGAAGACGCCGGGCAGGTCCTGACCGTCGAGCTGGCACCTCGCCCGACGATGCCAGCCATCGAACCGCAGATCAGCACGCCGACCTTCATCGAGCGCCTGTATCAGCAAACTGATGGCATGGTCATCGGCGAGTACCACAGTTCGATCGGCAGCAAGAAGCTCATCATCGACAACCTGCCGCTGCTGGCTGAACAGAAAGTCCAGACGCTGTATCTGGAGCACGTGCTCACCGACCTGCACCAGTTGGATCTTGACCGGTTCGCCGAGACCGGCGTGATGAACAAGCACCTGCTGCTAACCCTGCAAAAACTCGACACCGGCCATATGACCGATCCGGCCAAGGTGTATACCTTCGAGAGGCTGGTGGTGAAGGCCCGCGAGCACGGTATCGAGGTGCGCGCCATCGATTGCGCGGCCAGCTACCATCTCAAGGGGTTACGCGGTGCCACGAGCACCGCTCGCCAGGAAATGTTCAGCTACTTCGCCTCGCGCACCATCCGCAAGCACCAGGCAACGGTAGGTACGCACAAATGGGTAGCGCTGGTGGGTAACAGTCACAGCAATACGTTCGCCGACACCGTGCCGGGTCTGGCCGAACTGGAGGCTGCAATTGGCGTGCGGGTCAACGATGTGCCCCTCGGTTCACCTTCTGGTGTTTCCGTGGACGCCGGCGAGAACGTCGGGGTCCCGTTGAGTCTTCAGGAGCAATTCATCAAAGGGGATTTCGAGGTGCGGGTCGAGGTTGTGGAGACGCCCATACCGACACCTGTCGGACCGATTGAGCGAGCCAAAGCAAAGCTTCCACTGCCAGGGATGTTCATCGTGGATCGCCAGGGCGATGTTCCGCTCATCGTTCACCGTTCACGGGATCTGTCGATCAATACCACACCGGTGAGGACCGACGACGCTGGCAAGCTCTTCCTCGACCGCCCGACCTGGACAGCCGTGCATATGCAACCCTATGACGACATCGATGCGCTGGTGCAGGCCCTGCAAGGCATGAACCTGACCCTCATCAAGTAACCCACCAGGGTGGCGACCCTCACGGGCGGCCACCCACCCCTCAAGGAGCCTTGGGCAGGCGCTGTTCCAGCAATTGGTGCAGCGCGCTGTCCGCCGGCCAGTTGCGCATGAAGCGTGCGCGATCCCTGGCGAAGGCCGCAGCGAAAGTGCTTTGGGAGCTGTGCTGACACATTGCATCCAGATCGATCAGCGCCCAGCGGTCCTGATGCCAGAACACGTTATGCCCCTTCATATCGCCATGGCTGATTCGCTCGCGCAGCAATTTCGCGAACAGCTCGTCGAGCGCCTGCAATTCATTCTCCGGTGCATCGCCCTGTGCGACATAGGGCGCGAAGCGCTCGATGATGTCCGGCCCCGGCAGGTACTCGGTGACCAGGTACGCCTTGCGCCGCAACCAGAAGAATCGCTGTTCCAGCAACGCCAGCGGCCTGGGCGTGGCGATGCCGAGGAACATCAGGCGATTGCCTTCGCGCCAGGAATGCCAGGCACGGCTGGGGCGCCAGAAGCGCTTGAGCCAATGAGCGAAATTCTTGATGTTGTAGCGCTTGATGACCAATTCACGCCCGGCCACGTCGGCCTTGGCGACGCTGGCGGCACCGCCGGTCTTGTACAGGTGGCCGCCGTCGATCAGCGCATCGGCCTGGTCGAGCGCCGGCAGCATCGCGGGCTCTTCCTCACGGCGAATGGCGCGCAGGGCGAACGGGCCATCGGCCACGCTGAACAGGCTGCAGTCGCGGCCGACCTTGGTCAGGAAATCCTTCAGACGCCAGCTGCTGACCTTGTCGATCTGCTTTTGCAGGGCCTCGACCGGCAGCGCATGCTCGCCGTTGCCCAGCAGGTAATAGACCAGCAGTTCTTCGGTGAAGGGCTCAAGTGACTTGGGCAACTGAGCGAAAAACACGCCGAGGTTTTCCAGCACTTTCTGCCGGGACAGCGGCTTGCCTGCTTCTTCAGCCCGGATGCCGGCACCGTCGATCAGGTACAGCTTGCCGTCATGGCGCAGCAGGTTGTCCAGGTGCAGGTCGTCCTGCCACAGGCCCTTGGCGTGCATCTGCGCAACGGCGCCCAATGCCTCGCCAATCACCGCCTGTTGCTCGTCAGCCAGGGGCGGCAACGATTCGACGGATTTCCAGGCATCGCCCAGGCTTTGCACCTGATCGAGAAACTCGAACAGTAGCCAGCCACCTTCGCCTTCCTGCAACCCTTCGGCCAGCAGCAGTGGCGTGGTCAGGCCTTGCTCGGCCAGCAGCTGCACACCGGCGCGCTCACGCTGAAAATGCCGGGACGCCTTGCTGCCCACCAGCAGTTTGGCCAGCACCGGGCGACCCCGCCATACGCCGGCGCCCACATAACGCTGCCCCGGCAGTACACGCAGCAAGCTGAGCAGTTGCAACTGCGCAGGACCTGCCGCATCGGCCAGTTCGATGCTCAAAGGCAGCGCTGGCGTACGACCGGCGTTTTTCAGTTCAGACAAACGCATCGGCGTCCTCTTCGATCAAACATGAAAGTGACTACGGGCCATTCACAATTTACCCCGTAGCAGCACGGCTTGCCGGCGGGGGCGGCCGCAAGATCGCTCCCGCCGGCAAGCCGTGCTGCTACGGATCGGCGGCGTCAGTCTATCGGCCGCTGCGCTTATGGCTTCCGCGCCGGGCAAGCCGCTGCCACCAGGAATCCACCAGCCCGCTGTCACTCGGCGCATGCAGATAAGCGGCGAGCAGTTCGCGGATTTCGGCTTCGTTCCACATCGGCGCCCGGCGCAGCAGCGGCTCGATATCCTTGACCCGGTCACGCTGGCCGAAGATCGACTTGCGGGTTTTCTCAAGGTCGATCAACTGCGCCATGTACGCGCCGCCGCGGGCCTTGAGAAAAATATGCTTGGGATAGAAACAGCCATGCACCTGCCCGGCCTTGTGCAGCGTGCGCGCCAGTTGGCCGCAGGCCTGGAGGATCGCCAGGCGCTGGGTCGCCGACAGTTCGGCCCACTGCGTCAGCAGTGCATCCAGGTCGGTCCAGCCGTCCAGGGCGCGGGTCATCAGGATCGCGCGGCGCTCGCCGTTGACCTTTTTCTCGCCGTAGAACACCGCATGCAGCGCCGGAATACCGAGCTTCTGGTACAGGCTGATATTGCGAAACTCGCGGGAGAACGACGGCTCGCCGAACGGATGATGCAGCGTGTGGGTCAGGTAGTTGCTCTGGCGCTTGAGGTAATACCCCGAGCCTTCGAGCTCCAGACGAAACACGCTGCTCCAGCCGCCACGGCCGGTGTTGGGCTCATCGACGGCATCGAGCTCGACGTCCCACAGTGAATCGAAATCCGCCAGGCCATGGCGCTCCAGCAGCGCACGGTCGGCGTCGGCAATGAACAGGCTCATTCGCGCCCCTCGAAAAAGCTGACGATATGACGAATGCGCTTCTTGTCCGAGTCATTCAGGCGCTCGCGCCCGCGGTATTGCAGATAGAAACGCAGGCGCTGGGTGGCGGACAGGTGATATTTGGCCACCTTGTCCAGACACGCCAGGTCCTTGGTGATCCGGTAGCGCAGCATGAAGCTGACCCAGAAAGCCCCGTTGGGGCAGTCGATCAGGAACACCGTGGACTGATCGTCCACCAGCAGGTTGCGCCACTTCAGATCGTTATGGGTGAAGTGATTGTCGTGCATGGTGCGCGTGTAACGAGCCACCTGCTGACTGATGCGGTTGACCCACGAACGGTCCTTGAGACGCTCATCGTGATGCCGGGCAATTTCCGATAAATCCTCGGTGCGTGGCAATTCACGGGTAATCAAAGCTCCGCGATCATAGGACGCGCCATTGCGCTCCAGCCCCCAGGCCACCACTTCGGCAGTGGGAATGCCCCACTTGGCGAAGCGCTTTAGGTTCTGCCACTCGGACTTGACCCGAGGGCGCCCCAGATAACGGCGCAGGCCCTTGCCCGCCGCGACGTAGCGCTTGACGTAGTAATTCACGCCACCGCGCTCGACGCGAATCACCTCGGACAGAGGGTCACGGGTCAGGCGCTCGCCCTGCAAGGCAAACACCGCATCCAGCGAGCCGAAGTCGTCAGCCAGCCCGGCGTATTCAGGTTCAAGGTTCCAACCCGCCATCAGAGCGCGTCCCCGTAGCGGAGTTTGCGCTGATACAGCTTCTCGGCCTTGGCCTCCAGCCACACCAGCAACGCCGACTCCTCGGCGAGGATCTTGCGCAGCGGCTGCTGAAAGTAGCCCTTGAGAAAACGCAGCTTGTCGCGGCGGGTCAGGCCGATGTCCAGCGCCGAGAAATACAGCGCGGCCAGGTCCTTGTTGCGCCAGCGCATGGTGATCGCCGGGCGGGTCTGGGCACGGTGCAGGTCGATCACCGACAGCTTGAAGCTGTCAGGGGTGACCGGCGTGTCGGTGTGCAGCAGAAAGTGGCACAGGTAGCAGTCGCGGTGGTTGACCCCGGCGCGGTGCATCATGCCCACCAGGCGCGCCACTTCGGCAATGTAGGCCCGTTTCATGCGCGGCTCGGGCGGCTCTTTGACCCAATTGATGCTGACGTCTTCCATGCTGACGGTGGGCGCCAGCTCTTCGGTGACGATGAACGAATGCTGCGCCGCCGGGTTGCTGCCACGCTCGCCGTAGGCCACGGAGGTCATGGTCGGCACGCCGACTTCGGTGAGGCGGTTGATCGCTTCGAATTCCTTGCCCGCACCCAGCACCGGCAGCTTGGCCGTCAGCAGGTTCTTGGCGACTTCGCCCCAGCCGATGCCGCGATGGATCTTGACGAAATAGCCACGCCCGTCGATTTCGGTACGCAGGGTGCGGCGGTTTTCCAGCTCGCGATAGACCTCGCCCTGCAACTGCTCCACGGCTTCGAACGCATCGCGCCCGGCCCAGAGCGACTTGAAGGGTTCAGCAAGGATCAGTTTCATCCGTTGTGCTCCGCCAGAATCACATCCGCAGCGTGCTGCGGCATGCTGTAAAGATCAGTCGTGTCGGCGAATGCCAGGCCGTTCTGGCCCCAGGCCGTACGCGCGGCATCGTCGGTGAGCATGCGCGCCAGGTACTGGTTGAGCTGGTTCTGTTCGAACGGCTCGTCGAGCACCAGCCCGCTGTCGGCCTCGGCGATGTAATGGGCGTAGCCGCAGACTGCGCTCACCAGCACCGGCAAACCTGCTACCAGCGCTTCGAGCAGCACGGTACCGGTGTTTTCGTTGTAGGCCGGGTGAATCAGCACATCGGCGCCCAACAGGAAACGCGGGATGTCACTGCGCCCTTTCATGAAGGTCACGTTGTCACTCAGGCCCAGCGCGGTGCTTTGCAGCTGGAAGACCTTAGGGTCGTCCTGGCCGATGACAAACAGACGAGTGCGCTTGCGCAACGCCTGGGGCAAGGCCGCCAGCGCCTTGAGGCTGCGGTCCACGCCCTTGGTCTTGAAGCCCGAGCCGATCTGCACCAGCAGCAGGTCATCGTCGCCCAGCTTGAACTCACGACGAAACTCGGCACGAATCTCGGCGGCATTGGCCGGCGCGCGACGGTCTTGGGAAATCCCCGGCGGCAGCAGATGGAAGCGCGAAAGCGGGGTGTCGTAGTGCTTGATGAACAGCGGCTGCTGCACTTCGGAAATCATCAGCACTTCGGTTTTCGCATCCTTGGCGAACACCGCGCGCTCGTAGTCGGCGAAGTGACGATAACGGCCCCAGTACTTGTACAGGCCGTGACGCAGGTTCTGCGCCTTGTCTTCATAGCAGCCGTCGGCGGCGTAATACACGTCCAGCCCAGGCATCTTGTTGAAGCCGATCAGACGGTCAACCGGGCGCTTGGCCAGGTCGGCGTTCATCCAGTCGGTGAGCTTTTCGTTGCGGCGGTGGTTGAAGATCGCCTTGACCGGCGCCACCAGCACCTCGAAGCCAGGCGGCACGTCACCTTCCCAGATCAGGGTGTAGACGCGGATCGAGTGGCCGCGCTGCTGACACTCCAGGGCAATGCGCATGAAGTCGCGCTGCAAGCCGCCGAAGGGAAAGTATTTATAAAGCACGAATGCCAGTTGCATCAGGGATGTTCCTTTGCCGGCAGCAGCGCAGCCAGTTCGGTTGCGACGCGCTCGGGAGAAAGGCGAGTGAAGCACAGCGGCCACTCGCGTTCGGTATCGAACCGGCGCTGGTCGGAAGCGTCAGGCCGATAGGTGCATTTCTTTTGCAGGCACGGCGCGCACGCCGGGTAATCGCCTGCCAGGTGAACCTGGGATTTGCCATACGCGCCGCTCAACCCCGGGTTGGTCGGGCCGTAGAGCGACAGGGTCGGCACGTCCATCGCCGCGGCCAGATGGCCAAGCCCGGTGTCCACCGCCACGCAACCCTGGGCACTGGCCAGCACTTTGGCGACGCCGGCCAGGTTCAATTTGGGGAGCACCTGGGCTTTATCAAGGCCCTGGGCGATACGCTCGGCGCGGGCCTTCTCCACCGGGTTGCCCCACGGCAGGCGCACTTCAAGCCCTTGGGCGGTCATGCGTTCGGCCAATTGACGCCAATACAGCTCTGGCCAGTGCTTGGTCGCCCAGGTGGTGCCGTGCAGGAACAGCACGAACGGCGCTGCGCGTTCGGCGTCCAGCAAACGGCTGCGGTCCAGGCCGTAATCGCCCACGCCCTGGGGCACCTGATAGCCCAGCGCCTGGGCGAACAACTGGCGGGTGCGCTCAACGGCGTGCTGCCCCCGAGGGACTGCATAGGTCCGGTCATAGAAACGTGTGGCCAGTGGCTCGCGGGCGGAATTCTTGTCCAGCCCGGCAATCGGCGCCTTTACGTAGCGGGTCAGCCAGGCGCTTTTCAGCAAGCCTTGGGCATCGATCACCAGGTCATATCGGGTGTCGCGCAGACGCTGCTTGAACTGGCGCCACTGGCCATTCTTGAAGGTCTGCCACAGGTTCTTGCGCCAGCGGCGGATCGCCACGGGAATCACCCCGGCCACCGCCGGGTGCCAGGTCGGGATCTCCGCAAAGCCCTCTTCCACCACCCAGTCGAACTGGATGCCGGGGATCGCCCGCGCGGCATCGGTCAGGGCAGGCAGGGTATGAATCACGTCACCCAGAGACGAGGTCTTGATCAGCAGTACCCGCAAGTCAGGCAACCTCGACCGGCGTGCCGCCCAACTGGCCCAGCGCGTTGATCACCGAATCAGGCTCCAGCAGGCGCAGGCAGTTGTAGTGGCCGAACCGGCAGGTGCGTTCGAAGCACGGGCTGCACTCGATGCCCAGTTGCACGATCTCGACGTGGTCGGCCAGCGGCGGGGTAAAGCCCGGCGATGTCGAACCGTAGACCGCCACCAGCGGGCGGTTCAGCGCGGCGGCCACGTGCATCAGCCCCGAGTCGTTGGACACCACGGCATCGGCGCAGGAAAGCAGATCAATGGCCTCGGCCAGCGAAGTGCCGCCGCTGAGGTTCACCGATTCTTCGCGTAGGCCCGGAATCAACCGGTCACGGATGCTCTCGCCGACCGGGAAGTCGTTCTTGGAGCCGAACAGCCAGACCTGCCAGCCTTCGCGAATTTTCGCCTCGGCGACCTTGGCATAGTGTTCGGACGGCCAGCGCTTGGACTCGCCGAATTCAGCGCCTGGGCACAGCGCCAGCACCGGACGATCCAGCGCCAGGCCGAACTTGGCCAGCGCGGCATCGCGGCTGGCGGTTTCAATCCGAAGGCTGGGCTTGGGATAAGGACGCGCAATCTCGGCGCCCTTGTCATAGGCCAGGGCCATGAAGCGCTCGATCATCAGCGGGTACTGCTGTTTGTCCAGGGTGCGCACGTCATTGAGCAGGCCGTAGCGGAACTCGCCGCGCCAGCCAGTGCGTTTGGGGATCCCGGCGAAGAACGGCACCAGCGCCGACTTCAGCGAGTTGGGCAGCAGGATGGCCTGGTCGTACTGGCCCTTGAGCGATTTGCCGATGTTGCGGCGGGTCGCCAGTTCAAGCGCGCCGTGGCCGAGCGGAAAGCTCAAGGCGTTGCGCACCTCTGGCATGCGCTTAAGGATCGGCCGGCTCCATTCGGGGGCCAGCACATCGATTTCGCACTGCGGGTGACGCTGTTTCAGGCACTGGAACAGCGTTTGCGCCATTACCATGTCACCGACCCAGCTGGGCCCTACGATCAGAATTCTCATGCTCAATCCAAAAACCACCAGAAACGAGCAGGGAGGCCTATCAGACTGCGTGACGCTTCCACACAGCCTGACGCCTCCCTGTCATAGCTTTATATAGATCCGTTGGGCGGACCTTTCAGTGTTCTTTCCGGCCTCTTCGCGGGCAAGCCCGCTCCCACAAGGGTCATGTGATCACCTGTGGGAGCGGGCTTGCCCGCGAAGAGGCCGGCAGATCCGTCAAACAATCCTGCCTGTATCAACTCAACCCCAACTGCGCCCAGATCCGCATCACCTCATGCCGCTCGTCAGCGAACTGATCGCCACTGACCACCCCCGGATTCTTCTGCAGGGCCTGCCTGTGGGCGGCTGAACGGTACGCCTTATACACCTCGCGCAGCAGGCTGGCGTCGGCGGCGGGCATCAGTCCGACCTGCTCGAGACCTTCCAGAATGCGGATGTTATCGGTGTAACGGGACAGCTCGGGGTGCTCTCTGGACCACGCCAGGGCCGCGTATTGCACCATAAATTCGATATCGACGATACCACCGGCGTCTTGCTTGAGGTCGAACGACGACGTGGCGTCGAAGGCATTCGGGCCTTTGCCGGCTGCCGTACCCTTGGTGCCGAGGTTATCGCGCATCTTGGCGCGCATCTCGCTGACTTCCACCCGCAGCGTGTCCGGATCCCGCTCCCGACCCAGCACGGCAGCGCGCACTTTCTCGAAGCCCTGGCCCACATCCTGGCTGCCCACCAGCACCCGCGCCCGCACCAGCGCCTGATGCTCCCAGGTCCAGGCTTCGTTTTCCTGATAGCGCGCAAAGGCCCCAAGCGAGCTGACCAGCAGGCCCGAAGCGCCCGAAGGCCGCAGGCGCATATCCACCTCGTAGAGCTGGCCGGAGTTGGTCTGAGTGGTGATCAGATGAATGATGCGCTGCCCCAACCGGGTGAAGAACTGCGCGCCGTCGATGGGCTTGGCACCGTCGGTCTCGGCCTGGGGGTCGCCATCGTGGACGAACACCAGGTCCAGGTCCGAACCATGCCCCAGCTCGATGCCACCGACCTTGCCATACCCGACAATCACAAAGCCCGGATCGCACAGGGTGCCGTCCGGACGCCGCGGCGCGCCGTGGCGTGCAACGGTGTGTCGCCAGGCCAGCGCCAGCACCTGTTCCAGAATCGCCTCGGCCAGCCAGGTCAGGTAGTCGCTGACTTTCATCAACGGCAGGCTGCCGGTGATTTCGGACGCCGCCACCCG
>Ga0207655_1002189_pt1 | contig 16227 bp, 13 predicted proteins | sample KBSM44metaG_FD_184398 | JGI IMG/M metagenome (GOLD analysis project Ga0207655, IMG submission 184398) | Miscanthus rhizosphere microbial communities from Kellogg Biological Station, Michigan, USA - KBS M4-4 metaG (SPAdes) (version 2) | ecosystem: Host-associated > Plants > Roots > Rhizosphere >...
CTGCCGGTGGTCGTCGTCGTCGCCGTCCGGGCAGGTCTCGTGCCGTCGAAGCTGCTGATCCCCCTGGCCTTCACCGCCAGCGCGGGCTCGCTCCTCACGCTCACCGGCACCCCCGTCAACGTGGTCGTCAACGAGGCCGTCGTCGCGGCGGGCGGGAGGGAGTTCGGCTTCTTCGAGTTCGCGCTCGCCGGCGTTCCGCTGGTGCTCCTCACGGTGACGATCGTGGCTCTCGGCGGTGATCGACTGCTGCCTGCCCGCACCGCGGAGCACCTGGTCGATCTCGCGCCCGATCCGAAGGAGCACGCGCAGACGCTCCGCGACAGCTACGACGTCGACATCGACACGGCGCGTCTGTTCAGTGCGCGCGAGGGCGTCGCCGAAGTGCTGGTCGCGCCGCGCTCGAGCCTCATCGGACGTCGCGTGTCCGCGGGGATGACGACGCGCAGTGAAGAGCTCGTGATCCTCGCCGTCCGGCGAGGCGACGACGAGGGCCCGAACGCATCACGCGGCACGGGCGTCGCCGGGTCGCTGGTGCTGCAGGCCGGTGACGCGGTTCTGGTGCAGGGGCCCTGGCCCGCGCTCACTCGCTACACGCAGTCGCCGGACGTGATCGCGGTGACGCCCCCGCAGTCGCTGCAGCGCTCGGTTCCGCTCGGACGGGGCGCCAGGCGTGCCATCGGCGTGCTCGCGGTCATGGTGCTGCTGCTGACGACGGGGATCGTGCCGGCGCCGGTGGCGGGGATGCTCGCGGCGGGCGCACTCGTCCTGCTGCGCGTGCTCACGGTGCCGCAGATGTACCGCGCGATCTCCTGGACGACGGTCATCCTCATCGCCGGCATGATTCCGCTCTCCTCCGCCTTCATCACGACGGGGGCCGCCGACATCGTCGCCCGAGCGGTGCTCGGCGTGATCGGCGCCGGCTCGCCGCCGCTCGCCCTCCTCGTCGTCTGCGCGCTGACGATGGTGCTCGGCCAGTTCATCTCCAACGTGGCGACCGTGCTCGTCGTGCTGCCCATCGCCGTCGCCATCGCCCACACCCTCGACGTGAGCGTGCAGCCGTTCATGATGGCGCTCGCGGTGGCCGGTGCCGCCGCGTTCCTCACCCCGGTCGCCACGCCGGCCAACCTGATGGTGATGCAGCCGGGCTGCTATCGGTTCGGCGACTACGCCAAGCTCGGGCTTCCGCTGATGCTCGTCTACCTCGCGGTCGCGGTGCTCTACGTACCGCTGATCTGGCCGTTCTGAGCGATCTGGCCGTTCTGAGGGCTGTGTCGCGCCGGACCGGCCTGCCGTTCAGTCCACCAGCCCCCACAGCTGCAGGGGGTGCGTGAGGCGCCACCATGCGTCGGGGTCGGGGATGTCGCCGGTGAGGTGCACGCCGACCGTCGCGGCATCCAGCGGCCCGCGCACCAGCACCTCCCCGACAGCGGCGTTCGCCGTGCGAGCGTCGCCGAGCTCGAGATTCGTCGTCACGATGCCCGAGGTGCCGTTCCACAGGGTGACCGGGGCGTCGGCATCCGTCACGATGTTCGCGGTGGCGCCCCAGACGGTCGAGGCGACGCCGGCGAGGGTGCCCGCCGGGAGCACACGCGGCGTCGACACCTCCGCCGCGACGTCGCTGAGAAGTCGCGCGGTCTCCCCGTCGCGGTCTTCGTCGGAGGGCTGGCCGAGGGCGGCGGCATAGACCCGCACCGTGGTGGTCCCGACTGTGATGTCCTTGGCGGCGAGCAGGCTGTAGAAGTCTTCGAGGCTGCCGGTCTTGACTCCGACGACCGCCGGATCGGTCAGCAGGTCGTTGGTGTTGGTGACCTCGCCCGCGCCGGGAAGCTCGACGGTGCGCGTGCGGACGATCTCCGCGACCACTGGATTCGCCAGCGCGAGTTCGCCCAGGCGCACGAGCGAGGCCGGGTCGGCGGTGTTGGCGGGGTCGATGCCGGTCGGCTCGGCCAGGGATATCCCGGGCAGGCCGTGCCGGTCGAGCCACGCGCGAGCGGCGCCCGCGAACACCTCGTCGGTCGGCCAGAGGGATCCGGCCAGACGGTCGGTGTAGTTGCCCGCCGAGCCGATGAGGATGCCCTGCAGCATCTGATACTGCGTGAGGGAGCCGTCGACCGGAACGTCCAGCGCGGACTCGTCGTTCGCGAGGTAGTCCTCGTAGGTCTGCTGGTCGCGCGAAGTGAACGCGAACGAGGGGCCCTGCTCGCCGACCTTCAGCGGCAGCTCGTCGAGGATCATGAGCACGGTCACGAGTTTCGATATGGATGCCATCGGGATCGGCGTCGTCGACGACGCGGCGACGGTGTCGATGCCGGCGATGCCTGCGGCTCCCACACCTTCGGCCGGCCACGTCACCGCCGAGGCGGGAGCCACCGGGCCGTCGGGAGTGATGGCGCGGACGGCGGGCGCGACCGCCCACAGCGGCCACAGCAGCGTCGCGGCGGCATACACGCCGGCGACTGCGAACGTGGTCAGGATCGGCAGGACGACGCCCGCGCGCAGCGGCGAACGATGCGGCCGCTTCGCGAGCAGGTCCGGCGCCGCAGCCGGCACCGGGGTCGTCCCGGTCGTGCCCGCCGCCGCCGTCGCCGTGACCGTGTCGTCGTCGATCCAGGTGAGCGCCTGCCGGCCTGCCGAATTGCGGACGATCACGGTGTCCGGTGCGTCGGCCTCTGTGCGACGTTCTCGGCGCGTCGGCGGGGGCGCGTCGGCGGTGGTCACCCGCCCAAACTACCGGGTCGCCGCTATACTCGAGCCCACAACCACGGGAGTCCGGTGAGCCGGGCTGAGAGGAAGCGATCCACGCTTCGACCGTCGAACCTGATCCGGATCATGCCGGCGCAGGGAGGAGAGAAAATGCACGCGTCTGCGTCCACCCCCACCCCCGTCCTTTCCCGACTGCGTTGGCGGGTCGTCGACATCGTCGTCGCCAGTGTCATCGGCGTGGCGTCGGGAGTCGTCTTCTGGCTCTGGGGCCAGGCCTGGACGCCGCTCAGCAGTCTTCTCGCGTTCACGCCCGGTCTGGAGGGGCTGCTGGCGGGCGGATGGCTCTTCGCCGGTGTCCTCGGCGGCCTCATCATCCGTAAGCCGGGTGCCGCGTTGTACACCGAGGTGGTCGCGGCCGTCGTCTCGATGGCAGTCGGCACGCAATGGGGCTTCCTCACCCTGGTCTGGGGTGTCGTGCAGGGAGCAGCGGCGGAGCTCGGCTTCGCCCTGTTCGCCTACGCGAACTACCGCCTCATCGCGGCTCTCGTCTCGGGAGCCTTGGCGGGCCTCGCCGTCGCGACGCTGGACACCAACTTCTCCTCGATCGCCGCCTACGACTTCGGGCCGCGCGCGATCTACTTCGGTGCGGCGGTCGTGTCCGGAATCCTCATCGCAGGGCTCGTGTCCTGGCTCGTCGCCCGCGCTCTGGCTGCTACAGGTGCTCTCGACCGGTTCGCAGCCGGACGCGAGGCGCGCATCGCGGACTCGTCCGACGCGGCGTGAGCGCAGGTGCGCGACCGACGCCCGCCGCCGTCACGGCGCGGGGGTGGGGCTGGCGTCACGCGGGCCGGCGGCGTTGGGCCGTGTCCGGCCTCGACCTTGACATCGCGCCGGGTCAGCACGTCCTCCTTCTCGGGGCGAGCGGCTCGGGCAAGTCGACGCTGCTGAGAGGCCTGGCCGGCGTGCTCGGCGATGCGGAAGACGGTGAGGATGCCGGGGAGCTCCTGATCAACGGCCGCGCGCCGGCCGCCGTCCGCGGGCGGGCGGGCCTGGTGCTCCAGGATCCCGATGCGCAGGTCGTGCTCGCCCGGGTGGGAGACGACGTCGCGTTCGCGTGCGAGAACCTCGGCGTTCCCGTCGATGACATCTGGCGCCGCGTTGACGATGCGCTCAGCGCCGTCGGGCTCGACGTGCCGCGCGAGCACCCCACGGCGGCACTGTCCGGTGGTCAGAAGCAGCGACTCGCCCTCGCCGGCGTCCTGGCGATGCGTCCCGGGCTGCTGCTGCTCGACGAGCCGACGGCGAACCTCGACCCCGAAGGGGCCGCCCTGGTACGGGACGCCGTCATCGAGGTCGCCGCGCGCACCGGGGCGACGCTCATCGTCGTGGAGCACCGCGTCGAACTGTGGGCCGACCACGTGCACCGCGTCGTCGTGCTCGGCGCGAGCGACCGGGGCGGCGGGCTGCTCGCCGACGGCGACGCGGAGAGTGTCTTCGGCGCGCACGGGCAGGCGCTGAGCGACGCGGGAGTGTGGGTGCCCGGCATCCCCGTCGGCGTCGACGCGCGCCCGCGCGCGGGTGTCGGACAGGTGTTGCTCGCCGCCGAGGGCGTCGCGGTGGGCAGACGCGCATTCGGTGACCGGATGCCCCGAATCGTGGCATCCGGGATCGACGCGCGGCTGCGCGCCGGGCGCGCACTGGCGATCACAGGGCCGAACGGGGCGGGGAAGTCGACGTTCGCGATGACTCTCGCGGGGCTGCTGCCCCCGGCATCCGGCACCGTGCGGGCGAGCGCCGAGCTCGCCGCCGGTACGGTGCGCGGTGATGCGCCCGTGCGCTGGCGCGCCCGAGAGCTTCTGACTCGTATCGGTACCGTGTTCCAGGACCCCGAGCACCAGCTGCTGACGACGCGTGTCCGCGATGAGCTGGCCGTCGGGCCCCGCGCACTCGGACTCTCCGAAGCAGAGATCGCCGCGCGTGTCGAGCTACTGCTGGAGCGACTGCGGCTGACGCGACTCGCCGAGGTCAATCCGTTCACGCTCTCGGGCGGTGAGAAGCGGCGTCTGACCGTAGCGGCGACCCTCGCGAGCAGGCCGCGCGTGCTGTTGCTCGACGAGCCCACCTACGGTCAGGATGCCCGCACCTGGCGCGAGCTCGCCGACCTCGTCGACGAGCAGCGAGCGGCGGGCGCGGCGGTCGCCTTCGTCTCCCACGACCCAGCCCTCGTGGACGCGCTCAGCGACGACACGCTGACGATCCTGCCCGCGGGTGAGATCGGAGAGGCAGCGTGAGCTTGTTCGCGCTGGACGTACGGCGCAGCCCGCTCGCTCGGGTCAACCCGGTGACCAAGCTCGCCGCGACCCTCGTCATGACGATGGCGCTGCTGTTGTCGATCGACCCCGTGTCGGCGGGGGTCACACTGGCGCTGACCCTGGCGCTGCTGCCCCTGGCGCGGCTGCGCGCCAGGCAGCTGTGGCTGCGCCTCTGGCCGATCGTCCTGGCGGCCGGGGTCGGCGCCGCGGCGACCATCGTCTACGGCCGCGTGTCGGGGGAGGTGTACCTCGAGTGGGGGCTCGTGCGCATCAGCGACGGATCGATCGCGCTGTCGCTGTCGATCCTGTTGCGTGTGCTGGCGATCGCGGTGCCGAGCGTCGTGCTGTTCGCGACGACCGACCCCACGGACCTCGCCGACGGGCTCGCCCAGATCGTGCGGCTGCCGGCGCGGTTCGTGCTGGGTGCCCTCGCGGGCCTGCGGATGGTGGGCCTGCTCGTCGACGACTGGCGCGAGCTGTCGATGGCACGGCGCGCTCGCGGCGTCGCCGACGACGGCCGCATCCGTCGCTTTCTGAGCCAGGCGTTCGCGTTGTTCGTGCTCGCGGTGCGGCGTGGAACGAAGCTGGCGACGGCGATGGAGGCCCGCGGATTCGGAGCCGATGCCCCGCGCACGTGGGCACGCCCGTCTCGACTGTCCGCCGCCGACGGCGCTCTGCTGTTGATCGCCGTGGCCATCGCCGCGGCATCCGTCGTCGCCGCCGTCGTCGCCGGGACCTGGGTCTTCGTCTTCACGCTGTAGCTCGGCGGATGCGCGGATGCTGCTCGCAGCCGGCGGTCGTGTCGGCTGCAGAGAACAGAACTCGATATTCGCACGCGAGGTTCATGCCGAAGATCTCAACCACGTTGTCGTCATCGAGAGACTCGAAATGTCCTTTTCGTTCTCGGTCCCCTGCCGGACACGGGTCGTCGTAGTTAGAAAGACCCCGCATTGCACGAGCGGGGCCCGGCCGCTGTCGTCTGTAGTAAAATCCTGTCTCATTAGGTCAGCCGGAGGTGGGTAGGGGGACGCGATGATTGACTTGCCATTTGTCGGGGAACCGGAACCTCTCGAAGCTGTACGTGAGATCGCCCGCGGTAAAGCGGGATACCGGTCGGCCGCTGGTGCATCTTCTCCAGTCAGGCATCTTGAAGGCTACATGCCATTCCTCGAGTTCTGCAGGGATAGGTGTATCGATCCGGCCCTTCTCGCGGACAGCATTTCTAGCTTTGGACGATTTGTTCGTTCCAACAGTGAGGCCATGGAAGACCAACGGATGATGGCCGCAGCGGCTGTTTTTGCCGGGAACGTCTTGACGAAGTCTCGCGACGATGCACATTGGTTCTCGTATGAAGGCCATTTTCCCAGTGCTGGTACTTCTGCGCGGCATTACGAGATGCTCGAAGTGATCAGGTTGATGACGACAGCTGACGAAGACAGGTTCGAGCAGTTTCTGGGGATACTGGAGGGGTAGATAGACGCGTAGCCAATCCACCCCTCCAACAGCTCAAGACGTGCCGCAGTCGGTCGGGTGGACCTCGTCGTAGGCGGCAGCCGTGTACAAGTTCCCAGCCATGACAAGGCTGCCGTTCGTCACAGTCCGAAACCAGGTTGTGTCTTGGTTGTCATAGCACGTGTATGCATACTCCAATGCGAGCGACCAACCACCCGTTTGCTGAGCTGACTTGCTCGCTACGTAGTTGTTGTAATTTCCCACGCGAGGAACCCGATCGTGGAGGACATGGCGGCGCTGACGAAGTTCGACGTGCATGCGGTCAAGTTGTCCGAAACGATCTGGTTCGTCTGCTTGTAGATGAGGACCGTGAGGTAGCATCCCGACGGATAGGACGCGAGAGCGCTGACCCCACTGGGGGTCCCCTCCGGCGAGTAGCTCACCGTGGACCCGCCAAGCATTTGGCCACCACTCGCCTCGATCTCCGCGATCCGATCCGTCACACCGGGAGCGCTGAGGTCGATCGGCGGCGAGCTCGGCTCCGGGGATGCCGGAGCGGTGCTGACGACGGGATTGCCGGGATTCTCGTCAGCGGCAACCGCTGGCCCACCGAGAACCAGCCCCGCCGTGAGCGCCAGCGCAGTCGAGAGCCCGACCAATCGTGCAGGCTTCATGAAATTCATCGTGAATTCACCTCTGTCATTTATTCGCTATGTCGCAAACCTGAATCATGAGGTCAGGCTGGAGACGTGATCGTAGTTTGTCCGGACAGTCAAACCCTCGCACACTCGAGCAAAAGTCAACAGCTTGCACACTAGATAATATTGTGATATTTCTCACGGTAGCCGTGCAGTTTTCTGCAAGTCGTGCATCGGCATCTGCGCAGCGCGAAACTCATAACGCGCGCGTGATGGCTGGATCTAGCCGTTTTCATCTCACGATTCCAGGATGGCTGACGTGCGTCAAGCGGTGACGGTATCCGCCTCTTTGTACTTGAGATTGAGGTGATTTATCGCATGCCAGACTATTTGGCAGGGCGACGAGACGCTGGCTCAACCACTCACATCGGCTACGTTTGCCATTCCGACGAACGCAGCCGCCGCGTCGATAGGCGGGCCGCGACCCAGGAGAAGACGGCCAATGTTCCGACCATCACGGATGTCGGGATGATCGGTACCGTGATGCCGAGGTCGAGTTGAGCGAGCGCGAACGACACGGCGACACCGATGGATGCCGCGCATAGGGCGAGGGCTGTGGACAGGACAAAGGTCGCCCCCACCCGCGTGCCGACGGTGCGCGCCAGGAAGCCGCCGCCGACGCCGAGCGCGCGGAGGCCGGCAAGCTGTGGACGCAGGGCCCGCGCCTGTGCCGAGGCGGTGGCGAGCAGGACGACGCCGGCAAAAGCTGAGACGAGGGTCGTGAGCGCCGACACCTGCAGCGGTGCCGCCAACTCGTCCGGCTCGCGATAGACCCGAAGCCAGGAGGGATTGAACGACAAGGTCGCCGCCGCCGTTCGCGCGGCCTCGCGCTGCGCCGGCGTGGTGTCCGTGAAGATGAGCGCCGGATGCGGCGAGAGGGGCAGTCCCGCCGCGCGCGCCGTTTCCACGAGCAGGAAGCCGTCGACGTTTCGCCAGCTCGGGTCGATGTCGTCCATGACCACGGCGGTGAAGGATGCGGCGATGCCTCCCTCTGCGAGGAAAGACACCGTGGGACTCGCGGGCTCTTTGGTCAACAGGTAGCCACCGGACTCCAGCGTCTCGCGCTCGGTCTGGGTCAGCGAGCGTGCGAGGAGACGTTCGAGGTCGGATGCCGTGGCCACGGTCCGCGAAGCGCCGGCGCCGCGGTCGCTGCCCACATTCAGGGTCGTCGCGACGACGGGATCCGTGACCCCCAGCAACGACTCGACCTCGGCGCGTACCGCGGACTGTGTCACATCGTCGTCGAGCTCGACCTCCAGAACGATCTGGCCCGGCGCGACGACGGACTCGGTGGCCGCGTTGACGTTGGTAACGAAGCTCGTGATGACGACGGCGGCCGCGATGCCGATCACCTGCAGCGAAGCGACGGCCCACACGATCACCGAGGAGGATCGTCGGTCGCTTCCGAGCAGACGCACGCCCAGCCTCGCGCCGAGATCCTCCGGTGTCCAGCGGGAGACCAGCGCGATGGCCGCCGGCGTCGCGGCGACGAGAATCGCGATGGCGATCAGCAGCGCCGATAGCATCTGTTCCGTCCGGCTGGTCGTGCCGTTGCCGATCGCCAGACCGGCGGCGAGCACGACGGTGCTGATGCAGAGACGGACGAGGATGTGCTCGGTGCGACTTCGAGATCGCGCACTTCTCCGCGCCGACGAACGACGCCGATCGGCGAGCCCCGCGCCCCCCAGTGCACCGACGATCGCGAGGGCGATCGCCGCCACCGTCCCGGGCAGGCTGGTGATGGGGCCCAGGGGCTGCGTCGCGATCTCCGCGATCAGCGGTCGTCCCGCGACGGCCGCGCCCATCCCCACCGCCGCCCCGGCGACGCCTCCTGCGGCCGCTACGACCGCGACCGCGAGCGCAGCGGCCGCGCGCGTGGAGGCATAGGGGACGCCGATGGTCCACATCACGTCGCGGCTTCGCCGTGTGAAACCTCCCGCGAGCAGCCCGGCGATGAGACCGGCGGCGAGTGGGCCGGCGATGAGCGCGACGGTGAGTGTCACGTCGGTCGACCGGGTGGACCGCTCGATGGCCGCGCGTGTGTGGACGTCCAGGGTGGTGGGGTCCTCGCCGACCGCGCGGCCGACGGCCGCGGTGACGGCGTCGATGGAGTCGTCGCCGGACCAGCGCACCTCCCGCGTCGCCCCGTCGTCCAGCCGCGCGGCGGTGGCGGCATCGAGCGCGCGCATCGATGACCAGGTCCCCGCCGGAACGACGAAGCTGCGTGCGCTCGTGTTGAACACATCGCGGTACTCGCCGACCACGGTGAGGGAGAGTGCGCCGCCGAAGAGCTGAACGGTGCCTCCGACCGGCCAGCGCCCCGCGAGCGCTTCGGAGACCAGCGCCTCGCCGATATGCGTCGGCCATGCGCCGGAGCGCAACATGATCTGCGGCGCTGCCACCGCGCGGTCGTCGATCTCCCGGAACGCGATGGATTTCTCGCTGTAGTCCTCGGGATAGAGGCCGGCGGTGCCGTAGTCGATGGACGGACTCGACCCGCCCGCGTCGACGACGGCCGCGCGCAGCCGATCGTCGAGGTCACGCCCGTCGGTGCCGATGGCCACCCCGGACGGCAACTGGATGCGGGCGTCGGCGGTGCCGAGCGCGGAGTCCGCCCGCTGCTGCGGCGAGAGCTGCAACGAGGAGGTGACCACGCCCGTGACGGCGATCGCCAGGATGGCAGTGGCGACGATGATGGCCGCGAACCGCAGCTGCCACGCCCGAAGGAACAGGCGTGCCAGTTCGAACGCACGCAGCCCTCCTCCGTGCCACGTCATGAGGCCGGCGCCGCGGCGGCGAGGGCGCCGTCGCTGATGTGCAGCACGCGGTCGGCGTACGCGACCGCCCCGGTGTCGTGGGAGGCGACCACGACGCACACACCGCTGTCGGCCAACTGCCGCAGGAGGGTGAACACCGCGGCGGAGTTCGTCGTGTCGAGTGCTCCCGTCGGTTCGTCGGCGACGAGGACGGATCGTCCGCCCACGAGGGCGCGGGCAATGCCCACTCGCTGTCGCTGGCCGCCGGAGAGCTGCGCGGGGCGTCTCCGCTCGAGGCCGGCGAGCCCGACGGTTGCGAGCATCGCCGTCGCCTCCGAATTCGCTTCCGCGGCACTCCACCCCCGTGCGCGGAGCGGCAGCTGCACGTTCTCGGCGGCGTCGAACTCGCGAATGAGGTTGTTCTCCTGGAAGACGACCCCGACATGGACGAGCCGCAGGAGCGCGAGCGTCGCGTCGTCGGCGTCGGCGAGATCGGTCCCCGCGACGTGGGCCGTGCCCGCCTCGAACGGCTGCAGGCCAGCGACGACGTTCAGCAGGGTCGATTTGCCCGACCCGCTGGCACCGGCGAGCACGACGAGTTCGCGTGAGCTGGCTTGGAAAGTCACCCGATCCAGCGCGCAGACGACACTGTCGGCATCCGGAAAGGTCACGGTCACGTCGCGGAGATCGATCATCGTGGTCATCTCAGCAACTGGATCCCTTCCAGCTCGACATGGTGTCGTTCCACGGCCAGCCGATGTCGTGGTTGTCGGTCCACTGGTTCATCTGAAGTCCCACACCACCGCCGTTGGCGTCAGTGTACCAACAAGCATTGGTGCCACTGTTGTTCGACCAGGAACTCATCTTGTCGTTGTTGCCCGAACTCACATCGGTGCGCGCGAACCCGGCCCACCTCCAACCCAGCTGCGATCCGTAGTTGATGTTGTCGTACACGCAGACCTGTCCGCTCGAGCAGTCTGCGGGTGCGGCGAACGCCGCGGGTGCCCCGGCAGCCGCAAGTGCGACCACGGCGGCGGCCACGGCCACGCGACTGGTCATCCTCAGCTTCATTTTCATCTTCATCCCTCCGAGACGCCGCGCTCCGATTGCGCGGTCGATGATGCTGTTTCCGCGCATCGCCATCTGTTACCCCGAACCGGTGATGTAACGAATCATCCGTTCCCGACACAGCAAGGCAGAGGGAAGGATGGGGGGATGCCACGCAAGGCAGCGTTTTCGCGCGTATTCGTGCGGCACTATGGGGCCATCGTTCGCTTCGTCGAGCGTCGCGTGGATGATCCCGAACTGGCGAGGGACATCGCCGGTGAGTGCTTCGAGATCGCGTGGCGCAAGTTCGATGTGGATGCGCCGTTCGGGGTGGCGTGGTTGTTCCGCACCGCGCGGAACCTGACGGGGAACGCGTATCGACGGCGCACGCGCGATTCGGCGATGTCGGAGGAGCTCCACCGCGGCAGCGTTCGGGTGACAGCCGATGACGGTCTGCGAGAGTGCGACGATGCCATGGACCTCGCGCGGGCGTTGGCCACGCTGTCGTGGTCCGATCAGGAGATCCTTCAGCTGGCCTACTGGGACGACCTCGGCGCGGAGGAGATCGCCGACGTGCTCGGCATCACGGCGGGAACCGCGCGGACGCGGTTGAGCCGCGCTCGAAATCGGCTCCGCGATGCGCTGGAAGCCCCGCAACCCGCGCACCCGAAGGTGCGGAGCGCGTCATGACATGGAGTGATGAGCGCATCGCGCGCGCGTTCCGTGCGGCCGATCCCGCACGGACGCCGATCGACGCCGGCGCACGTCCCGACGCCGAGCCAGTGCGCGACCGGATCATGCGGCGCTCCGCCGATGCGCCGGCAAGCTCGGCGCGCCCACGGATACGAACCCGACTGGTGGCCCCTCTGCTGGCTGCGGCGGCGCTCGTGGTCGTGCTGGTTCTCGCACTGCCCTTCGGCGTGCCGACCGCGCACGCCCGCACACCCGCCGCGCTCCGCTATGTGGCGGTGGATGCGACGGTCGATGAGGTCATCGGGGAGGCGGTGCGTCTTTTGACGCGCGGTGTCACCAGGGATCATTCGGAGCGCGGGTCGGTCTCGCTCGGTTGGTACATGGACGCGACTGTCGGCAACGACACGGATCGAGTGGTCATCACCCCCCACCGCCTTCGCGTCGCGTGGAATCAGGACTTGTCGGGAGAAGTGACGACGACCGCGGGCATCCCGTACTTCGGGGGAGCGACGGGTCCGGCCCCGGACCTGCCGCCGGCGGCTATCGCCCCGGGAACTCTCCTCGCGCGGCAGACCTACGGGCCGGGAGAGTATCGAGCACGCGTGAGCTCACCACCCGGCGACACCGCCGACGACATGCGGGCGCTCCTTTCCTCTTACGGGGCCGAGCCGGGCGCCGGCGCGCTGCAGACCATCGCCGTTCTCGGGTCGATCTTCTCCGACTGGACGCTCAGTGACGTGCAGCAGGCGGCTCTTCTCGATGTGCTTTCGACTGAGCCGGGCCTTTCGGTGGCGGGTCAGACGGTCGACCGGTCGGGCAGATCCGTGACCGCGCTCCGTGCAGTGTCGGCGTCGTCCCCTTATGCCGTCTACCTTCTCCTGTCCCGGACGACGGGACGCATCGTGGGCTCGGAGGACGTGCTGCGGGAGGCCGTGAGTGACCCGGATCTTCCCGAAGGTGCGGTGACGGCCTACACCCTGTGGGACGTGGATGAGGAAGGACGGATGCCATGACATGGATGCTGATCGCGGGGACCCTCGTGGTGGCGGCCCTGGTCGGCCCCGCCGCATCGGGCGGCGCTGACGAGGCTGCGACACGGGTCCACCCCGATATCGCGTACGCGCTGCGGGCGGTGCCGGGCGGCACCCAGATCGACGAAGAGACGGTCGTCTGGCCGCACCTCGACATGCGCCTCGACGTGGTCGACGCACGCGCACGCGCGGTCGGCAGCTGCGCCACCGGTGCGCACTGCGCCTACCGGAACTCGGGAATGGGTGGGTCGAAGCTCACGTGGACGTCATGCCTCAGCTCGCACTCGACGGCCGCCCTGGCCACAGTGGGCTCGATCGCCAATGCTCGGTCCTCGGGATCGACGCAGGCGCGGACAGCCGGCGGCACCGTCCTTGCGACGGCATCGGCGGGCAACTGGACCGACGTGAGCGGGACGACCGACAACATCCGGTGCACTGCGTGAGGCGAGCGGTCGGCGCGCGGTGTCAGCCTCGGCCGGCGGTGACGGGAAGCTCCACGATGCGGCGCGCGAGCGCCTCTTCGACCACCAGCTCGGTGATGAGTCCGGCGGCCAGCGCGCCGCGCAGCGCGTCGAGCTTCGACAGGCTCGACACCGCGCAGAGCCGGCGGGGGATGCGGCGGATCACGTCGAACCCGGGACCGCTGGAGCGGTCGTTCAGCTCGATCCCGGAGGTCGAACCGTCGAGGCGGTAGAACACCGTCGCGCAGTCGCCGACCACCCCGTCGCGCAGCAGCACGCGCAGGTCTTCTCCGGTGAGGTAGCCGCCCGCGTAGACGTGGGAGGGGACATCGGCCTGTGGTGAGCCGAGGCCGAAGACGAACACCTGCACCCGCGACTGCGCGTCGAGCACGCGCCGGATGGAACGCTCGCGCCACAGCAGCTGCTTGGTGTGCGGGTCGTCGAAGAGCGCCGGCACCGGGAACTGCTGCACATCCGTGCCGAACGCCTGGCCGAACCGTTCGAGGATGGCGCCCGAGTAGCTGATGCCGGAGGTGGACTCGTTCGCGGCGCCGTTCATCTGCACGATCTGCGAGTCGTGCAGGCGCTTGGTCGGCAGGTGGCGGGCGATCGCGGAGACCGTGGCGCCCCATGCGATGCCGATGCTCGCCTGCGGGTCCAGGGTCGTGGACAGCACGTGCGCGGCGGTGCGCGCCGTGCGTTCCAGGCGGTCGGCGTCGGTCGAGCGCGGCGGGGTGCTCACGACGTGCACGGAGATGCCGTAGCGCTCCGCCAGCCGCCGTGCGACGACGCTGTTCGCCTCTTGCGGCGAATGCACCGTGATCTCGACCAGTCCGATCTCGCGCGCGTGCGCCAGCAGTCGTGACACCGACGAGCGCGACAGCTTCATCTCGGCCGCGATCTGGTCCATCGTCTGGTCCTGCACGTAGTAGAGCTGTGCGGCGTGGAGGGCGTCTCGGGCGCGCGCCTCGGCATCCACCTCGGTGCTCACGAGTCCTCCTGATCCCTGCACATTCGTGCACTCCCGGGTCTACGATGCACGTATGTTCACGTACGTTGCGCGTTCGTTCACCGGCGTTTCAGTGTAGATCCGATCCCCCGTGAAAAACACGCGGCGTGACACTGCGAAGCCGCGGAAGGAAGAACGATGACCGAGTCGATGACGACCAACCGTCCGAACATCCAGGCCCTCAGGGACCGGCCCCATGCCGAGGTGCTGATCATCGGCGGAGGCATCAACGGCATCGCCACGTTCCGCGATCTCGCCCTGCAGGGAGTCGACGTCGCCCTGGTCGAGCGCGACGACTACGTCAGCGGGGCCTCCTCGGCATCCAGCCACATGATCCACGGCGGCGTGCGCTACCTCGAGAACGGCGAGTTCCGTCTCGTCAAGGAGTCGGTGACCGAGCGGAACCGCCTGGTCCGCAACGCGCCGCACTTCGTGCGGCCGCTGCCGACGACGATCCCCATCCACCGCACCATCTCCGGCATCCTCACCGCCCCCTTCCGTCTGCTCGTCACGCACGGCCGCGGCAAGCCGCGCGAGCGCGGTGCGCTGCTGATCAAGCTCGGCCTGATCATGTACGACACCTTCTCGCGCGATGGTGGCGCCGTCCCGCGCCATCGCTTCCACGGCCGTCGCCGCTCCCGCGAGCTCTTCCCCGACCTCGACGACCGCTTCCGCTACACCGCGACGTACTACGACGCCTCGATGCACGACCCCGAGCGGCTCGCCCTCGACGTGCTGCGCGACGGCACGCGCGAGGAGTCCGCGCGCGCCGCGAACTACGCCCCCGTCGTCGGGGCGGATGGCGCCGCCGTGATCATCCGCGACGCGGTCACGGGCGAGGAGTTCCCCTTCACCGCCGACGTCATCGTCAACACGAGCGGTCCCTGGACCGACATCACCAACGACGCCCTCGGCTCGCCGACCCGCTTCATGGGCGGGACGAAGGGATCGCACATCGTTCTCGACAACGCACAGCTGCTCGAGGCGACCCGCGGCAACGAGATCTTCTTCGAGGCGGCCGACGGTCGGATCGTCCTCATCTACCCGCTCAAGGGTCGGGTCATGGTGGGAACGACCGACATCGATGCCGACCCGGCGACCCCCACCGTCTGCACCGACGACGAGATCTCCTACTTCTTCGACCTCATCGCCCAGGTCTTCCCCCACATCGCGGTGAACCGCTCACAGATCGTCTACACGTTCTCCGGCATCCGTCCCCTGCCGCGGCACGACGACCTCGCTCCCGGCTTCGTCTCCCGCGACTACCGGATCGAGAAGGCGCGCCTCGCGGGAGGAGCAGGAGGAGCAGGAGTGCCGGTGCTGAGCCTCGTCGGCGGAAAGTGGACCACGTTCCGCGCGCTCGCCGAGCACCTGTCCACCGAAGTGCTCACCGTGCTCGGGCGTCCTCGCCGGATCTCCACCCTCGACCTCGCGATCGGCGGTGGCGCCGGGTACCCGCGCACCGACGCCGACCGCTCCCGGTGGCTGGAGTCGCACCGCGGCGCGCACACGACGGCCTTCGCCGAACGGATGCTGGAGCGCTACGGCACGTACGCCACCGAGCTCCTCGGCACCCTGCCGGTGGCGCAGCAGCCGCTGGAGCACGCGCCGGGGTACTCGGCGGAGGAGATCGCCTTCCTCGCCGAGCGGGAGGAGACCGTGAGCCTCGTCGACCTGCTGCTCCGGCGCACCCACATCGCGTTCGTCGGCGGCGTCACCGCGGAGACCCTCACCGAGGTGGCCGAGGCGGCTGCCCCGGTGCTCGGATGGGATGCCGACACCGTGCGCACCCAGGTCGACGAAGCGGCCCGTGTGCTGCAGGAACGGCACCGCATCGATGTCCAGACGTCCCACTTGGCCCCCCTGACCTCGTGATCCGGGGCTGACGAAAGGCAGGAAGAAACCGAGATCCGGCGTGGCCTGACGCCGGCATCCCCCTCAGGCCATCCCTCCCGCACGGCGACGTCGCCGGCGGAACCCTGCAGAAAGGTCAACGCTGACATGCCAGAAATCAATCTTGGGCTCTACTTCGTGTCGGAGCTCGTCGGGACGGCGATGCTGCTCC
>Ga0207655_1002199_pt1 | contig 16190 bp, 17 predicted proteins | sample KBSM44metaG_FD_184398 | JGI IMG/M metagenome (GOLD analysis project Ga0207655, IMG submission 184398) | Miscanthus rhizosphere microbial communities from Kellogg Biological Station, Michigan, USA - KBS M4-4 metaG (SPAdes) (version 2) | ecosystem: Host-associated > Plants > Roots > Rhizosphere >...
ACCATGACACAAGGAAGAACAGGGAATGATTGAAGTGTCGAAGTTGCCTGGAGGGGAGTGGACCCTGCACCCCTTCAGTTCCATGGAGCCAGAAGCGCTGCGTGAGCATTTGGTGGCAAAAGGTCTAGAGAGTCAACGGCAATGGCCGATACTGCGGGATCGGGTGTGCAAGTTGTTAAGCCAGTGCTATCCCTTACATGTGCTGGCGGTACTCGCTATCAACGGTTTGCAGGCACCAGTCAATGCACAGGGCGCGGCGTCGCAGGGCTTGATGAAGGGGATTACACAGCCTCAGGTTGAACTGTTGCAAGCGCTGATCTTGACATTGCCCCAGAACTCTTGGGGGACGCGTCCCGCTGAGACCGCCGAAATACAGCAAGTCATCGATGACCTGAGGGGCATGGGCGACGCCTTCTATCAGGCGCGATATTCCTCGATGTCTCAAACGACGAGTGCCGAACAGCGCGCGTTGCTGTTGCTGCAGGAGCGCGTTCGCGGACATACCCAGTTCGTCCGTAATTGGGGATACCATGGAGAGGTATTGCGCATCGCGCGCGAACTTTATGGTGCGCTTGATGAAGAGGTGAGGGCGGGCTACGGATTTAGCGCGACCGAGCTAATCGACATCGCAAAAGCTGCCCTGGTAGACGTCGAACAAGGCAGCTCAGAGCGTCTGCAGCGGCTCTTGGCCATTCTGCGCTGCCAGAATCCGGCTGACATGGTCGCGCGTTCTTTCGCGAGCCCGACTTTGCTGAGGGTGATCCCGAGGAGTACTTACGGCACTTGCCGGCCTGGGTCAGTCGCGACCAAGTCGCCATGACGTTATGGTCTCACGCCGACCGGCAATTAGTCAGCTTGATGGTCGTAGACCCTGCGCGCATCGCACTAGCTACGGAGCGTGGACCAGACGTCGTGCTACGGGTGCTGGAGCAGTTATCGCGGGCTCCGGGGAGTCTTGAGGTCGACGCTGTCCCGCACTTCTTCATGGGTAATCCAGTCTGGTCAACGCCGTGTATCAAGACCGGCGTCGAGTACCTGTTGCCCATGCCGCAACTCGTGTTCAGCCATATCCACGGCGTCATGCGAGCGCTACTGGAGGGGCTGGCGCCGGCGGTGAAAAAGAAAATGGCCCGGACCCGCGCCGAGTATCTGGAAAGACAGGTCTGCGATCTTCTACGCAAGGCGATGCCTGCCGCCCGCCTCCAGGCGGGAGTGAAATGGACGGTCGGGACAGACCGTTACGAGACGGACGTGCTGCTGGTTCTTGACCGTACCGTCCTAATAGTTGAAGCGAAGTCCGCCGCATTGAGTGCACAGGGGCTGCGCGGCGCGCCTGACCGAGTGAAGCGCCATGTCCAGGAGTTGCTGGTCGAGCCGGCCGTACAGTCCGATCGTCTGGCGCAGATCATTGATGCCGCGCGGGCAGGGGATGCGAACAGTCAGCAGATCCTTGTTCCACTGGGGATCGAAGCCGGTGCCGTCGATCAGGTGATACGACTGTCGGTAACCCTCGATGACTTTTCCATTCTCGCGGATTGCGAGGCGGAGCTGAACGAAGCCGGCTGGGTACCGGCCACCCTGCCGCTGGCGCCCACCCTGAACCTCACCGACCTCGGCTGCGTAATCGATATCCTGGAGGAGCCGGCGTACATCCTTCATTACCTGGCCATGCGCGGCCCTGTCCAGCGTTCGACCGGACTGATGGGGCACGAACTGGATTACCTGGGGTTCTATCTGCAGACCTCCTTTGGCATGGCTGATGTCGCGCGGCCTGGCACCGTGTTTTCCATAACCGGATTGTCCGGACCGATAGACCACTATTACACCAGTCGAGATGCCGGTGTCAGTCTGACCAAGCCAGCGTTGCAACTGCCCAAACTCCTGCGAGACATGGTACTGCAGGCACAGGGCCGAGCACGCCCAGGTTGGACCACTGTCTGCCTGGGTTTGCTCGACATTGCCTATAACGCGAGCGAAAACCTGGAGAGCCAGCTCCTGGACATCGCGGAGGGTGTGGCGAAGAACGCCGATGATCCCGAGCAACCGCGTGGGCTCGCAATCTTATCCGCCCCCTACAGTGATAACGTGGTGGGCTTCTATGTCTACCCGCAGACGCATGACAGGACACACCGCGAGGAGGCGACTCGGTTCGCGCAAGAAGCTTTGGCGGCATCCGGGAAGACCCGCTGTGTAGTGGTCGGACGCATGCTTGAAATGTGGGATGTGCCCTACACGTTTACGGCCACGGTTCTGCTGGATCGAGCCGTGCGCGGCCGAGAGTAGGGGTCGGCACCATAATCAGCCTGCCGCCCGCACGGGATAGTGGGTTGTCAGCGGACGGTCAGCCAAGCGCTGCAGGCTTTCGCCAGTAGAAACGCATCATCGGGCAGCGCGCACAGCGCGGTGCCGACCAGAGTCAACAGGGTAGCGAGAATGATGGCGCCAGCCTGACCTGCCAACGCGCGGGGCAGGGTGATTTCCTCATGGTAGCGGATATTGTCGAAGCACAGGCGCATGTGTATTTTCAGGGTGCCCAGCTCATAAGAGGTTCTGGCGTGGTCGTCCTGCAATGCGCGCAGGTCCTGACGCAGGGAGGCCAGTTCACGGTGCTCGGGGCTGGGGTAGTTGTGTAAGCCAGTGATGTTGGTGAAGGTGGATGACTTGTATTCGGCCACTGCAGCCGTCGGCTCAAATGTCGCGCGCAGCGACTGAGCCTTCGCCGCGGAGGCTAAGGCAATGGTGACCAATCCAGAAAACATCGCGAGCAACAGACCGAAGATCAGCATGTGGTTGGCTTCGGCCAGGCCAAGCAAAGTAAAGATGGCCACAACCAGGACCATCACGACCGTCATTCCAATCATTGTTTTCATGAGCCGTCCCTGTGCCCTAGTGGAGGGGAACAGTATGGGCAGCGCAGAGCGGAGAATCCAGCGACCGCGTTACTGCTGTTCGCCATCATCGGTGCGGCCCTCCGCAGCAGGAGGAGCTGCGGTCGTGAGTAACTGGCTAGCGCGACTGTCCAGCAGCGAACCTGCCTGAAAATAGCCCATCACCGTGCTAATGCTCCGATGCTCGGTCATGGCCATTACTTCTCCGAGGGGAACCCCTTGGCGTCCGGCTTCAGTAACGAATCCAGAGCGAAGGCTGTGGGCCGCCCAATCCCCCTCAAGACCTGCCAGCTTCGCGCGGCGTTGAACGATTCGGGCCACCTGATCGGCTGACAACCCGTCCCGGCTGACCCTACCGCCTTTATAGAGACGCCGAAAAAGCGGGCCGGAAGCGGCTGGGGCGACTTCAATCCAGGCGGCCAACGCGTGTGCAGCGGGACCACGCAGTGGCTTTTCGCGCCGCTGGCCGCTGGTGTCGGTTTTAGTCGCGCCCAAGGTGTAAATCCAGGTATCGCTGTCCAGCGGCCGCACATCATTGACGCTAAGGCTGACCACTTCCGAGCGCCGTCGACCGCCCCCACTCCAGGCCAAGAGCAATAGGGCGCGGTCACGGACGCCGCGCACGCCATCGCTGCAGGTGGCCAATAAAGCCTGCAGAGGCTCCAGCACCACCGCGGTTTTCTTACGGACCTGCAGGCCCTGACGGCTTTGCGCCTTGCGTGCTTCACGGAGCAGGGTCTTGACGGCGATGGACTCGCTGGGGCTTTGCCATTGATTCACCTGATGCCATTTGCTCAGCACTGCCAAGCGATGGGCAACTGTGCTGAAGGCCAGCGCACCGAGTTTGCTTTTCACTTGGGCGGCGACCAAGGCCGCGTCGATCTCAGCGGGGAGGAGGTGGGACCAATCGCCACTGTCCAGTGGTCGCGCCAGGTGATCGACGATGAACTGCAAGACCACGGTGTCCGGCAGTGGACTGTCACCCAGGGTACGACCGTAGCGCAGTTGCAGCCACGCCGACCAGTAAGCGAGCGCGCTGCGGTAACTGCGCACGGTATTGGCGGCCGTGCCTGCGGCGATGAACGCTTGTGCAGCTTGCTGAGCGTTATCCGCGAGCCGATTCAGCTCCAGGTGCGCATCAACGGACGTTTTCAATTCATTCGTTTTATTCATTACGTTCAACGTAGTAAAATATTAGATATCAAAAGATATAGTCGGATAACATTCAATTATCAGACCCAATATACCCGGAGGTGAGCCATGGCAGTAGGGGTGCCGGAAAATGACGTGTTTGCTGCGGCGGACGCGGTCTTGGCGCGCGGTGAGCGGCCGACGGTGGAGCGTGTTCGTCAGGAGTTGGGGCGTGGAAGTCCGGCACGTGTTGGTGGCTTGCTCGATCAATGGTGGGAGCAGTTGGCCGGGCGTCTGCGCGGTGAGACCCGTCTACCTGGCCTACCAGCGGATGTGGCGCAGGCTTTCGTTGCTATCTGGCAACAGGCAACTGTGCTGGCCCAAGGTTTGGCTGAGCAGTCGCTGGCCAGCCAGCGCCAAATACTCGAAGAGGAGCGGGCACACGCTGCGGGAATCGAAGATGCAGCTCGGCAGGACGTAGCTCAGTACCGTCACCAAGCCGCTGCTGCATTAGCTGAGCAGCAGAGTGCTGAGCGCCGACTGGCAGATCTCGAACGCCTGCTCAACCAGGGCCAGCGACAAATCGAAGACCTGACCCTGCAGCGAGACGGGTTAAAAGACGAGCGTAATGCGGGACGCGCTCGGATACAGGAGCTGGAAAGACAGCTACTGACGAATAGGTATGAAGCGGAACAGGCACGATCAGCGCATGAGGTGTATGTGCGAGGAGTGGAGGAGCGGGCTCACCGTGAAGTTGATCGTGCGCGCGAGGAAAACAAAGCGACTCAGTTGCTGGTCAAGCAGTTGGGCAAACAGACGGATCAGATGCGGGAGCGACGGGAGCTCGCAGCCGCGCAGTTGGGCGAGGCGCGAGAACAAAACGCCGGGTTGCAGGCATTGGCGGACCACCAAGAGCGCCAGGTGCAGATCGCTCAAGATGCGCTCAAACGCGTCCAGGATGAATTGTCTGAAGCCATGAAAGGCTTAACCGCTCAACAGGCGCGGGCTGAAACTTTGGAGCAGATCATCTCGCAAATACGCTTACCCGCGAAACCTACGCGCAAGAAAATCCCGGTCCAGCCCAAACGACCAGAGGCTACTTAAGTATCTTCCACCGCGGAGCCTCGGTCAGGCGCCGCGTGCCGTCTCACTTTGAGCCTGCTCTGGCTATACAGGATTTGATCGAAGACGACCTTTGGCAAATGGCTAACGGTCCCGCATTCGTTGGTTAGGATGTCTTGCCACTGCTTCAGTCGAGAGTTGGGGTTAACCCGTTTCGCGGGCGTGCAAAGCTACGTTCGCTTTGCCTACAGGCAATGCGAGTGCGAAGGTCTCAAAATCGGAGGTGAAGCGAGCGTGGTTACACAACGGCTCAATTTCGGGGCGCGAATTTAGGGTGCGACATTTGAGCACGCTATCAAATTGTTTGACGTTTTTACGTCAAAAGCATCGAGACATCGATAGCGTATCCATCTGATTTGACGCATTTTTTCTTAAAGGTTTCGCCCTTAATGCTGGCCTTTTGTGTGTACAGAGTAAGGAGGCTGGAAGGCCAGAGGAGCGTGAAAAAAGAGCTGAGTACATTTGTACTCTTAGACAATTGATACCGATTTTCCCGATCTCGTCAGCCTCAACGAGAAGCCCGCTCGAAAATAGTGGATCCAATGCTTGTATTTCCATATGTTGTGCCTTTAGTATTTGCAAGGCACTACATATTGGTGGTGGCGCTTTGTCTTTTGCGCCTTTCCAGCTTGAAGAATTGGCTATGCTGAAGGTTAGCCGCTATGGATGAACAGCTTGATACACCGGTTTATCACGTCTTGGCGCTTTCCGGCGGCGGGTACAGGGCTCTATACACCGCGACGATTCTCAAGGAGTTCGAAGAGGTCTTAGGCAGGCCCATTGCCTCGCACTTCGATTTGATTTGTGGCACGTCTGCTGGAGGGCTTCTAGCGCTTGGTCTGGCGAGCGAAATTCCCGCCAGCGAACTGAAAGCCTTGTTCGAAACCCAAGGGAAGGAAATTTTCGCCAGTCGGGATTTGAAGCGCAGAGGACTTGGATTCTGGAAAAAAGCCAAGCATTCCAACGCCGGCCTCAGATCTGTTCTCGAGCGACGTTTCGGTACCACCACCATCGGCGAGTTGAAGCACCGCGTACTCATCCCGTCGGTCAACTACACCACAGGCAAAGGCCAGTTTTTTAAAACCCCTCATCATCCGACGTTTGAGCGGGACCATCTGATGACATTGGTGGATGTGGCCCTCGCGACATCCGCGGCTCCCGTTTACTTCCCATCAGTTCGGAATGATCGGGGCGTGTTTGTAGACGGCGGCCTTGTGGGCAACGCTCCAGGTCTTTTCGGCCTGCACGAGATCCGAACTTTCCTCGCCCCCAATCAAAATGCTCGAGTCCGGGTCCTCGCAATCGGCACCATGACGGTAGGAGCGACCGTCAGCGGCGGAAGGGATTTAGACCAGGGAGTCGTGGGGTGGGGGACCACGCTTTTCGACTTGGTCATCTCCGCCCAAGAGTCTTCCGTGGACTACATGCTCACGCAGTCTCTTCGTGATGATTACTTCAAAATCGACGACCAGGTGACGCCGCAGCAAAGCGGAGATGTTAAGGGGCTCGATGACGTGTCAGTGGCCTCTACAAACACCCTGAGGGACCGTGGCACAGCTGCAGCACAGAAAGCGTTGGGGGACAGTCGATTCCGCCCATTCAGAGATCATCACCCGGCGCGGCCGGTGTTTTATCACGGCCCGAATAAAAACTCGGAGGATCTACCCAATGCTTAACATTTCTCCGCTCTTCAACACCTCCGAAAATGAGAAAAGCCTGCTCCAGGCACTTGAACTGACACCTGGCGAGAAGCTTCTGATTTCCTCTGCCAAAGAGGACGTCCGCGTATGCCTGCGATCTGGAATTCCACGCGTCCTGCGAGATCAGGGATATGAAGGGGCTGTGCCAAAACCTCGATTTTTCACGCAAGGATCCTGGGCATACAAGACGCTCAACAGCCCGGCACATATGCCCCCACAGCAATCCGACGTGGATGATGGCGCCTACCTCCCCATCAGCTTTCTCAAAGGTACCAAGCGCCCCAGCACAGCCAGCACCATATTCTTCGCAGCTGCTGAGGCGGCACTGGCGGAGCTGGTCGAATCCAAGAAGAGCGAGGGCTGGAAGCTCGTCACAGACAAACCTACGTGCATCCGAATCGAGATTTCCAAGACTGCTCATATCGATATCCCTCTGTACTCAATTCCTGACGATGAGTACGTGACACTCGAAAAAGCAGCCTTTCGATACGGCTATGACAGTCTCCTGGATGCCGTCAACGAGAGGAAGGCGGACAATTGGACATCGCTATCGACCGATGAGGTGTTACTGGCACACCGAGGAGAAAACTGGGTGATGTCGGACCCTCGTCCGGTGAAAGATTGGTTCATCGATCAAGTGGACGGCCAGGAGCAACTGCGTCGAGTGGTTCGCTATTTGAAGGCGTTTCGCGATTGGCAGTGGAAGACAAAGGGACCCTCGTCGATCCTGTTGATGGCGGCCGCAGCTCCGCTGTACGTGAAGATGGATCGTCGAGACGACATGGCACTACTCGAAGTGCTGAAGGGCTTACCGGCTGCCCTTCGAGCCGGTGTCAACAACCCAGTTGATGAGACGGAAAGTCTCACCGGTCGAATGACGGATGACGAGATTGAAGACGCTGCGAAAAAGTTTGAAGACTTCGAGCGTCACCTCAATGGCGCCGTTCACGCAAAGGACAGCGTTACTGCCTGCGGATGGATGGTCAAAATGTTTGGTCCGCGCTTCCCGAATGAGCCAAGCCGGATCAAAACCGTTTCAGTCGCTGCCACAGTTGCAGCCGTACCTGCTCAATCCGCCGCCAGCGAACTGGTCGGCCGCACAAAGGCGGGCTAATGCACATGGGGGCCTCGGTACCCGACCTGGTCGCAGCGTTGGAAACGCGTGGCTTCAAGCACCTCGGGCGAGACGCCAGACGGTGGCTGAGCTTCGAAGGTCCTCTCAGTACCTCTGCGGGCCAGCTTGCATGTGATCTTTCAGTCGATCCTGATTTCTTTGAGCTACCTATCGTGAAGCTGAAGGAGATTCCCGCTTCGTTGCGCCCGATAGCACCGCATATTGGCGGTACCGGCGGGATTTGCTACCTGGCAGCGAATACGGTCGTTATTGATATTTTCGATCCGCTTGGTCAAACGTTACGGTGCCTCGAAGAGGCCGAGCACGTGCTCGACCGTGTCCTCAAGAATGAGATGGTTGAAGACCTAGCCGAAGAGTTTCTCGTCCATTGGTTTAGCCGGTATTGCTACGTTGATGGCGCTGATTTCCAACCAGGCGCAGTACCCGCGTTTTGTTTGATCTCGCGGCAGGGGAAACGCATCCCGGTGGTAACGGAGGATTTGGACCGTGCGAGTAAGAGGCTTGACACCATTGGTGCAGTCACCGATCGCGAGCAGATTCCGGCATTCGTCGTGAACACGACAGCGATCCCTCGCCCACTGCTTGGGTATTGGCCCCCAGAAACAGTCGCTGACCTCCTGAGCTGGCAGCGCGCGCTGGATGCGCGTTGTGCCAAGAAAATTCAGCAACGACTAACCGAGGCCTATCGGCAGAGCAAAAAAGACGCGGTCATCTTCATCCAGTCACCGCAAATGAGCTATGGACTCCACGTCCACTTCGACGACTCTGTCTTGCCCGAAGCGAAGCGACGGGATGCTCGCGGAACCGAACTGCTTTACAGCTATCGCATCACTCGCCTAGCCGCGGTGAGGATTGATGCCAGCTATATCGTTCAACGGAATATCCCTGGCCAAAAGACGTTAGCCGGCAAAAACATCGTGATTGTTGGATGCGGCACAATCGGCGGGTATCTCGCAGATTTGCTCGTCAAAGCAGGCGCTGGACTCAGAGGAGGCCAATTGACCCTGGTCGATTTCGAAATGTTGCTCCCACAGAATATTGGTCGACACCGCCTGGGCCTTCCGTATGCATTCTTTAGCAAGGCGGAAGGTATGAAAATCATGCTGGAAAGCGAATCTCCTGATGTGCAAGTTCGCGCGTTGAGTGTCGACGCTCGCCACGCGCACATCGGTAAGCCAGACATACTGATCGATGCGACAGGTGAGGAGGCACTCGGGCATTGGCTCACGGCCAACTATGTCGCCACGATGCCCATACTGTCGGTATGGATCGAAGGGCCAGGTACCGCCGTGCGTGCTCTACTGAAGGAGTCACCTGACGGCGCATGTTACCGCTGCCTATCCACGTACCAACAACTGGGGGAGTTCCCGACCGTGAAGGGCGGGGTGCCTTACATCATGGCTGGTCACGGTTGTGAGGGGCTGTATGTGCCATTCCCTTCTACAGTGTCGGTGCAGGCTGCCGCATTAGGCGCAGATATGGTGGCTGCGTGGGTCAACCGTCGAAACGAAGCAACACTAAAGACCCGCGTCATCGATTCAAGCTTTGAGATCGCCACAGCCGACTGCAATCCACCGAAAATAAAGGATTGCCCCGCATGCAGTTCATAAGCGAATGGACTGCGAACGAGGGACGGAATTTGATTTATTTTCAGCCTCAAGTTTTAGAGACGTTCAGCTCCTATGTTCAGGTCAAGTCAAACGATCTGGAGGCTGGTGGGCTTTTGCTTGGATATGTCAGAGGGTCGCATCTCGAGATTGTCGAGGCTACCGTCCCAACAAAATTCGATAAGCGCTTCAGGTATCTGTTCGAGCGTATGCGAGACCTGCACGACGCTATAGCGCACAAGCGGTGGGCGCAAAGCGACGGAGAAATACGCTACCTGGGCGAGTGGCATACGCACCCTGAGAACAATCCCTCACCATCTGGTATAGACCTGCGTGAATGGCATGCATTGGCAACCAAAAGGAAGGACGGCCGGCCCGTGCTAGGCGTCATTGTCGGCCGGCATGGTTTATACGTGGAGAACACTCCTCGGCAGGGTCAGCCTCTGAGGTATGAGCCAGTTCTGTGAGCCTGAGGGGGCGATCGTCTGCAAATGAACGAACCTCCCGCGATTACGCCGCTACGCTATGTTAAGCGTGGGCCACACGCACGCAACTCGATTAACGGATTACTTGAGGGGAACTCCATGCCCGCGACGTACAATGGATTGATATTCGATACCCGCCTTCAAGCTGAATGGGCAGCCTTCTTCGATATAGCTGGGTGGGTATGGTCTGCCCACCCGGCGCCGATTGGCAACTGGCGTCCTGATTTCAAAGCAAGCTTTCCATGCCGTCATTCGGAGTGCCGCAGTGAGCACACACTTCTGATCTCAGTCTTGCCTGTCGAAGAAATCTCCAGCGTCGCAGGTCACCCTGCATTGACGCACAGATATATTGTTCGGGACCGGAACGGGTCATTTCTAGCCGACGCCGGCGCTCTTTTTGGCAGCAACCCTGCGACTAGCCAATGGGAAATGAGCCACGGTAGTGGAGGGGGGACGGAAGACATCTCTAACTGGGTCGATCAACCGATGCAGTTGTGGTCCGTGGCATTCTCCAAAGTCCTGCTGGACAACCCAGCCGTATACAGGGGTTGAGCTTGGACTACCTAACGTTTTGGTCTGAGGTGATCAAGGCTCTCGCATGGCCGGCGGTGGCCACGCTTCTAATCGTGAAATTGCGAAAGCCACTTCTGGATCTCGTGCCCTTCCTTCGCAAACTGAAATATAAAGAGTTTGAGCTTGAATTCGCGAAGGAGGTCGCCGAACTCAAAGCAGATAGTGCAGAACGACCTGCGATCGATGCACTCCCGCCAGAATCGACTCCCATCCGTGAGTCCTGGCTCCAGGAGATGGCGACCTTCTCTCCTCGAGCCGCGGTGATAGAAGCGTGGCTTGAGGTGGAAACCGCCGCTGTAGAGGCTGCTAGCTCATTCTGGACTCAGCCTAGTACTGCATCAATCAAGAACTTTCCCCGACTAGGAGAGTACTTGCTGCAATGCAATGTGATTGACCACAAGCAACTTAATACCTTCCGAAAATTGAGAGAGCTGCGCAATAAGGCCGCCCATTTAGAGAATTTGGAACTAAGCGAGAAAGATGTGAGATCATACATCAACCTAGCGACTGGACTGGCCGCGGAGATCAGAGCGAGATAAAATCTTGCTCACTATTTGAACTGGAGAGGTTTTATGTCGAGGCTTGCCGAATTTCGTCAACTGGAAAAACACCTACAGCAGCAAATGGCTGCTCTGGAAGCCCTGAAGGGCGACGCTGCATTGCAGAAGGAAATTGAATTCGAGTCCAAGCTGCGCGAATTACTCGGCCAGTATGGCAAAAGCCTTAGGGATGTAGTTTCGATCTTGGATCCGAAGTATGTGTCGCGTCGTTCGGCACCGGCCCCGGAACCTAAAGCTCGCAGAGCTAGAGCTGTGAAGTTCTACAAGAATCCTCATAACGGCGAAGTGGTTGAGACTAAAGGTGGCAACCACAAGATCCTAAAGCAGTGGAAAGCCGAGTATGGCAGCGATGCTGTAGAGTCATGGGTGCAATAAGATAGTTCAGATAACCAGCTTCCCATGAATATCTCCTGGTTTGATCATCGAATGGTAAAACCAGGGATATCTCCAATTATGGTATTATTGATGCGTGCTCCATATTGAATTACACATCACCACCAGTTCAAAGCTTACTTCGAAAAACTGTATTCAAGGAAAGAGTGCGCCTAGCACAGACCTCCCGCATGAGTTAGTTATGATTCCGAATACCAGTTATATCAATTATTTATCCCGCCAAAGAACTTAAAACCGCCTTGCGGACAGAAAGCTCGTGCTTTGATCATCTGGTAGATATCAATAGGATTATTGATAATCTTTTAGGCAGCCACGCTGCCTGCCTTGCTAACAATAAAGTTGAACGCATGAGCCGCTCCCGGCTAGCCTCTGGTCCGATGCCGCCGCTCCAGCGGGTCAGAAGCATGGGGCCAAATCGATCGGGAGATGAACGTCAGAGGGATATCAACACTGGTACCGATCTTTGATACTCCGGTCGCAGTAAGCCCCTTTGGCCCCAGCGCTCATCAACAGCATTAGGCTCTGTTATGTGATGAGGCTGACCCCGTATCTGGATGAGAGCAAAACGTTGGGCTGCTGAGATAGAGCGGCTGGGCTGGGCCACTTCAATCGCGCCGCGATTTCTGCAGGGGATTCTGGCCAACTCACACGCGCGCATACTTTTATCAGATCGTACTGTGGGATTTCTCGCTTGCAGCGGGTGGTCGGCCTGGCTGACCGTCAGACATAGGCGACCGCGGCGTCGATCGCGCCAGCGCTCAGGGTAGGGGAGGATCCCCGGGGGCCTAGGTAACGCTTTAGCTGCGCGCACGGCCATAGATCGTGCAGTGGTCGGCGCGCTGGAGTTCATTTCCTCAAGAACCTCTCATCAAGCCGGTGCACCCCATAATAACGTTTCCCGTCCTTCCTCATGCACCAGGGATCAAAGAATTCGCGAAGGTGCGGAGGTTCTTCATTAGGGTCCTTGGCTAGCCGCTGGCGAACGGCCTTGCGGAAACGCCGGTGCCAGGCTTGCTTGTCAGAACGCTCGCTAACGGCGGTGGTGATGCCGCAGACAGGGGTCTTGCGTCGGCTTCTGCTCATACTGAGACCAAGGCTGATGAAGCGCGCCATTGCGTGCTTGCCCTGGAACGCAGAGCCGTTCAGGTTATCAGGCTGATAAAGAATCGAAAAGCTTAGCGCTGACGACAGCAATGAATTCGACTTGGAGGGGGGGCTCGTTTAGCCAGCGCCGCAGTCCTATTTGAGCTTGAATCGGGTTAGAAGAAATCAGGAAACACGGTGAAGACAGAGTGCTCAGACAGCCTCAGCGAGACTTGTTTGCCCTCATCCAGAGCGATTAACCGCTCGCTTGCCATCTGAACGAGTAAATCGCGCGTTGATGATTCACTCAGGCCTAACCTAGCTTGTATCTCTGAATGTTGCATGGGCCCGGACTCAAGCAGCCGGCGGTAAAGGTGAAGGGCTTCGATGCGTAGGATAGGCAGCGCTGTACCGTTGGCGCTCGGAAATGCGGAGTGTTGACGCATGTGGAAGTACTGATTGATACGGCCATTCAGCGTGCGAGGCTCCAAAAGCGCGCTGACGAAACGCACCTGCTCCAGCGCAGTCGTGATGAAGTATCGGGTAAATTGGAGCAGGCCGCTATCAGAGAGCTCACCTCGGCCATCTAGATCGCCTTTACGGACATGATCGGCAGCTCTCAAAGCCGCGTAGTATGCATCCGCGGCATGGCAAAATCCGCGACTCATTGACCACAGTCCGTAACCCTCTAAACCGCGCCTGAGGTACTCATCGGTAAAGAGGCGGCCCATCCTTCCATTCCCATCGACAAATGGGTGCAACCAGAGCAGGCGATGATGAGCGCCCGCAGCCGCCAAAAGCGGCGCGAGCCCATGGAGCCGGTTCAGCCGATAAGCGTTTTCGAACCAGGTAAGGTAGGTCCCGATTTTATCAGCGTGAGGTGCAATGTGGTGGCCCACTTTTACGCCTCGAGTTCGATACTCTCCTGGTGCCAGTGAGGCGAATTCTCCACCAACGCCGGCCCCGAGGCGCAAATGTTTCTCGGGAAGCCCGCTAAATAGCTCGCGATGCATGCGTGCAATAGATTCGCGATTGCAGATTGCGGTCGCATCAATCGGATCCATAGCCAGACGGAATTGAGCCTCAGTGTGGTGTTTAATTTCCAGTAAGTCCGACGCGATCTCAGCGTCTGTCGCAGCATTCTGAGTACACAGCAAGTCGGCAGGCGACGCCCGACTTCCCTCGAGCTTGTTGCTGTAATACGAGTTCACCATGCGTTGCAGCTGGATCATCGGAGAGCGCATCTGTTCAGGGATATTTGTATTCAACGATGCGTCAAGGTACATGAGCTCCAGAGCGGCTTCCCTAAGGTCGCCTAGAGCGCGGTCCTGAGTGATAAAGGGGGTTAAAGCCATATCAATGATCGCTATCGCCGAAGTAGTCGTCCTTGGTTATCAGGCCCAGATTCTCGTCGATATCTAGGCCATCTTCTGAAAACAACGTATGACAGCGCCGTTCCTGCTTGATATAGGCGATCAGCCGGAAGAAACAGTCTTCACAGAGATGAAGTTCGTACCGCTCACCATCGTGGGCCGACCCGTAACCCCAGCGCGCATGAACAACGCCGTACTCGTTCGCACCTGTTTTAATCCGAGTAGAGCCAGCACAGGGGGCACAGAGCACGTCAACGACGGTTTCTATCTCGGCTTTGCCGATAATCTTCATGGCGACCTCGTCGCAAGGGGCCAACGCTACAGCTTGTCTTGTCAGAACCAAGGCACCTTCGTCAGGGCCTGATGGGACAGCCGGAGTAGGAATCAGCGGAACATCAACCAAGCTGTTTGACGGCGAGTGGTGAATGCTTACGCTCAGAGTTCAAATCTACCAAAGATACAAAAACTGACAAAGTCACAGGAGCGGGCGGAGTGCCACCTCCCGAATTTCCGTCAATCCCTAAAGGCGGAAATTGGGGCACAGGAGGAGGGTGGTCGTCAGCCTTCAGGATGAGAGAAAGTGGCGGCACTTATCCCTTTTACCAGGGTACAGGATGCCGATGAAGACCTGGTAGCTAGCTACCACTATCTTGGAGGTTGTCAGCTGACTAAACAGGCCGCAGACAAGATCTGACAGCTCGATCAGTGTTAGAGAACTCAGCAAACTCACCGCGTCTAAAATGCCTGGGTGGATGCAATCTTGTTTGGCGGATTCTGTTAGGGAATCGACAACTCGATAGGGATCGTGTCCGGAAAGGCAGGCATCTTTGATCCCATCAACTCGCTTATTTAATTTTTCCGACAGCGGTCGAGCGCTAAGAAAATAACTTGAAAATGCACATAAAAGTGTCGATATGATGCGAAATACGCCGAAATGCAATATCCGGGTCTGGCGATTATCGGATATTGCACAGGTCGCATCGCCCTCCCAGAGTCGAACATTATGATCGACGATACTTTGCCAGCCAAACGCAATGATGCTCCATCCAATTGATCACTACCCATTTTGTAGCTCGCATGCTTCCGGTGGGGGATACCCAACTACGCGGAGTCATGGACTCTCTTGGAAACCCGATTGTCGCCCCAGACTGCGTTCTGAGCTTAAATCTCAGCAGCCGTGCAGCACTCAACTCGTAGGTTACGGTTGGACTATTTATGGATTACGACGCGGGAATGGCGCCACCGGCAGAGCCAGCGGCGCAGCGTCAGGTTTACCGGGCACAGCGGGATTGGGCTACTGGGCGTTTGCGGATTGCGACCATGGAGTAATCACAGCCGCCACAGCGAGATGGTGATCGTTTACCGGTTGATTCAACGGCCCCAAACCACCACGACCGCAGAATCTTAACCGATTTGTCCACGAATTAATGACCAAACTGGCAGATCATGGTCAAACCGTTTGCTTTATGTGTCGGTTGGCAATCTCACAATGCGACGGATAAACGTAATTAAAACAGTCAGTTACGGCAGTCACCGAAAGCAAATATGGTCGTTAATCGGTGGAGTCGAGACTGCACGATCACCGTTATTCAACGGAATCCACTTAAATTTAGGCTTGTTTTCCGGTAGTCAACGAGCATGGAGCAGGCATTAGCCCGAATGGTTTGCTGTAGAAACGAAGTTTTCTCGCCAAAACTTTGGGTATTACGCCAATGGAATCAACGGACTGCTGTTGAAATGGTGGAACGCCATGATCATCTATCGCTGGAGTTCACCGGCGACCTTGATCGTTGATCAACGGAAAATCCATCAGCAAGGGATTCATCGAGATTTGTGCCCAAGATTCCGGTGATTAGTGACCAAATCAGGGATGGTCATTTGTGAGAGGTTTAAATTTGTTCAGCGAAATCAGCAGATTACCGATTTGGAGCAGTTGTCCATTAATTAACGAACGGTGACAGGAGCCTTTCAAAGCGAGACACCCAGCCTCGGGAAACGGATACGCAGTTACGTATAATGTATATTATGTTAAATAGCGTATTAGACACGTTCGCTCGTCGAGTCACCAGCCTCATGGTTTTCACGGTGGTCACGTCGAATCTGCCATGTAAATGTCACGCCTTTTGAAAACGGCTTCTAC
>Ga0207655_1002204_pt1 | contig 16175 bp, 9 predicted proteins | sample KBSM44metaG_FD_184398 | JGI IMG/M metagenome (GOLD analysis project Ga0207655, IMG submission 184398) | Miscanthus rhizosphere microbial communities from Kellogg Biological Station, Michigan, USA - KBS M4-4 metaG (SPAdes) (version 2) | ecosystem: Host-associated > Plants > Roots > Rhizosphere >...
ATCGCAGAACTACCTGTATGTGCAAGTGCAGGACAAGGCCAGCAGCACCGCGAGCTTCTCCTATAAGGATGGCCAACTGGCGAGTGCTTCTGTGTCGCAGTCGGCGGTGCAGAACACCCGGACCCAAAAATACGAGATGGCCCAGTTGGTGTCAGACGCGGTGGAGCCGAAAGAAGGCTCGTCCAAACGCGACTACCTGGCGCTGCTGGAGCACGCGGCCAAGGAAGTTAAAAAGTCCAAAGACGCGCTGGAGCAATCCACGTTGAAGGACGCCCTGGCGGCCATGCAGGGTTCGGTGTTGCTGCATGACTATCCGGCTGTGCTGATGCATTGACATTGTCTTACCGATAAGCGTAGGAATTTCCGTTTGTCGGCCTAAGAGCACTCCCAAGATTACTGAGACAAGTCTCATATTTTGGGAGGGTTCCTATAAATACCCTTGTGTTTCTTCTGGTTTAGAAACATTCAAGGGTATTTATCGTGTTCAAGTTATCGTTAGTGGCAGGTTCTGTTTTTTGTTTGTTCGAGTATTTATTCGCGTCTATTTCCCGTGCCGACGTGATGAATGTGAGCTTTATGCGGCACGACTCAAGCCTGTCCGCCCAGGCGAACCCAAGGATCAACGGCGTGGTGGAGCGCGCCCACGAGCTGATCGGCACGCCTTATCGCTGGGGCGGCCAGACAGTCAAGGATGGCTTCGATTGCAGCGGGCTGCTGGTGTACCTGTTCCGCACCGAGGCCGGTATCAAGCTGCCGCGTACCACCACCACGATGCTGGCGTCGAACGCCAAGACCGTGGCGCGCAACCAATTGAAAGTCGGCGACGCCGTGTTCTTTAAACATAACGGGGCCGCGCAGCTTAAACATGTGGGGATCTACATCGGTAACGATCGCTTTATTCACTCGCCCAGGACCGGCAAGACCATCCGCATCGACTCGTTGAGCAACACCTATTGGAACAAGAGCTACCTGACCGCCAAGCGCTTTCATTGATCAACACGCGTTAAACAAAAAAGCCCCGCCTCTGCCAAGAGCGCGGGGCTTTTTTGTGCCGGCCGGATCACCCCTGGACCAAGGTCACTACCCGTTGTGGGAAGGGAATGCCGATACCCTGTTTGGCCAAGGCACAGCGGGTTTTCTCGTTGAGCCGGTACAGCACGTCCCAGTAGTCATCATTGTCGGTCCATACGCGCAGCGATACGGTGATCGCACTGTCGCCCAACGTGGTCACCACCACCACGGGCTCGGGGTCGCGATGAATGCGCGGGTCGTCACACAGGCCCAGCAGCACCTGCCGCACGGTGTCCAGGTTGGCGGTGTAGTCCACGCCCACGTCGAACACCACTTTGCGCGTGGCTTCGCTGGAGAAGTTCACCACCACCCCATTGGACAAACCGCCATTGGGCACGACGATGCGTTTGTTGTCGGTGCTGAGAATCACCGTGTGGAAAATCAGGATGGCATCGACCGTGCCATACACGCCCTGAACTTCGATTTTGTCGCCCACCTTGAACGGGCGAAACAGCAGGATCAACACGCCACCGGCAAAGTTGGCCAGGCTGCCTTGCAACGCCAGACCAATCGCCAGGCCCGCCGCACCCAGGGCGGCGACAAAGCTGGTGGTCTGCACGCCGACCATCGAGGCCACGCTGATCACCAGCATGATCTTCAGGGCAATCTTGACCAGGCTGCCGACGAAACCCTGCAAGGTTTTGTCGACGCTGCGCTTGCCCAGCACTTCACCGATGCGCCGCGTCACCGTGCTGATGAACCACCAACCCAGCACCAGGGTGAGGCCGGCCAAGGTAATGTTCAGGCTGTGTTCCAGAATGACGGGTAACCAAGCCTCGCTGTGTTGAATCAGTTGATCGAATTTGAAATCCACGTTGCACCTTGTCGCGATAAAAAAAACGGCCCGCGCAGTGAGCGCAGGCCTTGTGGGGTGATGGCCGAAGCGGCCGTCGAGGGAAGGCTCAGTCGCTTAACAGCGCCGCCATTTTTTTCACTTGCTCCAGGTCGCCTTTCGCCACATCCGTCACGCCAGCGCCGTATTCCGGGTCGGCCTTGTAGAGGAACGACAGGATGTGGTGTTTGCTCACGGTGTCGGCCTGCGCTAGGGAGGTGCCGAAGCTGTGGATCAGGTCTTTGCGCGCCTTGCTGTTGAACGAGCGATACAAATCACCGGCCTGCTTGAAGTTCTGCTCGCGCTGGATCTTGGCCTGCTGGGTGCTGCCGGTCAGTAGGAGCATGCTGTAACGTGCAGCGGAAGATTCCTCGCGCGGGAACAGCCGGCTCGGTTGGTAATTGACACCGGTGAGGGTCGAGGCGGTGTTCATCGCGCCGTCCTGATTGCCGTTATCGACAGGGGCTTTGCTGGCATTGATCGGCAGTTGCAGGGCGTTGGCCCCCAGGCGATGCATCTGTGTGTCGGCGTAAGAAAACAGGCGCCCTTGCAGCAAGCGGTCTTCCGACGGCTCGATGCCGGGGATCAGGTTCGAAGGGGCCATCGCCACCTGTTCGGTTTCCTGGAACACGTTGGCGGGGTTGCGGTTGAGCACCAGTTGGCCGACCTTGCGCATGGGCACTTCTGGCCAGACCTTGGTGGCGTCCAGCGGGTCGAAGTCGAACGTGGCCAGCTCTTGGGGCTTGAGCACCTGGATGTACAGGTCCCACTTCGGGAATTCGCCTTTTTCAATGTGCTTGATCAGGTCGAGGGTCATGTGGCTGAAGTCGGCGCCTTGCACGCGGGTGGCCTCTTCAGGGGTGAAATTGCGCACGCCTTGCAAGCTCTTCCAGTGGAACTTGACGTAGCTCACCTCGTCCTTGGCGTTCACGAACTTATAGGCATGCACGCCATTGCCATCCATTTCCCGGTAACTGGCCGGGGTGCCGGCATTGGAATACAACTCGGTCAGGGTGCGGGTGGCTTCCGGCACGTGGGAAAAGAAATCGAAGCGCCGCGCATCGTTGCCCAGGTTGGTGCGTGGGTCGGGCTTGAACGCGTGGACCATGTCGGGGAACTTGATCGCGTCACGGATGAAAAACGTCGGGAAGTTATTGCCGACCAGGTCCCAGTTGCCTTCGGCCGTGTAGAACTTGGTGGCAAACCCTCGTGGGTCACGCAGGGTTTCGGGTGAATGGGTGCCGTGCACCACGGAAGAAAAACGCACGAACACCGGTGTGACGGTGCCGGCGGTAAAGAGCGCGGCCTTGGTGAGGTCTACCAGGTTTTCGCTGGCGGTAAACACGCCGTAGGCGCCTGTGCCCCGTGCATGCACCACGCGCTCCGGAATGCGCTCGCGATCAAAACGCTGCAGCTTCTGGATCAGATGCACGTCTTGCAGCAGCACCGGGCCGTTGGTTCCGGCCGTTTGCGAGTTCTGGTTATCGCCCACCGCCGCGCCATTGTCTCGGGTGAGTGGGCTGCTGTGGGCGGCCACTGAAACAGAACCCAGGGTCAGTACACATAACAACTGCAAGGGACGAGCGAAACGCACAGGCGTGCAGGCAAACATGGTAAGGCTCCAAATAAGACGAATAAGCCAACATCAACCCGCTGGGGACTGTGTTGGCAGGCGTGAGTACTTTTTAGTGTGTCCGCCGCACACCCCTCAGTGATTTAAGAAATGTCTCAATTAACTAAGTTTGGCCGAGGTGTTGTGTGTCTCGGTTATTGAGACAGTTCTTAAAGCCTTTCTTTGTCTCAGCCCTTACTGTGGTTCTATCGATCGAACATTCCGGTTCGCAACCTGGGTGTGAAGTGACCTTTTAACGGGTGTTGCGCCCGACAGTTCTAATACGGGGTATTCGCTAACAGCAGCGAAGCCATTATTCAATTCGGCGTTAAATGGTTTAGGCCGCGCGAAAAAGGATGCAGGTTAAATTCCTGGGAAGACGAGGTGTGTGATGTCTGGGTTAATCAGAGTGGGGGTGCTGGATGAGCATGAGGTGGTCCGTCAGGGGTTGCGTTACCACCTGGCCGATCAAACCGGTATTGAAGTAACGGGTCTGTTCGAGACCACGGACAGTGCCTGGCAGGCGATCGAGCAGGGCCATTTGGACCTGTTGGTCATGGACAATGAATTGGAACACAGTGCCGCGCAGGACTTCATCAAGGCCTTGAGGGCGCAGTTCCCGCATATTTGGGTATTGGTCGTGGTGCCCGAGGCCGACCCCAGGGTCGCCATGCTCCTGCTGGCCGCCGGTGTGCAAGGCGTGGTCTGCAAGCGCCAGCCCCTGGGCGTGTTTATCCGCGCAATCGAAATGCTGGCATGCGGCCAGCGCTACCTCTGCTCCAGCATCGTCGTGGCGCAAGAGAATGACACCGTGTCGACCTGGTGGGAGGCCACCGGCGCAGAAGAAGCCTTGGCGTCCCACGCTTCGCTGTCTTTGCGCGAGCGTGAAGTGTTGAGGCTGTGCATCAGCGGGCTGACCGTGACGCGAATCGCTGAAATGTTCAACCGCAGCCTTAAAACCGTCAGCACGCAAAAGTTGGCGGCGTACCGCAAGTTGGGCGTGACCAGTGACATGGATCTGTTCAAGCGTCTGTCCCAATACCGAACGATGAAAGGGCTTTGAGACAAATCTCAAAGACAGCCTGACCCTGGCAATGTTAGTTATTCGTTTTATCGTGAAGACCCGCCTCGTGCGGGTTTTTGTTTATGCGCGGTCAACACAGTAATTGCACACAAAAATAGTTAAGCCTGAGGGGTTTTGAGACAGTTCTTATATTGCCTATTACGTCGAGTGAGGAGAATTCCGACATCCAAGGATTCCTCTTAACGGAGTGGCTTGGTTGATAGGAATACCGGACAAACCGGTGTACGCAATCCTGACTAACTCAAAGGCAGAAAACGTGAACGCTAACTCTGTGAATATCGCCGTGGTAGACGGCAAGACGATTACCCAAACGGTGGACCTCGGTGCCGCCAAAACGGGTCTTCCTGTACGCATCAAGGCCGTACAGGGTGGCAAGTACATCATTGGTGAAGGCGAAAAAGGCTTCGCGCCCGAAAACCTCACCATCAAGCGTGTGGGCAAAAACCTGCACATCGCCCTGGAAGGCACTGACCCGGACCAGGCTCAACTGATCATCGAAAACTTCGAAGGCAGCGGCGGCCAACTGGTCGGCCTCGCCGAAGACGGTTCCTACTACGAATACATCTCCTCTGACGGTGACCAGGATGGCGCTGCTGCGTTCCTGTACGACGGCGCAGAGTCGGCCCAAGTGCTGGGCGCCCAACCGTTGGCCGGTTTTGGCAATGGCCTGGTCGCTGGCGCCGGTATCGGCTGGTTCTGGCCTGCACTGCTGGGCCTGGGCGCACTGGGCCTGCTCGGTGGCGTATATGCCGCCACGCGTAACAAAGACGACAACAACGACCCAACCACCCCGGTTGGCGGCGGTAACGGCGACAAAGGCTCGCTGGGTAGCGTCACCGATGACGTGGGCGACAAACAAGGCCTGATCGGCCCAGGCGAATCCACCGACGACAAAACCCCAACCTTCACCGGTATCGGCAGGCCGGGTACCACTGTAGAAATCGTCGACAACGGCAAAGTCATCGGCACCGCGCCGGTGGGCGACGACGGCAAGTGGGAGTTCACCCCTGCAGAGCCAGGTCTGGCTGACGGCTCCCACAACATCGTGATCGTTCCGGTTGATGCTGGCGGTAACAAAGGCGAGCCTTCGCCTGGCCACATCATCATCGTCGACACCGTCGCACCCGCTGCCCCGCTCATCGACAGCGTGTACGACGACACCGCGCCAAACGAGGGCCTGCTGGCCAGCGGCGACAGCACCAACGACACCACCCCGACGCTCAAAGGCACCGCTGAAGCGGGCGCCATCGTGCACATCTACGACAACGGCGAATCCATCGGCACCGCCCTCGCAGACGAACACGGCAACTGGGAGTTCACCCCGAAAACTGAACTGGCCGAGGGCGCCCACGAGTTCACCATCGCCGCTGAAGACGCTGCCGGCAACATCAGCGTGCCTTCGCTGCCGTTCCCTATCGTCATCGACATCACCGCACCTGAAAAACCAGGCCCGGGCAAGGGCGGCATTGACGACATCTTCGACAACGTCGGCCCTGTCCAAGGCAGCATCGGCGACGGCGACAGCACCGACGACAAAACCCCAACCTTCAGCGGTGGCGGCGCAACGCCGGGCGATACCGTGGTCATCATCGACAACGGCGAGCCAATCGGTAGCGTGGTTGTGGGCGACGACGGCAAGTGGGAATTCACTCCGGAGACTGGCAAAGAGCTGGCTGAAGGCAGCCACGAAATCGTGGTCGTGATCAAAGACCCATCGGGCAACCCAAGCGAGCCTTCCGATCCGATCACCATCATCGTCGACACCCAGGCACCGGTTACCCCGACCCTCGGTGCGGTCATCGATAACGAAGGTGACTCCACCGGCAACCTGAACCCAGGTGACGTTACCGATGACGCCCGCCCGGAGCTGACTGGCACCGCCGAGCCTGGCTCCGTGGTGACCATTTACGACAACGGCGCCATCCTTGACAGTGTCACGGCAGGTGCCGATGGTAGCTGGAGCTTCACGCCGCAATTGCCATTGAGCAACGGCCCGCACTCGTTCACGGTGACCTCGACCGATAGCGTCGGCAACGTCAGCCTGCCTACCCCTGCCTTCGATCTGCAGATTGTCACTGGCGGCTCGCCGTCCGCGCCTGCCATCACCGGTGTGGTGGACGATCAAGGCAGCATCCAGGGCAACGTGAGTAAAGATGCAACGACGGACGATAACCTGCCGACCATCACAGGTACCGGCACAACGGGCGATACCATCTTGATCTACAACGGTGACCAGCTGCTGGGCACTGCCAAAGTAGAGAATGGTCAGTGGGAGTTCACCCCTGAAACGGCTTTGGTGGACGGCACTTACAACCTGACCGCCCAGGCCAAAAGCCCTGCCGATAACCTGAGCCCGGCCACGGGTGTCTACACGATTATCGTGGACACCAGCGCCCCGGCCGCTCCCACTCAGCAGCAGTTGATCGATGACGTTGGCGCCGTGACCGGCCCGATTCCGTCCGGCGCAACCACCGACGACTCCAACCCGACGTTCGTAGGCATGGCGGAGCCTGGCTCCGTGGTCATGATCTATGACAATGGCGCCCTGCTCGACAGCCGTACCGCTGACAGCGACGGCAACTGGAGCTTCACCCCGACCACAGCTCTGGAAAACGGCCCGCACTCGCTGACTGCCCAGGCGGTAGATGCCGCTGGTAACGTTGGCCCGATGGGCCCGGCGATGACGTTCATCGTGGATGCCACGGCCGTGGAGATCTCCATCACCTCCGTGGTCGACGACGCTGGCTTCTACAAAGGTCCGCTGGAAAGCGGTGAATCCACCGATGACACCACCCCGACCCTGAATGGCCAGGCCACTCCGGGTGCGACCGTCAACATCTACAACGGCACCACCTTGGTGGATTCCGTTGTGGCCGACCCAGTGACCGGTGCGTGGAGTTTCACGATGCCTGCCTTGACCCAGGGCACTCACAACCTGACGGCCACTGTCACCACCCCGGCGAGCGGCGAAAGTGCACCGACGCCGGCCTTCACCGTCATCGTCGACACCACGGCGCCGTCTGCTCCGGTGATTGGCGCGGTGACAGACGACGTAGGCACGATCCAGGGCCCGATCGGAAGTGGCCAGACCACCGACGACAACACCCCGACCCTCAGCGGTGAGGGCCTGGAACCCGGTGATACGGTCGAAATCTACGACAATGGCGAGCTGCTCGGGATTGAGAAGGTCGATGAGAATGGGCGTTGGAGCTTCACCCCTTCGCCCTCCCTCAACGATGGCTCCCACTCGCTGACCGTGATCACCCGTGACCAGGCCGGCAACCCCAGTGCGCCGTCTGCACCATGGGTTGTGATTGTCGACACCGTTGGCCCAGTGGCTGTCATCACTTCTCTGAGCGATGACGTAGGCACCGGTACCCCGACACTGCCAGAAACCATCGCCAATGGCGGTGAAACCGATGACCGTTCGCCGGTGATCAACGGTACGACCGAACCGGGCGCCATCGTGACCGTCTATGCCAATGGTCAACTGCTGGATTCGGTCCAGGCCGACGCGTCCGGTAATTGGTCGCTCGAGCCTGCGGATCCTTTGGAGTTGGGGGCGTATAGCTTGACCGCCACTGCAACGGATGCGGCGGGTAATACCGGGCCGCAAAGTGCGTTGTTTGATTTTGATTTGGTGAGTGTTTTCCATCGGCCGGTTGTGGTGGACTCTTTTGGAGCATATGCCCTTATAGGTGATGGTGTAACTATTGACCTTGGCCCTATGAGTTTGACTCGAGTAGTGACCTCGGGTAGTTCGAGCGCTATTAGCAAGTTGACTGGCGGTGATTACCTGGCTTTTCAGAGCGGGGATTTTGGGGCGAACGGAATCAGTTATGCTGAACAAAAGGCGGTTTTTGATCTGAAAGGCGAGTCGGCTAATAAACTTTCCCTTACAATAGCCATGAATTCCAGTAGGCCTGACGGTACTATTGTAGGGAAAATTGTTTTCTTTGATGAGGGTGGTGGGGTAGTTCACACTTATGACATTCGCTCTGGGGAGGTGGATAACTTTAAAAATATTCAAGTTCCCGGCGGGCAGATGTTCTCGAGTTTTGAATTGGTTCAGTTGCAGCCCCCTTCTGGTCACCATATTCAAATGCATGTGGACAATATTGTCACTAGTGCCAACGATTTTTCTGTTGTAAGTAGTTTTGGTCCTTATTCGCTCCTTGTAGATGGCGTAACGCATGACATAGGCAGCCTAACTGTGACTCGAGTAGTGACCTCGGGTAGTTCGAGCGTTGTTAACAAGTTGTCTGGCGGTAATGTCCTGGTTTTTCAGAGCGGGGATTTTGGGGGGAACGGAATCGGTTATGCCGAGCAAAAAGCTGTTTTTGATATGAAGGGGGTTTCGGCTAGTCAACTTTCCCTCGAGATTGGTGTTAATACCGATAGGCCTAACGGCACTATTGTAGGGAAAATTGTTTTCTTTGGTGAGAATGGTGAGGTAGTTCATACCTATGATATTCGAGCTGGAGAAACGAATAACCTTACAACTATCAAGATCCCCGATGGGCAAATCTTCTCGAGTTTTGAAGTGGTTCAGTTACAGCCTCCGGTTGGTCAAAATATTATAATGAGTATTGATAATATAATTTTTGGCGATGAAAAAAACGTTCCGGAAGATAACGTTTCTTTGAGCGACCTCAACGACGACCTCTCCGCCGCCGACCAACTCATCGAAGTGGCCGAAGGCGAAGAGCGCACCGTCGAAGCCGAAGGCACCGACGCCATCGACACGCTGACCCTCACCGGCGCGAACCAGGTCCTTGACCTGACCGCCCTGGCCGAAGGCCAAGTGACGTCGATGGAAGTCATCGACATCACCGGCACCGGCGACAACGTGTTGAACCTGTCGCTGAGCGATGTCCTGGCACAGGGTGGCAACAGCCTGTTCACCGGGGATGACAGCACGCAGATGATGATCAAGGGCAATGCCGGCGATGTGGTCAACCTCGCGGATCTGCTGCCAGACGGCACCGATCCGGGTGATTGGGCCAGTGCGGGCACCGCGACGGTGGCGGGCGTGGTTTACAACGTCTACCAACACTCGTCCCAGGACGCACAACTGCTGGTTCAAGACGGCGTCACCACCAACCTGGTGTAAGCCGGCCCACCCGTCCCCGGGGATTGTCCCGGGGCTCGGGTGCCCAGGTTGATCCAGGCAGGTGACTGCCGCTCTTCAATTGTCTTTTACTTTTTTAGCCCGGGTGCCCAGCGGCACCCGTGCGGAGTTTTGATCATGTTTACACGCAACAACACCCTTACCGCTGCGCTGTTCGCGGCGGCCGTCTGCGCGATGCCATTGGCTCACGCAGAACAGCAATACACCTACCGGTCGGCGGACATCCAGTCGTTCGGCAATGGTTACCAGCCGGTGGCCCCGGTCTCCGACGGTCAGGCCCAGGTGATTTACTACCGTGGCACCGATGGCCAGCAACGCGGTTCGGCCAACGTTTACGTTGACCGCGAGTTCCACACCAGCCTGCTGCCAGGCGGCTACACCGCCTTCTGCGTGGAGCCGGGCAGCCGTACCCTGGGTGCCTACATCGGTGATGCCCCGAGCTACCGTGGCAAAACCACCGACTTGTACTCGGCCAAGCTGGAAGGCGGCAAGACCTACTTCCTCAAGGTTCGTGAAAACGGTAACGGCGCGCCATTGGCCGTGACCCGTGCCGACGCCGAGCGCGAGCTGGCCGGCAGCCGTGCCCAGGTGCAGGCGCTGTCCCGTGCTTCGAAGGTGCAGCAGTGCAACTTCGTCGACAAGCCGGCCGAGGCCTTCAAGGACTACGCCTTGTCCGGCGACGTACTGTTTGCCTTCGGCAAGTCGGGCTACCAGGACATCAGCAGCCGTGGCCGTGTGGCGATCCTGGAGTTGGTCACCCAACTCAATCGCGAACACGCCAAGCTCGACCGCGTGGTTGTGGTGGGCCATACCGACCCGATCGGTTCCTACCAGGCCAACCAGACCCTGGGCCTCAAGCGTGCGCAAACCGTACGCCGCCTGCTGATCGACGGTGGCATTCCGTCCACCGCCGTGATTGCGCGCAGCGCCGGCAGCAGTGAGCCCGTGACCGACGAATGCTACGGCAGCAAGGCCGAGCAAGTGGCGTGCAACGCGCCAAACCGTCGCGTCGTGGTCCGCGTGGACGTGAGCGGCCAGTAACGCCCTCACGCTAAAACCGCCCCGGGAGGCCTTCGGGCTTCCCGTTCTTTGCCGCAAGCGCTGTGCGTTTGCGGCCTTTTTCTCGACTCAATAAACCGTCACCGGTTCGCTGGTGGCCACGGCGGAGTGACGCCCATGTTTTTACTTAACAGGAACCGAGCTGCCGTGCTGATCGGCGCAGCCTTGTTCAATTTCCAGGCCTTGGCCAATGTGCCGGCACCCGTGGCCGGCAAAGTGTTCGATGCCACCTACGAGCCGGTGGCGGCCATCGGCGAAGACCAGGCCCAGGTCGTGTATTACCGCGCGCTGGGCGGGGTGCAGCGCAAAGGCGCGGCCCATGTGTACGTCGACCGTGAGTTCCACGCCGGCCTGCTGCCGGGCGGCCACACCACGTTTTGCGTGGCACCGGGCACCCATACCCTGGGCGCTTACCTGGACGATATGCCGACCTATAAAGGCAAGCACAGCGACCTGTACCAGGCCACGCTGCAAGGCGGCAAGACCTATTACCTGCGTGTACGCGAAGACGGCAACACCTTCCCGCTGCCGGTGGCCCGCGATGCGGCCGAGGCCGAACTGACCACCTCGCGCACCCAGGTGCACGCCGTGTCCCGCGCGGCGTCGGTCGAAGCGTGCCGGCATTACGACTACCTGGTGGACGAATCGCGCTTCAAGCACTACGAGCTGGCCAGTGACGTGCTGTTTGCGTTTGGCAAAGCCGGCTCGGGGGATATTTCCAAAGCCGGGCACCAGGCCATTGCGCGCTTGATCAACGACCTGCATGACGACGATGCACAGGTCAAGAGTGTGCAGGTGATCGGCCATACCGACCCGATCGGCGACGAAGCCAAAAACCAGCAACTGGGCCAGCAGCGTGCCGACACACTGCGCCAGCTGTTGATCAACAAAGGCATCCCGGAATCCATCATCAGCGCCTCCAGCGCCGGCAACCGCGAGCCGGCGGTGTTCAGCTGCTACGGCAGCCGTGCGCAGCAAATTGCCTGCTATGCGCCGAACCGGCGTGTGGTGGTGAAGGTGGAGCTGGGCCGTCCGTGAGACGTGCTGTCAGTGGGGCGTGCACCTGCCCGCAAGGGCGGTGGGGTCAGCCCTTTTGGGACAGGTCTTATTCTTAGAGGCAGGCCGTCTCGTCAGAATTCTCCTAACGGTTTCCAAGGCCGGCCTGCTCGACAGGGCCAGCCTTGAGACATCCATTTTCAATGCGGTCGCCACCGGCGGCCCAGGACTCTTGTGATGACTACAGACGCGCCTGTTGGCCCAAGCGAGCAGCCCCCCGTGTTGCCCGCCACCCAAACGACGGTCCAGGACACGCTGCTCGACAGCGTGTCGTGGATCTGCGATCACTACGGCGTGGGCAAAAGCCCTGAAGCGCTGACCGCTGGCCTGCCCAAGGGTGGCATGCTGGCGCCGTCGCTGGCGCTGGCCGCGTTGTCTGCCGCCGGCCTGAGTGCCGGGTTGGTGGAGCGCCGCGCCCAAGCGTTGCCCCAGCAACTGGTGCCGATCGTATTGCTGCGCAAAGAGCAGGGCGGCTGCATTTTGCTCGGCCGCACATTGCGCGACGACGCCGAAGGCAAACGCGCCTGCTACTACCAGGTGATCCTGCCGGAAGTCAGCCTCGAGCCGGTCGAGCTGGACCAGGCTGGCCTCGATGCGATGTACGCCGGCCACGCGATTCTGGTCAAGCCCCGCGCCAAGGTCGACCTGCGCGCCGGCGATGAAACCCCGCGCCCGGCCGGCCACTGGTTGCTCAGCACCCTATGGCGTTATCGCAGCTACTACCGCAGCGCGGCCATTGGCGCGGTGCTGATCAACGTGCTGGGCCTGGCCACCATTTTCTTCACGATGAACGTGTACGACCGCGTGGTACCGAACCAGGCGTTTGTCACGTTGTGGTCGCTGGGCATCGGCGTCTCTATCGCCATGATCTTCGAAGCGATTGCACGGTATGTGCGGGCGCACTTGCTCGACGTGGCCGGCAAGAAAGCCGACCTGGTGCTGGGCACCATGCTGTTCCGCCAGGCGCTGTCGATTCGCATGGAAAACAAACCGGCCTCGTCCGGCTCGTTTGCCAACCAGTTGCGCGAGTTCGAATCGGTGCGCGACTTCGCCACCTCGGCCACGCTGGCGGCGCTCACCGACCTGCCGTTCGTGCTGATGTTCGTCGGCGTGATCTTTGTGGTGGGCGGCCCGCTGGGCTGGGTGCCGTTGTTGCTGATTCCGCTGATCTTGATCATCAGCGTGATCATCCAATGGCCACTGGCGCGCACCATGAAAGAGAACATGCGCGAAGGTGCGCTCAAGCAAGGCGTGCTGGTGGAGTCAGTCGAAGGCCTGGAAACCCTCAAGGCCGTGGGCGGCGAAGCCTACATGCAGCGTCGCTGGGAAAACTTCAGCGCGCTGTCGGCGGCCACGTCCATGAAGTCCCGTTCGCTGTCGAGCCTGGCGACCGGCGTGGTGGCGTTCCTGCAACAGATCCAGACCGTGGTGCTGATCATCATCGGCGTGTACCTGATCGACGCCGGTGACCTCAGCATGGGCGGCCTGATCGCCACCGTGATGCTCGCCGGCCGCGCCACCGGGCCGTTGGGCCAGGTGATCGGCTTGGCGGTACGCTTCCAGCAAGCCAAGGCCGCGCTCGGTTCGCTCAACGGCCTGATGGCCATGCCGGTGGACCGCGACCCTAAAGGCCAGTACCTGTCCAAGCCCCCGCTGTCGGGCCAGTTGACCCTCAAGAACGTCGGCTTTTCGTACCCGGCACCGCCGATGCAGCCCAACCCACCGGTGCTGCAAGGCATCAACCTGACCGTCGCCCCCGGCGAGCGGGTGGCGATCCTCGGCCGTATCGGCAGTGGCAAGTCCACGCTGTTGCGGGTGATGGGCCGACTGTACGCACCGGTCGAAGGGCAGATGTTCACCGATGGCCTGGACGTCAACCAGATCGACCCGGCCGACTGGCGCAAAGCCGTCGGTTATGTCGGCCAGGATGCACGCCTGTTCTACGGCTCGCTGCGTGAAAACGTGATGCTCGGCCGCCCGGATGCCACGGTCGAGGAGTTCCTGCGGGTGCTGCGCCTGACCGGCCTGGACCACATCGCCGCCAAGCACCCCAAGGGCATCAACCTGCCGATTGGCGAAATGGGCGAGGGCTTGTCGGGCGGCCAACGGCAGTTGGTGTCCCTGGCACGCAGCCTGTTGGCGCGGCCAAAAATGCTGCTGCTCGACGAGCCGACCAGCGCGATGGATACCCAGACCGAGATGGCGTTCCTGGACCACCTCAAGCGTGCCACCGAAGGCCAGGCCATGGTGGTGGTGACCCATCGCCCCTCGTTGCTGGCGCTGGTGGATCGCATCGTGGTGGTCGACGACGGCAAGGTCGTGGCCGATGGCCCGAAAGCACAGATTCTTGAGGCGTTGACCAGCAAGGCCGACCCCCAGGCGATGCAAACGGCCGAGGCTGCACCTGCCAAGGCTGCGCCGGCCAGGGCACGTCCGGCCCCGGCTCCGGTTCGTCCGGTGCAAGCGCCGACGTCAGCCAAAGCGGCCCCTTCATTTAGCGTAAGCCCCCGTGCTCAAGCGTCATCGAACCACGCAACACGATCCGCGGCTTCCCCTGCTTCAGGCCCCGCGACAGGAGAGGTAGCCCCGTGATCCGCACACTTTTCGGCCGCAAACCCAAGGCCAACCTTGAGCCCGGCGACGCCGCGTTCATGAACGATGTACAAGAGTCGTTGCTGTCCCAGACCACGCCGGGTTCCAAGCTGGTGTTGTACCTCATCGCTGCCGTGTTGGTGATCGGCGTGGTGTGGGCGTATTTCGCCCGCGTCGAGGAAATCACCCTGGGCGAAGCGAAGATTATTTCCATGAGCCGCGAGCAGGTGATCCAGAGCCTGGAAGGCGGGATTCTGCTGGACATGAATGTGCGCGAAGGCGCCATCGTCGAGAAGGGCGATGTGCTGTTGCGCATCGACCCGACCCGTGCCGAGTCCAGCTACCGCGAGGTGCTGTCCAAGGTGATCGGCCTCAAGGCGTCGATCAGCCGTCTGCGTTCCGAGGCGTATAACCAGCCGTTGCAATTCGACGACCAGGTCAAGCAGGACAAGGACGTGGTGGCCCAGGAGACCCGTGCCTACGAGTCGCGCAAACGCGCGCTCAACGACAGCATCAGTGCCCTGGAGCGCAGCTATCAGTTATCGACGCGTGAGGTGCGCCTGGCCGAGCCGCTGGCGGCCAAGGGCCTGATGTCGGAAGTGGAGCTGTTGCGTATCCGCCGTTCGGCCAACGACATCAAGTCGCAAATCGTCGAGCGCACCAACAAGTTCCAGGCAGACGCCAACTCCGAGCTTTCCAAGCTGGAGCTGGAACTGTCGCAGATCAGCGAAAACCTGATTGGCCGCGCGGATGTGCGCGACCGCACCACCATCACCGCCCCCGTGCGCGGCACCGTGAAAAACGTGCGCGTCAGCACCATTGGCGGGGTGATCCAGCCGGGTGAGCACATCCTCGAGATCGTGCCCCTGGAAGAACAACTGCTGGTGGAAGGCAAGATCCGCCCTTCGGACGTGGCCTTCCTGCGCCCGGGCCTGGCGGCGACCGTGAAGATCACCGCGTACGACTACGCGATTTATGGCGGCCTCAAGGGCCGGGTGGAACACATCAGCCCGGACACCCTCAAGGACGACCAGAAAGCGGCGTCGGGTCGCCCGGATGACACCTACTACCGCGTGCTGGTGTTGACCGACAGCAGTGAGTTGACGGCGGGCGGCAAGTCGCTGCCGATCATTCCGGGGATGGTGGCATCGGTGGAAATCCGTACCGGTGAAAAGACCATCCTCAATTACCTGCTCAAGCCCGTGCTCAAGGCGCGCGAAGCCTTCCGGGAGAGATGATCATGACTTACACACATGACCGACGGCCGAAGCCGTCGGCACAGGGCACGGCTGCGCCGGCGTTTCGCCTGAGCCTGCTGGCCACACTGGTCTGGAGCCTGTCGGTTGGGTTGCACAGCGCTTCGGCTCAGGCCGATGAATTCCTCGCGTTTCTGGCGGCGGCACCCGGGAAGGATCTGCGTCCCGCCGTGCGTCCGGCGGTACGGCAAGTCGAACCACGTCGCACTGAGGTGGTGACGTTCCAGCCCGCAGTGGCAACGGCCTATACGCCGCCGCGTCCTGCGGCGGTACGCGAAGCCGAGCCGCGTCGTACTGAGGTGGTGACCTTCCAGCCGGCAGCGCCGACGGCCTATACGCCGCCGCCGCGTCCTGCAGTGGTGCGTGAAGCCGAACCGCGTCGCACCGAGGTGGTGACTTTTCAGCCCGCAGCGGCACCGGCTTATACGCCACCGCCGCGTCCTGCGGTGGTGCGTGAAGCCGAACCCCGTCACGCCGAGGTG
>Ga0207655_1002205_pt1 | contig 16174 bp, 9 predicted proteins | sample KBSM44metaG_FD_184398 | JGI IMG/M metagenome (GOLD analysis project Ga0207655, IMG submission 184398) | Miscanthus rhizosphere microbial communities from Kellogg Biological Station, Michigan, USA - KBS M4-4 metaG (SPAdes) (version 2) | ecosystem: Host-associated > Plants > Roots > Rhizosphere >...
ATGCGATGGCGTCGGGTCTGCGCTGTACTTGTCGTTCGAACAACATCTGAAGCGGCTGATCGAGCGGGCAATCGACTTCGCTGGCATTGAACTCGACCAGCAGTTGCTCAAGCTCCGCCGCCGGCAGGATCGGCAAGCGATTCAGCGGCTGTTGCGGAGTTTGCTCCAGCGCATCCACCAGCGTCTGCAACGCGGTTTGCACGTAGTCGCCGATTCGCTGCGCACCGATGCTCATCAGGGTTCGCGTGGTGATCTGCAAAGCGCTGCCCAGATCATCGACGCTCAGGGTCAGCGGGTAGTTGGTGCGCTCTTCGTTCTCCAGGGTCTGAATGCCTTGCCAGGCTGGGTCCGACGCCGCTTCCTGCGCCTCAAGTTCGGTGTGCCGATAGTTGAGCAACGCACTGAACAGCGGCGCCGGTGACGCAACGCCGCTGCAACGCTGGGCCAGCGCCAGTGACGCATGTTCGTGCCCAAGCAAATCGGTCAGTCGGGCGTGGGTGAGCAGCACCGCATCGCGCACGCCACGGTTCATGTCCACCCGCAATGGCAAGGTGTTGATGAACACGCCCAGCGCCCGGTCCGCGCCCTCGCCGCCTTGCATCCGGCCCATAAAAACGCTGCCAAACACCACGTGCTCCTGCCCCGAGGTCGCCGCCAGCACCTGGGCCCAGGCCAGGTGAATCAGGCTGGCCACGCTGACGCCGGCCTGCCGCGCCTGAACACGCAAACGCCGATCCAGTTCAGGCGCAAGCGTGCGTACGGCTTCATCGATGCCGCGCCCGTCGCCCTGCACGTCCTGCAATCCGAACGGCAATGTCGGCTCGTCGATGTCGGCGAGCATCTCGCGGAAGAACGCTTCATGTTCCTGCTCACTGACACCGAGCCGGGTCTGGGCCACGTAATTGCGATACGGCACCGCTGGCGGCAAGGGCTCACTCAGCCCAAGCAAGTTGGCGCGCATTTCATGGCGCAGGACTTCCAGCGCGATGTGATCCAGCGCCAGGTGATGGAACAACAGAATCGCCACGATCCGCCCGTGGGCCGGATCGCGCGCATACATCAGCCGGATCAGCGGCGCCTGACTGACGTCGATGCGATAGCGACGAGCATCGAAACGCGCGTGTAGTTGCGCGAGGACATCGCCCTCGGCCGGATCGAAGGTAATTTCCTGCACCGGCAGTTCGGCTTCGCGCCAGACCACCTGCACCGCAGTGGTCAAACCTTCCCAGACCACCGCAGTGCGCAGGATGTCGTGGCGCGCCATGACCTGACGCAACGCGCCCGCATAGGCCTCGACCCGCTCGACGCTGTCGAACGCCAGCTGCGATTGCAGCAGGTACGGATCGCCCTGCGCGGCAGTGATGTGGTGATAAAGAATGCCTTCCTGCAACGGCGCCAACGGATAAATATCCTGCACGTTGGCCGCCCCGCCCGGCACCGTGGCGATGATCCGGTCGAGGGTGGCCTGATCCAGTTCAACCAACGGCAACAGGTCCGGTGTGATCCGCGTGCAACCTTGCGGAATGCGGTTGGCCGGCACTTCGACCTCGCGGCCAGTGCCCACCGATGCGGCCAGTGCCGCCAGGGTCGGCTGGCCGAACAGCACGCGCACATCGCTGCTCATGCCGAGTTGGCGCATGCGTTCGATCAGGTTGACCGCCAGCAACGAGTGCCCGCCCAGCTCGAAGAAGTGATCGTGACGCCCGACCTTTTCGACTTGCAGCACCTCAGCCCAGATCTGCGCCAGCAGTATTTCGACGTCGCCTTGCGGGGCTTCATATTCGCGGCGGATCAACGCCTCCGGCCCCGGCGCCGGCAACGCCTGACGATCCAGTTTGCCGTTGGCCGTCAGCGGCAGCGCCGTCAGGCGCACGTAGGCCGATGGCAGCATCGCGCTGGGCAGACGGGTCTTGAGGTGAGCATGCAGCTGCGTGATATCCAGCGGCTGGCGTTCGGTGAACCAGGCCAGCAATTGCCCGTCGCGCACCTGCACCACCGCATCGCGCACGGATTCATGGCTGCTCAAAGCGGCTTCGATCTCACCGGGCTCGATGCGCACGCCACGGATCTTCACCTGATCGTCGTTGCGGCCCAGGTATTCGATAGTGCCGTCAGGGCGCCAGCGTGCGAGGTCGCCGGTACGATACATCCGCGCATTGGGCTGGCGGCTGAAAGGATCGTCGAGAAAGCGTTCGGCGGTCAGCTCCGGCCGGTTGAAGTAACCCCGCGCCACCCCGGCGCCACCGACGTACAGCTCACCGGCCACGCCAATCGGCACCGGGCGTTGTCGGTCATCCAGCAAATAGGCCGTGGCATTGCTCACGGGTTTGCCGATGTGCAGCGCCCGGCCCGGTTCGATTCGGCCCGAGGTCGCGACCACCGTCGCTTCGGTCGGGCCGTAGTTGTTGATCACCGCGAACGTCTGCTGGTGATTGAACTGGCGCAGTCGATCACCGCCGATCAGCAGTGTGCGCAGGGTCGGGTGTTCGAGGTGACGGCTGAAGGCGTACTCGGCAATCGGGGTCGGCAGAAAACTCACGTCCAGCGGTTGCGCACGCCACCAGTCGAGCAGCGCGTCGATGTCTTCGCCGCCGTCACGGGACGGCGCAAGGTGCAGGGTCGCGCCGGCACACAGCGCGGGCCAGACTTCCCAGGCCATGGCGTCGAAGCCGAAGCCGGCGAGACTTGAAGTGTGGCAACCGGCGCTCAGGTCGAAGGCCGTGCAATGCCAGTCGACCAGGTTCGATAACGTGTGATGCTCGACCATCACGCCCTTGGGCTGGCCGGTGGAGCCGGAGGTGTAGATCACGTAGGCCAGATGTGCAGTGGTCAGACCCGAAGCATCAGGGTTGAGATCGTTGATCGGCCAGGCACGCGAATCGATTTCAATCACCGGCACGTCGAGCACCGGCAAACGTTCGCGCAGATCGCGTTGGGTCAGGACCACGACCGGAGCACTGTCGCGCAATAAATAGCTCAGCCGTTCCGCAGGATGAGCCGGATCGACCGGTACATAACCGGCGCCGGACTTGAGAATCGCCAGCAGCGCGACCAGCGTGTCCAGCCCACGGCGGGCGACCAGCGCCACGCGGTCATCGGGTCGCACGCCGAGCCCGATCAAATGATGGGCCAGGGCGTTGGCCTGTCGGTTCAGCTCGGCATAGGTCAGCCGTTGTCCTCGGGATTCAGCCGCTACCGCATCCGGTCGTGCCGCCGCTTGCGTTTCGATGCGCTGGTGAATGGTCAGGTTTTGAGGGTATTGCGCGCGTGTGTCGTTCCACTGCTGCAAGAGCGCCGATTCGGTCGGCAGGCTCAGGCTGAAATCACCCACCATCAGCGCCGGGTCTTCAAGCCCCTGCTCCAGCACCCACAGCAAGCGCCCGCTCAGCGCCGCGATTTCTTCGGCGTCAAAGTAGGCCTCGTTGTACACCATGTACAAACTGTCCTCGTAGTCACCACGGCTGCTCAGCAGGTGCACCGACAACGGCGTGCCCTCTGCGTGGTTCGACACTTTGACCACCCGCCCCTGCGCCTCGCCGTAGCGGTATTCATGCGCATCGCGCTCATAGGACACGGTCACTTCGAACAACTGCGAGCGATCCTCGCGCAGCAAGCCGAGGGCACGGTTCATTTCGCTCAAGGGAAAACGCTGGTGGCGAAAGTCTTTTTTCAACTCGTCGTGAATCGCCTTGACCAGCGTCTTGAATGACAACTCGCGGCCAAACCCCATGCGCACCGCGCTGACCTGGGTGAACAGCCCCAGGGTCGATTTGAACCGGGCGCCGGAGCGGTTGAGCAGCGGCACGCCCACCACCCATTCGTCACGCTGGGCGCTGCGGCTGAAATACACATGGATCGCTGCCAGCAACACATGAAACGCCGACGCGCCGTACTCTCGGGCCACCTGCTTCATGCGCTCGTGCAAGCGAGCCGGAAAGACTTGCGAGAAAATCCGGGTCGGTGCCGCAGCGCTGGCAAAGCGTTCCTGATAGCGCGGCAACAACAGCGGCTCGGGCCGATGTTGGTATTTGTCCAGCCAATACGCCCGGTCACGGGCGTAACGGTCGGACTGAAAATACCGCGCATCGTCACGGATGAAATCGACATAGGACGGCGCCGAATCGGGCGGCAATTGCCCGAGCGCCAGCGCGTTGTAGATCTCGTCGAGGGATTTGAGCATCTCGCCGAAACCCCAGCCATCGACGATCAGGTGATGGGCCTGGAGTGACAGCCAATGGCAGTCGTCATCGAGCCAGAGCAGACGAAACCGGAACAACGGCCCGCCGTCCAGCGTAAACAGCTGCTCGATGTTTTCCTGCGTCAGTTGGCGCGCTGCGGCGTATGGATCGGGATGGCTGCGTAAATCGTGCACCGGCATCGGCACCGGCATGGACCTGGCAAAACGCTGCAACGGCAGCCCATCATCGCCGGCCCCCGGCAGCAGGCTGGTGCGCATCGCGTCATGCCGGGCCACGAGACCTTCAAGCGCCGCCTGCATCAGCGCCGGATCCAGCGACCTGGTCAGTTCGACATAGCCACCGATGTTGTACATCGGCGAATTCCCCTGACGCAGTTGGTCGAGCCAGATGTCACGCTGCGCAGCGGTCAACGGGAAGGCCTCGGAGATCGCGGACAGACCGTCCGCCGCATCGGCAGCAAATTGGTTCATAAGATCCATCTCACGTGATTTGGCGCGTATTCAAGCATCGGCCCCGAAATCCGCGTGACACGAAAAACCCGGACAACACTCCCCACTTTGTACAGTTGTGCGAGCCAACAGGGCCTGAGAAGTCAGCGATTTCCCTAAAAGTTCGGAAAGAAATGACTGAAAATCCTGTAGGACAATCGCCACACTTGCGTGGCCGCTAGCGTCCCGCACTGAAGGGTGCGGCGGTCCGATCCCCGGATTTCGGGGTTCGTACTAGACCGTACAGTCACGGACTACGCGACCTTGCACATTCACCTGACAGAAACGTGACGCCATTTTTTCGGAAATAGTGGCACTTTGTGTCCCTGTTTTCCCCTACAGACGTAGGACAAATGCATAGGCTTAAATCCCGCTCCAGACGATTTCAAGGAGAAAAGACTGGGTGGGCGCTTCAGGGGTGCATGCACGGCAGACGATTCGGCAATGGCTCTAAATCAGGGATGACAAGGATATGAATCTGACCGGCAGTCTTCGCAACATGGAAAATCCGCACTTTTATTGGCAGCTGGGGGAGTTGATCGCCAGCACCGGCAACGAGCGTTTTGCCACGAACATGTTCCAGTTGGTCGACAACCTCGTACCCGTCAATCGCGTCCATCTCAGTGAATGGACCCTGGATGAACGGGACTCAAGCGTGGTCGAGATCAAGGCGTTGGGCAGTGCCGGTTTGCCGGACACCTTTCCGCCCCCGGATCCGTTGCAGCACCCGGACGACCACCCGTTGCTGCAACAGATGATCGAGATGAACGACTCGCTACTGATTCAACTGAAAGCCTCGCTCCAGCATCGACACCCGCACCACAGCGTCCACCAATGCAATCTGGTGTCTCGCACGTCCAATCGCCGTTGCGTCATTTCGTTCTACCGTCCCCACACGCATCGGGTGTTTTCCCTGCCGGAGCTGTCGTTTCTCAAGCGCCTGTCCGACACCCTGTTGCCCTTGATCGAGCGCCACGCGCACATCAGTCGACAAGCCATCGCCCGCCAACCCCGCGCGCCACAAGCCGATCAACCCCAGACGCCGTTGCAACAGGTGTTCGACGAACGCCTGGCGTTGGGCGACATCACATTGTCGGTGCGCGAGAAAGAAGTCTGCCTGGGTCTGCTGACCGGCGGCACCGTGCCGCAGATGGCGGAAAAGCTGCGAGTCAAGAACAGCTCGATCGAGACCTACCTCAAGCGCGCGGCCGCCAAGCTTGGGGTCAGCGGGCGACACGGTCTGGCGAAATGGATGGCCGGGGCCTGATCCGGCGTTTTTCTCATCACGGGCGCCCGGCGTCCGCTCTCATTCGTGAACGAGGCTGTTTGATGTTCAGATTGCCGATTTCCCTGCTGTCCGCTGCGCTGCTGCTGGGCGGTTGCTCACTGATTCCCGATTACCAGCGACCGGCATCGCCGAGCGCTGCGCAGTATCCGCAAGGTCCGGCGTATGCCGCGCAATCCCCGGTCACGCCCCGGGTGGAAGACTGGCGCGCGCTGTTCAATGACCCGGCGTTGCAGCAATTGATTGAAAGCGCGCTGGTCAACAATCGCGATCTGCGGGTAGCTGCCCTGAATGTCGAGGCGTTTCAGGCGCAATACCGCATCCAGCGCGCCGACCTGCTGCCGGCGGTGTCGGCCAACGCCAACGAGCTGCGTCAGCGGCTGCCGTCCAGCGTGACTCGCACCCAAGCGGCAATCACCTCGACCTACTCGGTGAATCTGGGCATCAGCGCCTATGAACTGGACTTCTTCGGCCGGGTGCGCAGCCTCAGCGAGCAGGCGCTGCTGACCTGGCTGTCCACCGAAGAGGCCCGGCGCAGTGCGCAATTGAGTCTGGTGGCCAACGTCGCCAACGCGTACCTGACCTGGCGCGCCGATCAGGAGTTGTTGGCGCTGGCTCGGGAAACGTTGGCCGCCGACGAGCGCAGCCTGCACCTGACCACTCGTAACCGCGAGGCCGGCAAGTCCTCGGCGCTGGATCAGATTCAGGCGCAGACCAGTGTCGACAGCACCCGCGCGAGCCTGGCCCGTTATCAGCGCCAAGTCGCCCAGGACTTGAACAGCCTGACGCTGCTGGTGGGCGCGCCGGTGCCCGAGCACCTGCCAGCGCGTCCGCTGGACAGTGATCTGGTGGCAACCGTGCCGGCCGGGTTGCCGTCGGATTTGTTGCAACGCCGGCCGGACATTCTCCAGGCCGAATACAAGCTGCGTGCCGCCAATGCAAACATCGGCGCGGCGCGGGCGGCGTTTTTCCCGAGTGTCAGCCTGACCGCCAATGCCGGGACGTCCAGCCGTGATCTGTCCGGGCTGTTCAAGGGCGGCTCCGGGGCCTGGACGTTCCAGCCGCAGATCAACCTTCCGATCTTCAATGCCGGCAGTCTGCGCGCCAGCCTGGATTACGCGAAGCTGCAAAAAGACATCACCATCGCCGAGTACGAAAAGACCATTCAGACGGCATTCCAGGAAGTGTCCGACGGCCTCGCGGCGCGCCAGACCTACGAACAGCAACTCCAGGCCCAGCGCGACCTGGTGCAGGCGACCCAGGATTATTACGACATGGCGCAGCACCGTTACCGGAGCGGCGTCGACAGTAGCCTGACGTTCCTCGATGCCCAGCGTTCGCTGTTCAGTTCCCAGGAAGGACTGATTACCGATCGGTTGGCGCAACTGGTCGCGCAAGTGAACCTGTACACCGCGCTGGGTGGTGGCTGGAGCCCGGTCGAGCCGCTTCCACCATCGCCTTGAGTCATTTTTTCTTACACCTTTTGTCGCCTGTTCCGACATTGACAGGTGATCAAAAACCGACCTGCCGGATCATTTTGGTATCATGCGCCGCTTTTACGGTTAACCCCCCCGCCTGTCCTGCCGACCGGCGGGCTCCAAAGGGCGGTATGAAATGACGGCTTTGTTGACTCGCCGCAAGGTGCTTGCGGGAATGGGCGTACTCGGTCTCGGCCTGCTCGCCGGCTGCGACACCCGCGGCGAACTGTCGTACAAGTACGGCAAGGATCTGAGCGACAAGATCCTCGGACGCACCTTCAAGCTCAAGGACACCGAAGGCAACACCGTGACGCTGTCGAGCTTTCGCGGCCTGATGCCGATGATCTTCTTCGGTTTCACCCAGTGCCCGGCGATTTGCCCGACGACGCTGGCCCGCGCCGCAAAAATCAAGAAGTTGATGGGCAAGGACGGTGACATCCTGCAAGTGGTGTTCATCACCCTTGACCCGGAACGCGATACCCCGGAAATCCTCGACGCCTACGTCAAGACCTTCGACCCGAGCTTCGTCGCGCTGTACGGCACCCTCGAAGAAACCAAGGCCACCGCCAAGGAATTCGACGTGTTCTACGAAAAAGTCCCGGCCGGCGACACCTATACCCTCTCCCACACCGCCACCAGTTATGTCTACGACACCCGGGGCAACTTGCGTGTGGGCCTGTCTCAATCGCTTTCTGCACAAGAGTGCACGGAAGATTTGCTTACCGTCATGGAGGTCTGCTGATGAACCCTTTTCTGAACCACATCAAACGTGCCGCACTGGGCCTGTCCCTGCTGGGCCTGGCTTTCCAGGTATCGGCGCAGACAAAGGTCGACGACGCCTGGGTGCGCGCGACCGTGCCAAACCAGTCGGCCAGCGGCGCGTTCATGACCGTCACCGCCGACAGCGACAGCAAGCTGCTCAGCGTTGCCTCGCCAGCGGCCAAGGACGTGCAGATTCATGAGATGACCATGAAGAACGACGTGATGAGCATGGGCCCGGTGAAATCGGTGGACCTGCCGGCGGGCAAAGCCGTCAACTTCGACCCGAATGGCTACCACGTAATGCTGATGGGCCTGACCGCTCAACTGAAGGAAGGCGACAGCGTGCCGCTGACCCTGACCGTGGAAAACGCCAAGGGCGAAAAGGAAACCGTTGAAGTGAAAGCGCCGGTCAAGGCGCTGACCATGGAAGGCCACGATCACAGCAAGATGCATTGATCGTCGACGGACAGATTTACGGCCTCAAAAAACAAAAGGGGCGGCATGATCGACGATCATGCCGCCCCTTTTGCATCTGGATATCAGACCAGTTTCAATTCGACCTCGATATTGTTGCGCGTGGCCTTGGAGTACGGGCACACCTGATGCGCCGCATCCACCAGCTGCTGCGCCGCGCCGCGCTCCATGCCCGGCAGGCTTACATTCAGTCGCGCCTGCAGGAGATACCCTCCCGAATTAGTGCCCAGGTCCACTTCGGCATCCACCGCGAGGTCCGCTGGCAGGCTGATTTTCTGCTGCCCCGCCACCGCTTTCATCGCGCCGATGAAACATGCCGACCAGCCTGCGGCGAACAATTGTTCCGGATTGGTCCCGCCGCCACTGGAACCGGGCGACGACAGTTTTACATCGAGGATCCCGTCGGAACTGCGCGATGCGCCGTCACGTCCGCCGGTGGTGTGGGTTTTCGCGGTGTAGAGGACTTTTTCGATCTGACTCATGGCGATCTCCTGAATGAAAAACAGCAGATTGTTCACTCGGCGCCTCCCGTCGCAGCCTTGAGGTGCGCCACCCGTTTCACACAGCCCTCTCACTATAGACACGGGTTTGTCGCTCACCCGGCGAACGGACGTGCGGACTGTTCAGAAAAGACGAGTGTTCAACTCCCCGCCCCGCCATGCGCCTCTTCAAAGAAATAATCCTTCCAGCTGTCCGCCTTGTTTTTCAGCACGCCCAGCTCCTGCAATTTCTCTGCATAGATAAAGGTGCGCTGCGGCACCACGGTGAAATCGATTTCCGGATCGGTGACGATTTTCTCCACCAGCGCCAGCGGCAGCTTTGACTGTTCAACCCGAATGTAAGCTTGAGCCGCCGCAGGCTTGTCGGCCTTGATGATTTTCTCAGCCTCGGCCAGCGCGTCGTAGAACGCCTTGTAGGTTTTCGGGTTTTCGTCGTGGAATTTTTCCGTGGTGTAGAGCACGTTGAACGTGGCCTGGCCGCCGAGCACGTCGTAGGAACTCAGCACTTTATGCACGTTAGGATTCTGCAGTGCCTGATACTGGAACGGTGGGCTGGAGAAATGCGCGTTGATTTCCGAGCCGCCAGCGATCAGTGCAGCCGTCGCATCCGGGTGCGGCAGGCTGACGGAGATGTCGTCGAATTTCTTGTATTGGTCATTGCCGAATTCCTTGGCCGTTTCGATCTGCAGCGTGCGTGACTGGAAGCCCACACCCGCCGCCGGTACGGCGATGCGATCCTTGTCGCTGAAGTCCTTGAGGGTTTTCACGTTCGGGTTATTGGTCAGCAGATAATTGGGCATCGAACCCAGCGAAGCGATGGCTTTGACGTTCTGCTTGCCCTTGGTGCGATCCCACACGGTAAGCATCGGCGGCACACCGGCCGAGACCACGTCCAGCGATCCGGTGAGCAGCGCTTCGTTCATGGCGGTGGCGCCGGAAATGCTGTTCCAGTCGACCTTGATGTCCAGGCCCTGGGCCTTGCCGTGCTTCTCGATCAAGTGCTGATCGCGCACCACATCCAGAATCAGATAACCGATGCCGAATTGCTGAGCGATGCTGATCTTGCCTTCGGCTTGAGCGGTGTTGCCGAGCAATGCGCCGGCCAGCGAGGCCGCCAGCAGCGTCAGTGCAGAACGTTTGAACGGTAGGGCCATGACAACCTCGCAGTGATTTCCAGGAAAATCTGTGAGGCCGGACTTTATCGCTATAAAAAACGAAATTTAAATACCGTTATCGCATATTGATATCACTGGAAAACCAGCTTCGAAAAACTGATGAACAGGCTGATGCCGACGTTCAAGGCGTACGCTGGTTGAACCGGGTTCTAAGACCGTCGGCGTTCAATGACAGGCGCTTCGCGGTTTCCACGAACGGGGTGACGGTCAGGCTGTACAGCGTCAGATAACGCGTGCGGTCCTGCTCGCCCGTGCCGAAGCGCAAGGCTTCGGGCTTTGAGGTGGTGACGTACAGCGTGCCGAACAGCCAGTCCCACAGTGACAGATTGATCGCGAAATTCTTGTTGAAATGGCGCGGTGCGTCGCTGTGATGAATCTGGTGCTGGGCCGGGCTGCTGAGCACATGCTCGACCGCCGGCCCGAACGACAGCCAGACATGGCTGTGCCGCAGATTGGAGCCCAGGCTGTTGATAATCAGCGCCAGCCAGGTCACGCCGAACAGCGTGTAGCGGCTGATCTCGCCGCCGCAGGCATACCAGACCGTCCCGGCAAACGCGCCGAGGCCGGCGGTGATGACGATTCTTTCAACGATCGATTCGGCAATGTGAATCCGGCTGGCGGTGGCCGGCACCAGCACCGGCGCCGAATGATGAACCTTGTGAAATTCCCACAGATAGCGGGAATGGAAAGCGCGGTGAATCCAGTAATGCAGAAAATCCCTGAACAGGAACACGCCCAGTCCGTAGAACAACGCGATCAACGGGTGTTCCGGCACTTGCTCGCGCGCGCCCCACAACTGAGTGAAAAACTGTGCGTAGTCGCCCGAACGCAGAATATGCGGGTCGACGAGGCCGACCACGGGCAACACCAGCGTCACCCGAAGAATCGCCTTGATGAAGTAATAACGGTAATCCAGCCAGGCCGAACGATGCCCGTGAACACGACCGCCGCCGACAAATTGCCAGAAGGATCGGGCTTGCGTCAGGTGCCGGGATTTTCGGTGGCGATAAAGGCCGTATGCCACGCCGTAGGATGTGAGCAGAAACACCACACCGAGGCGGCCGTTCAAATCGAACAGGCCAAGGAACCGTTCGGTGACCGGATCGATCACCCAGCGGCTGAGCTGCGCGTGAAGTTGCGCGAGTAAATCCACGACGAACGACTCCATCAGAAGTCGCGCATTGTAAATCGCACTGGTTCGCAAATGCAGCAGGAACGGATCAAAGGCCGGTTAAACAGCCTGAAACAATAAAACCGCCGCCTCGCTTAAGCCGCAAAACCGCCAGGACAGTCGCCGATCAAGGCCCCAGCTCATCCGGTTGGCTGAGAGTGCCTCCCGGGACCGGATCACCCAGCCGTTTAAAAAGGCGATCAGACAGCCCACCCTTGGTATCATCGCCCACACTTTTATGACGGTTTAATGGCTGGAAGGTCTTTTTTGTGAGCGCTCTTTTTCAACGGCTGCGGCGCCTGGATGCCCGCCTTCTTTCTCTGGTTTTCCTGGTACTGATCGTGCCGGTGTGCCTTCGCGCGGCGCTCGGCTGGTCGAGCCTGTTCGGTTATCTGTCGGATCTGTCCATCGGCAGTCTGCTGGTGGTGCTGTTGCATCGTCGTCCCTGGTGGCTGGCGCTACCGGTGCTGCTGTTCTGGGGATTGCTGGCGGTGGCGACCGCGGAACTGGTCAGCGCGGTCGGGCGCCTGCCGACCGTGGCAGACCTGCATTACCTGATCGACCCGCAGTTCGTGGAGAACTCCACCGGCGGCGGCTTCGCCCACCCCGGTGTGGCGGTTGCGCTGCTGGTGGCTTTGACCCTGTGGTTGCTGAGTCACTGGACTCGACGCGCGACAAAGTTCCCCGCTCTGCCCCGCGCAGCCTGGGCGACGCCGGTACTGCTGTTCTCCGCGTACTGGGGCGCGCAGCACTTAAACCCGAGCGATGCCGACCCGTGGCGTCTGTACAACCTGCCGCACCAACTGCTCGCCGCGCAGGTCGCCGACGTGCAGATGCAGGCCGAAGAATGGCTGGACGGCGACACCCAGGTCGCGCCCCCACCGATGGCCGGGCTCACCGATGTCGATCTGAACGGTCACTCGTTGCTGGCAGCCAAGGGCCAGGCGCGCAACGTGCTGATCGTCGCCCTCGAAGGCATTCCGGGCGCCTACATCGGCGCCAATCGCCAAGCTATCGGCAGCCATTATCAGGAAGACCTGATGCCCAACCTCAGCCGCTGGGCCGAGCGCGGCATGAACACTCCGGATTACGTGCTGCACACCCATCAGACCATTCGCGGTCTGTACGCCATGCTCTGCGGCGATTACGACAAGCTCGACAACGGCACGCCCAAAGGCGTGGAAATGCTGACCCAGCACGAGCGCAATCAGGCGTGCCTGCCGGCCCAGTTGCGTCAGCACGGTTTTGCCACTCACTACCTGCAAGGCGCAGGGCTGCGGTTCATGGCCAAAGACAAGATCATGCCGCACATCGGGTTCGATGCGACCCATGGCCTGGAATGGTTCACCAACGCCAACTACCTGGAGTTCCCGTGGGGCAAGGATGACAAGGCGTTCTTTGAAGGCGCGCTGAAATACGTCGGCGAACTGAAGAAGCAGAAACAGCCGTGGATGCTCACGCTGCTGACCGTCGGCACCCACCAGCCCTACTCCGCGCCGGAGGATTACCTGCAACGCTACGACACGCCCAAGCAGGCCGCCGTCGGTTATCTGGACGATGCACTGGAACAGTTTCTCAGCGGCCTCGAACGCCAGGGCGTGCTGAAAGACACGCTGGTGGTGATCACTTCGGACGAGTCCCACGGCATCGACGGCGTACGCCTCGCGTCGTCCTGGGGCTTCAACCTGACCCTCGCGCCGGAGCAGGCGCAACTGCCGCGCCTGAACGCCGGGGTCTACGGTCACGTCGATCTGAGCGCGTCGATTCTGGATTACTTCGATTTTCCGGTGCCTTCCGCCCTCAGCGGGCGCTCGTTGTTTCGCGATTACGATTCGGGCCGCGAAATCATGTCGTTCACCAACGGCAAGCTGCGCTATCACGACGGTCGCGGCCTGCTGACTGAATGCGACATGCCGCGCCGTTGCCGCAATTACGCCAGCGAAGGGTTCATCGCCGAAAGCGCCACGTTCAAGGGCAATGCCAGCGGCCAGAATGCCCGGGACATCGCTGCCCGCGCCTCGGCCCTGGACCTGTCGCTGCTGCGCACCCCGCTGAACCAGCGCTATCAGTTCGGCAGCGCCAACGTCATCCCGCTGCAAGCGCAGATCAAGGACGACTGGGCAGACAACCTGATCGGCGCGCAATACCTGGAAATGCCCAAGGGCTCCCACACCCGCGTGCGCCTGACCGTGCGTTCGGTCGATCCGCAGCAGGCGGCGTATATTCAGCTCAAGGCCAAGGAGTTCGAACAGGACGTGCAACTGGGCCTGCCGACCGAGATGGTCGCCACGGCGGATCAGCCGCTGGAGATGGATTTCAGTTTCGACAACCCGCAACCGCGCAAGGCGTTTTCGTTTCACTTGTTGGGGTATGGGCTGGGCGCCGTGGAAGTCAGTGATTTCAGCGTGATCACCGAACTGCCGGGGCAACAGGATCTGCTGGACGAGATCCCGGAAGAAGACACCGCTCAATCGAGTTGAGGTCGACGCCAGCGTCGCAACGACGCTGGCGCCCGTCCGGTGTGAACGATCAGAAGGTGGTACGCAGTCCGACCTGAATGCTGCGCCCTTCTGCCGGTGCAATATCGCGCAGGATCGAGCTGGCGTAACGCACGGTCTGGTTGGTCAGGTTCTCGGCATTGACGAAGGCCAGCCATTTGCTCTGGCCAACATCAAAGTGATAACCCACATTAGCCCCCAGCGTGGTGTAGCCGTCGGTGCTGCTTTCGTTGTCCGGCACCCGGTGCTGGGAACTGGCGTGTTCCACATCGATCCGTGCCTCCCAGCGATCCAGCTCCCACAACAGACCGGTGTTCAACCGCAGTGGTGCGATGCGCGGCAGGTCCTGGCCGTTGTCGAGGTTCTTGGCGCGGGTGTAGTCGCCCGACAGCTCCAGCGCAAACTTGCCGTAGGCATTTTCGCCAAGGGTCCAGCGATCCTGCGCTTCGATACCGCTGAAGCGCGCCCGCACGCCGGAGTAGGTGTATTCGGGGATGCCGTCGGCGTCCTCCTCCCCTTCGTCATTCAGCGTGCGTCCGGTGCTGAGCAAGCCGATGTAATTAGAGAAGTGGCTATAGAACACGCCCACGCTGCCCTTGTGCGTACCGTTGTCAAAACGCAGGGCCAGGTCGCTGGAGACGGCTTTCTCTTTCGACAGCCCCGCATCCCCGACTTCATAAGTGCCGGTGGCGACGTGGGCGCCGTTGGCGTAAAGCTCATAGAACGTCGGCGCGCGTTCGGTGTAGCCCAGCGTGGCGGCGACCGACCAGACCGGCGTCAGCGTGTACACCGCGCCGGATGACAGGCTGCCGGCGGTGAAGCTGCTGGAGCGATCGGCATTGGCGAAACGCTCGTTGCCTTTGGCGTCCGGGTCGACCGTGGTGTGTTCAAGGCGTCCGCCGAGGGTGAACAGCAGGCGATCCGTGGCTTGCAGCTCTTCGAGAATGAACAGTGCACCGGCATCGGTATCGGTGTGCGGCACGAAGGCTTCTTCGCCCAGCGCCGAGAATTCGTTGCGACTGACCTGCGCACCAATCACCCCGTTGAACGGCCCCAACGGCTGATGCCGGGCCTCGACCCGCGCCTCGTAGCCCTTGTTCTTGAACGTGGTGCCGACCTCGCCGCCCTCGATTTCGCGGTGCTGGTAATCGGTGTAGCCGGCGTCGAACTTCACCGAGCTGAACGGGCCGTCGAGGTTGCGAATTTCCGAGGCAAACGCGTAGTGCTCCTGCTCCATGCGGATGCGCACGTCGTCTTCGGCCGGCGAGCCGTAGTTCGAATCGTAATTGCTGTACGACAGCCCCGCGTAACCGTCATCCCAGGTGTACGACCCGCCCACCGCACCGCCGTCCTGACGACCATCGCTGTTGGCCAGCCGATGCTTCTTCGAATCGCCATCGTCGTTCGCCCGCTCACGACTGGTCTTGGCGTAGCCGGGGATTTTCAGGTCATTGAATTCGCGGGCGCTGGCGTCCAGGTGCAAGGCGAACTGGCCGTTGCCGGCTTCGAGCTTACCGGCGCTGCTGCGGGTGGTGTCGGCGCCGCCGTAGCGCAACTCGCCGGCACCGTGAATGCCGTCGATGGCTTCGGTCGGGATGCGGTTGTCGAAGGTGTTGACCACCCCGCCGATGGCGCTGCCGCCGTACAGCAAGGCCGCCGGGCCACGGACGATTTCGATGCGCTCGACGTTGACCGGATCCAGCGGCACCGCGTGATCGTAGGACAGCGACGAGGCGTCCAGCGCGCCGACGCCGTTGCGCAGGATGCGAATGCGATCGCCGTCCTGCCCACGAATGATCGGGCGACTGGCACCCGGGCCAAAGTAGGACGACGACACGCCCGGCTGCCTGTTCAGGGTTTCGCCGAGGCTGCCCTTTTGTTGCAGCGTCAGGCTGTCGCCGCTCAACACGGTCGAGGGCGAAGCCAGGGTCTGACTGCCCAGCGGATTGCCGGTGATGACTTGCGGTTGCAGTTCCAGCGGGTCGGCGGCGAATGCGGGCAAAGCGATCAGCAGCGCCGAGGCCATGAGCGTCAGGCGAGGTTGGAAGGTGTGGAAACGGGAAGGCATTTCAGAGATCCGTCAGGCAGAAAAGTGAGGATCAATGCCGGCGCTACAGAGGGTGTATTACTGGCATCGATCAGAT